>Ga0126305_10000280_pt1 | contig 22492 bp, 14 predicted proteins | sample Plot26_FD_92536 | JGI IMG/M metagenome (GOLD analysis project Ga0126305, IMG submission 92536) | Serpentine soil microbial communities from UC McLaughlin Reserve, CA, USA - Plot26 | ecosystem: Environmental > Terrestrial > Soil > Grasslands | place: USA: UC McLaughlin Reserve, Lake County... | reverse complement strand
TTTTTACTGATTTACCCTATGGACAATACTGTGTCAGAGCAATTTCCTGTGAAGACACCACCAATTCCTTGTGTTTCTCCGGAACAAAGCCGGTACCATCTGTAGGTCCAAATGTTCAGATCAATCAACAAAACTGTACAGGCTTTAGTGTAACAGTCATAGGACAAAATAACCTGGCAGACCCCGAATATTGCCTATATGATAGTACTGATGCATTGATTGTTTGTGATTCGTCTGGCATTTTTAATAACGTGCCTTACGGTTCTTACTGCATAAAAATTCACAACAACAATATCTGTTACGATACTACTATTGTAAGGTGTTTTACGCAGTTACGTCCAACGCCTTCTATCGATAATACGATGCAAATACTGGCGACCAATTGTTCAACGGTTTCATTTAAAGTAAATGGAACAAATCTTTCCAATCCCGGTTATTGCCTGTACAATGCTTCCAATATTTTATTAGAATGCAACAGTTCCGGCATATTTAATAATTATGCTTTTGGGTCTTATTGTGTTATTGTTCATGATGGCTGTACAGATACTACCATGCAGGTTTGTCAAACCTTTACGCCAACCAACGGAATTACACTTTCCACTTCCAAATCATGTACAATTAATATGACGTTTGTGGACGTGCGATTCGCAAGTACTAATTCTCCTTACTCGATTAAAATATTCAATGACAGTTTAGTTTATTCAACTACTACCTCATCTAATCCTTACCGAATAGAATTACCGTCGTTACTGGCGGGCGAACAATATAAAATAGTTGGTGTGGACAATTGTGGAAATAAAGATTCGGCCTTAATAACACCAGACGCCAATATTGTTACTGTAAATACAACTGTAAGGGGCAAATGTCCAAGCTCGGTATGGGCAAACGGTTCAGGAGACTTATTGGCAACTGCAAATTCAAATTACTATGGCCTAATTCCACAAATCATTAAGAAGGATGACAATATATTCGATCGAGGCTATTCTTCCCTGGCTAACAACACATATACATTTGCCGATTTAGAACCTGCCCAATACATTATTCAATACACACAATCCGGTTGTAATGGCAAATTATATGATACAGTAACAATAAATCCATATGCCTACCCAACCCAGGGCCTTTCTGCAGTTTATCAGTGTGATAATAATAGCTTTAGTTTAAGTGCCAACGTACGGGACGGATTAGGACCGTTTAATTACGAAATCATTGGCAGTCTGCCGGAAAGTCCTGCTATCACATCTTCACCACAAACCAGCCCCGTGTTTAGTATTGATAATGGAACTGCGTACTCACTTGTACGTTTGAGAACTGTTGATGCCTGCGGGAACGCCACATTAAGTGATGTAAATGTTTTGCCATTGCAAAACTTTTCAATAAAAGCAAATGATAGTTGTTTCTATCAAAATATAACATTGTCGGTGGACAAAATACCAAATGCAAGTTATGCCTGGTATAAAAAAACAACTCCTGTTGACAGTGTGTTATTGGATTCCGGGGTATCCTATAATCTTCCATTCTTCGTTCCGGAACAAACCGGGGTTTATGTGTGCAAAGTGAATGTAAATAATGGATGCCTGACAAGAGTTTCCTCTTTCAACCTTTCTGGTAATTGTTATTTTGGAGTATTAACCACATCATTTCAATTAAATGGAAAAAGAAAGGATAATACCAATCAATTGTCGTGGGAAAATTCTAATCAAAATGGACTGATCAGCTATTCAGTAGAACGAAAGCAAACCGGTGAAACAAAATTTTCGACTATCGGAACCCTTGTTATACAAGCAGGTGGTAGGTATTTCTTTAATGATGATAAATTCAATATTGGATCCATTCAGTACCGGTTGAAAGTCATCTACACAAATAAAATCGAGTACAGCAATATCATTATACTCAAACCAGAATTAAATCAAGTTACGGTGTATCCAAACCCCGTAAGAAATGAATTCAGAATTTCGTTTAGTTCTTACCGGCCGTCTAACTATAGAATCGAATTGATCAGCACCAGCGGGCAACTAATGTTTGCCAAAGAAGAAAAAAATATTTCTTCATCAACATTGACCTACATAAGGGAGAGTAAGTTAAAACCTGGTATTTATTTACTTAGAATCGCAGACTTTACTACAGGCATAACAGAAATACGCAAACTGGTATTTGAATGATTTGCATGTTGGTTATAGTTCTGTCAAAGCCGCTCCTTTCCAGGAGGGGCTTTTCATTTAAACTCTATGGGTAAGCTTACCCCTACGGTATCCCATGCAACAAAAAGCTCCATACCCTTATCAGTTTTATTAAAGCTCATGCTAAAGGCATCTACAGGGGATGTTAATAATTGCACCGGCACATCTGTTCGAAGTACATCTTTCTTTTGATCATAAATAAAAGCTCCCCACGTATCAGTGTCCTTGTTAATAATCAGTGTCCATTTGCTTTCGGTTGGTATTGCATAGAGAGTATAGCGTCCTTTCAAAACTTTTTTTCCGGCAATGGTCACATCTTTAAAAAATTCTAGTTCTGTTGCTTCATTAGCACCCAGGCGCCATACTTTATCATATTCGATTAATTGTCCGAAAATAACACGATTGTCTTTTTGCGGTCGGCTATAAACCAATCTGGCTACAGGAGCTGTAGTAGCCTTGTTCTGTGTTTTAAGAATAGGATAGTCCGCGGGAAAATAGGACATATCCATCGGTGATTTGTCCAACGTAGGAATTTTAGCACCTAGCTGCACTGATGTGGTTGATGATGTATTTAAAGTGGACTGTCCTTGTGCTTCTAAGAATACGACAAAAAATAAAAACCCTATAGCTAAACATGTTTTTTTCATAAAAGGAAATTACAATCACAAAATTAGATAACATATGTTTTTAAACGCCTCAATTAAGGAACGAGTTCATCAAACTTTTGTTTTGCAGATTGTTTAACATCTGGAAAAAAATTATAGTAGCACTCTTTTAAATAATCATAATGATCTAAGAATAATTTATAGGCCGTGTCAACTTCAGGGAGGTATCTTGCCCTACGGGCCAAACCATACAAACTTTTGCGGATTCCCTCGGTATGGCTATAATTATATAACCAGTCCTCCGTTTTCATATAATGGAGGAACTGTAAAAATCGGTTGGGTAAGTGGGTTGAATTGTTTTCTAATTGATGGTAAGTAGATTTTGTAAATTCTTTCAAAGAAGTATCAGTAAACAAATTTGGATCATTTGCTATAAAATGGTCGAATACAATATCCATAATTGGTGCACTGTAAAGTCTATAATGTGGACGAAAAACTTCCATGGCCTTTTTAGTAACGGGATGGAAATCTGTGAACTCGTCTATGTACCGGTGAAGTTCAATTCCTTTTTGTATGTTACCACTGAACACGAATTTATCCCGCCCTTTTACAAAATCAGAGATCATATTTCCCACAAGTATTTTCGGAGAATTGAACGATAGATATGCATGACCGAGGTAATTCATCCCGACAAAACTACACTTCATACACTGTTAACACTTCACCAGCCTATGTTAAAGCGTTTAACACTGCCATCCAATCGTCATAATTTACTTGAAACGGGGTGTAACCAAAATTACTTTTGCTACGTCACATGAATGAAACAAACAAAAAATTAATAAACCAATAAAAAAGAATTTATGAAACGTTTACTAGTAACCTTAACCATCGCTTTAACCCTCGTAAGTCTAAGTAGTTTTGCAAACGGAGACGATGTATCTCCAAGAGCTGTCAAATCATTTAATAAGTCGTTTAAAAATGCAACTGAAGTAAAATGGACTGTAACTGACAGCTATTCTAAAGCCGATTTTTCTCTGAATGGTCAGTATGTGTCTGCATTCTATAATGAAGATGGCAGCATGATCGCTTTAACCAGAAATCTAAGTTCTTTACAATTACCAATAGCATTGCAGGCAGATCTGAAAAGAAATTACAATTGTTATTGGATCAGCAATGTGTTGGAAGTAGCAAATGAAGAAGGGACCTCTTATTACATTACTTTGGAAACTGCCGACGACCAACTTACTTTAAAATCCTCAGGCGATACCTGGAGCACTTTTAAAAAGCAACGCAAATCATAGTTAGTTTTAGTGTGTGTAATCATCCCGCATGTTCTCCTGAACTGCGGGATTTTTTGTTTTTGGATTCAACTATTTTTGCTGCTCAAAATTTATGTTATGACCAGAGGACCGGTTTCGAATTTTATTGAGCACCATTATCGTCATTTTAATGCAGCTGCATTAGTGGATGCTGCCAAAGGATATGAACAACATTTACTGGAAGGAGGAAAAATGATGGTAACTCTGGCAGGAGCTATGAGTACTGCAGAATTAGGAGTGTCACTTGCGGAAATGATCCGGCAGGATAAAGTACAAATCATTTCGTGTACGGGCGCCAATTTGGAAGAGGACATTATGAACCTTGTTGCCCATAATCATTATGAACGTATACCGAACTGGAGGGATCTGACCCCAGATATGGAATGGAGCTTATTGGAAAGAGGGTTAAATAGGGTTACTGATACCTGCATTCCTGAGGAAGAAGCATTCAGGCGAATACAGCGCCACATCCATAACATATGGAAAGAGGCAAATGATAAAGGTGAACGCTATTTTCCCCACGAATTCATGTACAAATTGTTGTTGAGTGAGGTAATGAAGCCGGATTACCAGATCGATCCGAAAGACAGCTGGATGATTGCGGCTGCAGAAAAAAATTTACCCATTGTTGTCGGTGGATGGGAGGACAGCACCATGGGAAATATTTTTGCTTCGTATGTATACAAAGGTGAGATCAAGGCAACTACCATGAAAAGCGGTATTGAATATATGGTATGGCTTGCTAATTATTATAAAGATAATAGTAGTGGTAAAGGAATAGGTTTCTTTCAAATTGGTGGTGGTATTGCTGGTGATTTCCCTATTTGCGTAGTACCGATGATGTACCAGGACCTTGAGATGCATGAAATTCCTTTCTGGAGCTATTTCTGCCAGATCAGCGATTCAACAACATCTTATGGTTCTTATTCAGGGGCACATCCCAATGAAAAAATAACCTGGGGTAAGCTGGACATTCATACACCAAAGTATATTATTGAAAGCGATGCAACGATAGTTGCTCCATTGGTGTTTGCGTGGGTGTTGGGTTGGTAATTATGAACAGGCAATGTTTAGTAGAGGTTGAAGCAGAACTAACGCCATAGCAACTATTTATCGCGATAGCTATCGGGACTGTTGCTTCGCATTTCATTCGTTCTCATCACTTATCCATTTATTTAACCGCTAAGGGCACAAGGAAACGCAGAGTATAGCAAAGACTTTGCGTCTCTTTGCGAACAACTTAGCGTTCTTTGCGGTTCGCCTCTTCTTCAATAATGTGCATACCGGTACAAAAGGTGATGCACAGTGCTGATAACATTAGGATGAAGTAGTGGTAATTTTTTAATTAAATAATTATAAAAAAAGAGTCGAATATCGGCTCTTCTTTTTATAATGTAATTGTCTAAAATTTAAACTCTTACCAACCATCACCATCAATCATGTTACCTAATCCTCCCAAAATGCTTCCTTCATCCTTTCTCTTTACAGTTCCATATTGCAAAATGCGGCTGGCCAAACGGCTTACAGGCAAAGTTTGTATCCAAACAGTTCCCGGACCGCGAAGTGTTGCATAAAATAAACCTTCGCCCCCAAAAATGGTATTCTTAATTCCTCCAACAAATTGTATATCGTAATTGCAGCTTGGTGTAAATGCAACAATACAACCGGTGTCTATTTTTAGTAGTTCGCCAGGTTGCAGATCTTTCTGAATAATGTGGCCCCCGGCATGAACAAAGGCCATTCCATCACCCTCCAATTTTTGCATAATAAAGCCTTCTCCACCGAATAAACCTGTTCCTAACTTTCTTTGAAATTCGATGCCAACCGTAACGCCTTTCGCTGCACACAGAAAGGCATCTTTCTGGCAGATCATCTTTCCGCCAAGGCGAATTAAATCCAACGGAATTACTTTACCAGGATAAGGAGAAGCGAAATATACTTTTCTTTTGCCTCCGCTTACGTTTGTGTATGTAGTCATGAACAAACTTTCACCGGTAAGCACTCTTTTCCCCGCGGACATTAATTTACCTAATAAACCTTGTTGCTGATTTCTACCATCTCCAAAAATGGTTTGCATCTGTATGCCATCGTCCATCATCATAAATGAGCCGCTTTCGGCAATAGCAGTTTCTTCAAAGTCGAGTTCAATCTCTACACACTGCATTTCTTCACCAAAAATTTTATAATCAATTTCGTGGGCTGTTTGGCCGTATGAGTTCATAGCTTGCAAATTTTTTTCTAAGGTAATGCTTCCCTAAAGTCCCGGAACTCGTCTGTACTTAAGATTTTAATAAAACTTACTGGGCTGCGTAGTGTTTTTGACTACCTTTTCAGCTCCCAAAACGAAATCATTATGAAAAGAAACTTGTTGTGTATTGCTTTATTGTCGGCAGTAGCCTCAACTGCCCTTGGGCAGGTTAAGCTGGTTGAGAAAGTTACCAGAACCGGGGATGAACTTGTGATCCCTTACGAAAAATATGTTTTGCCAAATGGACTTACCCTAATCGTTCACGAAGACCATAGCGATCCGGTAATACACGTGGATGTTACCTACCACGTTGGTTCTGCCCGGGAGCAAATCGGTAAGTCAGGGTTTGCTCACTTCTTCGAACACATGATGTTCCAGGGAAGTGACCATGTAGCAGATGAGCAGCATTTTAAGATCGTGACCGATGCAGGCGGCACTTTAAATGGAAGTACCAACCGTGACCGAACGAACTATTATGAAACCATTCCAAGCAATCAATTGGAAAAAGCCCTGTGGCTGGAAGCTGACCGTATGGGATTTTTGCTGGATGCAGTAACGCAAAAGAAATTCGAAATACAAAGGGCAACCGTAAAAAATGAAAGAGGACAGAATTATGACAACCGGCCTTATGGTTTACAAAGCCAATACCTTTCAACAACACTCTATCCGTATGGACATCCCTATTCCTGGCTGACCATTGGTTATTTAGAAGACCTGGACAGAAGCGATGTAAATGATTTGAAAAATTTCTTTTTAAGATGGTATGGTCCGAATAATGCAACACTTACTGTAGGAGGTGATGTAAAAACAGCTGATGTTGTAAAACTGGCGGAAAAATATTTTGGGTCTATTCCACGTGGACCAGAAGTAACAGCAGTTAAACTAAATCCTGTTGTTTTAGATAAAAACCGTTATGTTTCTTATGTTGACAACTATGCAAGGGCATCACAATTAAGATTAACTTTTCCAACAGTTCCTGATTATCACGCCGATGCGCCAGCTTTATCCTGTCTTGCACAAATTCTTGGAGGAGGCGGGGGCTTTGGTGGTGGTTTCCGCGGTGGTCGCGGGGGCGGAGGTGGAGGAGGAAACAGGAATTCTGTTTTCTATCAAACCATGATCAAGCCTCAAAAGGCGTTACAGGCAAGTGCAAGCAACCAAACATCCGAGCTTGCCGGCGAGTTTTCTGTCTCGGTTACGCCCTATCCAAATAAATCGCTGGGCGAAATGGAGCAGCTTGTGAACGAAGCCTTTGCAGAATTCGAAAAAAGAGGTGTTACTGACGAAGACGTACAAAAATTCAAAACAGAATTTGAAAGCAGAACAATCAATGGCCTTGCAAGTGTTTCCGGGAAAGTAAGCACATTGGCCGCGTTCCAAACCTTTGCAGCCAATCCGAACATGATTAAAAAATTACTGGATCAGTATAGCAAGCTCACAAAGGAAGATGTAATGCATGTTTACAACCAGTACATCAAAAACAAAAACCACGTTATTTTGAGCACCCTGGTAAAAGGACAGGAAAGCCTGGTAGCTGGGCCAGATAATTTTACAATTGATACTACGAATTACAAAGCTCCTGACTATGGTTATGCCAACTTAAAATACTCAAAGGCAAAGGACAATTTCGATAGGAGTAAAATCCCGGGCAATGGCCCAAACCCAGTTGTAAAAGTTCCGAAATTCTGGAGAAAAGATTTGCCAGGTGGAATTAAAATGATTGGTACTGAGAACAAGGAAATTCCGGTTGTTACTGTTTCCATTTCAATTCCTGGTGGTCATTTGCTGCAATCCAACGATTTTACCAAAGCGGGCCTCGCAAGCTTTTTTGCAAGAATGATGAATGAGGATACTAAGGGTTATAGTGCTGAACAATTCTCACTTGAACTACAAAAATTAGGAAGTTCGATTGGTGTTGGCAGTGGAACAGATGCTATCACCTTCACACTACAATCTCTGAAGAAAAATTTAGATAAAACACTGGCCTTGCTACAGGAAAGAATGTTTAATCCAAATTTTTCCAAAGAAACGTTTGATAGAACTCAAAGACAGGCATTGGAGGGTTTAAAACAAAACAAATCTCAACCGGCAGCCGTAGCCAGTGCAGTTTTTGCAAAATTAAATTACGGGCCTAATCATATTTTAGGAATTCCGGAAGGCGGGACAGAAACAACCATTCCCAATATCAAATTCGAGGATATTCAAAACTATTACAACAATTACATGACCTCTATGGGAACAAAGGTTGTGGTGGTTGGTGATGTTACACAACAGGAAATTCTTACTAAACTTTCATTCCTTGATAAATTGCCCAAGAAAAAAATTGTGTTGCCAAAAGTAGACCCTGCACCTTCTGTTGATAAAACAAAAGTGTATATGGTAGATGTTCCAAAAGCAGCACAATCAGAATTTCGCGTGGGTTATGCAACAGGATTGAAATACGATGCAACAGGTGATTTCTATAAAACTTACCTGATGAATTTTCCATTGGGTGGATCATTCAACAGCCGCATTAATCTCAATTTGCGTGAAGATAAAGGTTGGACATATGGTGCCCGCAGCGCATTTAGCGGGGATGAATACTCGGGCGATTTTCAGTTTAGCTCAGGTATAAAAGCTAACGCTACTGATAGTGCATTAAAAGAAGTAATGACCGATATCAAAAATTATTTGGCAGACGGCCCTACTGAAGAAGAAGTTGATTTTATGAAAAATGCCGTTGGTCAGCGTGATGCATTAAATTATGAAACCGGTATTCAAAAAGCAGCCTTCATTCGTCGTATTTTGGATTACAACCTTCCGCCAAATTATACAGAAATACAGGCAAAGATTTTAAAAAGCATGACTCCTGAGCAAATGCATGCAATCGCTAAAAAATATCTTGATCCTGCAAAGATGAATATCCTGCTTGTGGGTGACAAGGCTAAAATTCTTGCCGGCGTTCAAAAACTGGGTTATGAAATAGTGGAACTTGATGCTGATGGCAATAAAGTAGATGGTAAAAAGGCATTTTAAATTCTTTAGTTTCTTTTGAAAAACGTTCCACTCACTCGGAACGTTTTTTATTAGCGGTAATCGTAAAATTTAAAATTGATTTACTTTGGTTCATCCTCACTCAAAAAATCAAATCATGTATAAAAATATAAAATGGGTAGTGGCCTTTGCATTTTTATTGGCATGGGCCACCGGCTTTTCACAGGCAAAACTTGTGGAAAAGGTTACAAAAAAAGGAAGCGAGATTGTTATTCCTTACGAAAAGTATGTTTTGCCTAACGGACTTTCATTAATCATTCATGAAGACCATAGTGATCCTGTAGTTCATGTTGATGTTACTTACCACGTTGGATCTGCCAGGGAACAAATAGGCAAATCGGGGTTTGCTCATTTTTTTGAGCATATGATGTTCATGGGCTCTGAAAATGCTGCTGAAAAATTGCATGATAACATCACCATTGGAAATGGTGGTTCCAACAACGGCAGCACCAATGAGGACCGTACTAATTATTACGAAACGGTTCCAAGTAATGTGCTAGAGCCTGTATTGTGGCTCGAGGCTGACCGTATGGGTTATTTGCTCGATGCTGTTACTCAAAAGAAATTTGAAATTCAGCGATCAACTGTAAAAAACGAAAGAGGGCAAAGAGTAGATAATGCCCCCTATGGTTTGATTGGTGAGACCCTAGCTAAATATACTTATCCTTATGGTCACCCTTATTCATGGCCTGTGATCGGATACCTGGAAGATCTGAATCGCAGCGAAGTAAATGATTTGAAAAATTTCTTTTTGCGTTGGTATGGGCCAAACAATGCCACACTTACTGTTGGCGGAGATGTCAATCCTGCGCAGGTAGTAAAACTGGTTGAAAAATATTTCCGTTCCATTCCTTCATGTCCTGCAGTAAGCCCGGTAAAAACAGAGCCGGTAAAACTGGAAAGTACACGTTATGCTTCCTACGTAGACAACTATGCGAAGTTGCCAAGATTGGAAATTGTTTACCCAACTGTTCCTAATTACCATAAGGACATGCCTGCGCTGGAATGTCTTGCACAGATTTTGGGCCAGGGGAGAAACTCTTTACTTTACCAGAATCTGGTTAAAAAGCAATATGCCTTACAGGCAAGTACTTTTAGCAGCCTTTCAGAGCTGGCAGGTGAATTTGCTTTTGATATTCTACCGCAATCAGGGCATTCATTAAAAGAAATGGAACAAATCTTCCGTGCTACATTAGATTCTTTTGAAAAGCGTGGTGTTACCGAGGAAGACGTAGCAAAATTCAAAGGTGGATTTGAATCACAAATGATCAATGGGCTCCAAAGTGTTCAGGGAAAAGTTTCAAGGTTGGCTGCATTTCAAACTTTTACAGGAAATCCCAATAAAATTGCCGACTTACTCAAAATGTATTCTTCATTAACGAAGCAAGACGTAATGAGTGCATACAACACATACATAAAAGGACGGAATGCAGTAGTGCTAAGTGTACTGACGAAAGCTGAAAACATTGCTGCAGCTGCTGATAATTTTAAAATCGATTCCTCTCGCTATACAGCTCCAGATTATGGATATGCTTCTTTAAAATATGCAAAGGGTAAAGACAATTTTGATCGTACCAGGCAACCTGTCATTGCTGCTGTTCCTTTAATAAAGGTTCCGAAATATTGGAGAAAAGACCTGTCAAACGGCGCTAAAGTGATTGGTGCACAAAACACAGAAATTCCAACAGTTACTTTGCAGCTAACAATTCCGGGTGGCCATTTGGCCTCTGCAAATGACCTTGCAAAAGCTGGACTTGCCAGTTTCTTCGTTAAGATGTTGAACGAGGACACAAAAAATTATACGGCAGAACAACTTGCAATTGAATTACAAAAATTGGGAAGTAGTATAAGCATTGTTACAGGAGTTGACGGAATTACTTATAATGTGCAGTCCCTAAAAAAGAACTTTGATAAAACACTTGCGTTGCTGCAGGAGAAAATGTTCAGTCCAAAGTTTGATGAAGCAGCTTTCAATCGCATTAAAACACAAAGCCTGCAATCATTCAAACTTCAAAAATCGCAACCGGCTTCCATTGCAACAACTGTATTTGCCCGGGTAAATTATGGGCCTAACAACATTTTAGGCATTAGTCAGGATGGAACAGAGGAAACAGTTAAGAATATTTCACTGGATGATATTAAAATCTATTACAGCAACTATATGAGCTCACAGGATGCAAAGGTTGTTGTAGTTGGCGATATTACCGAACAGGAAGCAGTTTCAAAACTTTCGTTTCTGAATAAATTACCTAAAAAGAAAATCACACTGCCCACTGTTGATCCTACACCTGCGGTTGACAAAACAAAAGTTTATTTGGTTGACATTCCCAAAGGCGCACAAACCGAATTCCGCGTGGGTTATGCAACGGATTTAAAATACGATGCAACAGGAGATTTCTATAGGGCATACCTGATGAACTATCCGCTTGGCACGGGATTCACCAGCCGTTTAAACCAGATGCTTCGTGAAACAAAAGGTTGGACCTATGGTGCAGGCAGCTCATATAGTGGAGATAAGTACACCGGAAGATTCCAGTTTAGTTCAGGTATTCGTGCAGATGTTACTGACAGTGCCTTGGCAGAAGTTATGAAAGAGTTCAACGACTATGTAAAAAATGGTCCAACCGATGAGGAATTAAAATTTATGCAAACGGCAGTAGCGCAAAGCGATGCTTTGAATTATGAAACAGGTTTTCAAAAGGCCAATTTCATTCGTCGCATTTTGGAATATAATTTGTCCCCGGATTTTGTACAACAGCAATCTAAAATTTTAAAAGGAATGACTGCCGAACAAATGAAAGCTATTGCATCGAAATACTTACAGCCTGATAAAATCAATATTCTTTTGGTAGGAGATAAAGCAAAGATTATGGATGGTGTAAAAAAACTGGGATATGAAATTGTAGAACTGGATGTGGACGGTAATAAGGTGGATGCCAAAAAAGCCTTTTAAAAATTTGAAGCAGATAAATATGAGCGCCTCAGCAATGAGGCGCTTTTTATTTGCATAGGATTTGTAACAAAACTAACATGGCATTAAGCGATGTTATCATAAAAAAATTACAGAGAAAGTTTGAACCTTCAACTACTACTCAATTTCGCTATCGTTCAAATGATATTGTAGTGCAGTCAGATGAAAATGGCAATGCTATCCGGGTGTTCATTGGTCATGCAAATGATAAAGGCATCATCAGGGGTGAACGTTATACAAGGGTGTTAAAAAAAGATAAAGACGGAAAAATTATTAAAGATCATTGGGAGAGAAAAGGGAAAGCTTCATGAGTATTTAGTGGAAATTTCCTACCTTAAAGATTAATCATCCCCTTACAAAGCTTTCGCGTACCGGTCCTTTCATCAACCAAAACTAAACTCATGTCAACAACAGCTTCAGCTCCTTTGAGAGAAAACCAGCGTGTTAAACTAATCGATTCTATAAGAGGAATTGCACTTCTTGGAATATTACTGATGAATAGCATGGCACAAAGCCAGGCCCATATGTTCTATGATAGAATGGACCCTCGCCAGTCAATGACCGGTCTCAACTTTTTTGCATGGGGGGCAGAAGCATTGTTCTTTGAAGGGACAATGCGTGGATTGTTTTCTATTTTATTCGGCGCTGGAACACTTTTGCTTTTAACAAGGTTAATCAAAAAAAATAATGATCTGGAACCTGTTGATATTTACTACAGGAGATTAATATGGCTGTTGGTATTTGGGTTAATTAATGCATTTATATTTTTATGGCCGGGCGATATTTTATATCCATATGCCTTGTGTGGGTTGCTCCTGTTTCCATTCAGAAATCTTTCGCCTAAAAATCTTTTATGGATCGCTTTTGCATTTTTAGTGATCGGCACCTACAGGGAGAACAGTGACCTTTATCAACACAAAAAAATTATTTCCAACGGGCAGGCGGCTGAAATATTGGAATCTAAAAAGCAAAAACTGACGGAGCAACAAACTGAAGACCTGGGTAAATACAAAGGATTTAAAGATAGAAACACTCAACAGGGAGTAATCAAAGCGGCAGTAAAAGAAGAAAAAATACTTCAGAGCCGCAATTACTTTACAATTTTCAATTATTACAAAGGCATCAACATGACAATCGAGAGTTCAGTATTCTATAAAAACTATTGGTTTGATATTCTACTGTTTTTATTTATCGGTATGGCTTTATATAAATCAGGATTTTTATTAGGTAAAAGCAGTACTTCTGTTTATACTATTGTTGCCATTGTTGGCATTGGAGTTGGTCTGGCTATTAATTATGTTTTCGCAAAAGAACAATATCAGCTCAAATTCGACCAATTTCAGTTTACTCAAAAATGGAAGTTTAGTTATTATGAAATTAGACGGGTCTTTCAAACAACTGGCTATTTAAGCTTGCTCATTCTTTTATACAAAGCAGTACCATTCCGCAAAATTTTAAACGTTTTTGCGCCGGTGGGTCAAATGGCGTTCACAAACTATTTATCTCAATCTATTATTACTTCAATAATTTTTTATGGTTTTGTGATGTACGGAAAATTGCAACGGTTTGAGGTGTACTACGTGGTAGGAGCCATCTGGTTGTTCCAGATTGTGTCAAGTCATCTGTGGCTTGGGTATTTTAGATTTGGTCCGTTTGAATGGGTATGGCGCAGTTTGGCTTATTTGAAAAAACAGCCGATGAAGAAGAGGGTTGAATCGGCAGAACCAGAAGGAAAAATTAGTGAAGAGATCCCAACACCGGTTTTGGCATAATTGAGCTCAACTTTGCCGTGCACATAATAACTCAACCATTTTGTATGGCATGATTTTCATTTTCATGTTAAATAAAAGTCATGGTAATTCCATTTATAGCTTTAATAGCAGTAATCGTTGCAGTAATCTATTTTTTAGTGAAAGCTGGAAAAGAATCAAGTGATGGAAGGGATTTTGGTGAGCCCGGTAAAGGCACAATCTGATTTTTGCAACATTAAGACTTCCTTATTTTGAATAATCGGCCCCTTGCTTACCTTTGGTCACTATGGTACGCAAACAGGAACTCCTGCAGGATGTAGTCATCAAATTTGCAGGCGACAGTGGTGACGGTATGCAATTAACCGGTACTCAGTTTACAAATAATACAGCCTTATTAGGTGCAGATCTTTCTACCTTCCCTGATTTCCCTGCTGAGATAAGGGCACCCCAGGGCACACTTCCAGGTGTCAGTGGTTATCAACTTCGGTTTTCTAGCGATAGCATTTATACCCCGGGCGACGCCTTTGATGTGTTAGTGGCTATGAATGCTGCTGCATTGAAAACAAATATCAAGCAACTGAAAAAAGGTGGAAAGATTATAGTGAACACCGATGGCTTTGATGCCAAAAATTTACGTCTTGCCAACTATCCCGATGGAGTCAATCCCATAGAAAATGATTCATTGCAGGGATATGATGTTATCAAAATGGATGTTACAAAAATGACCCGCGAGTCACTGAAGGATATTCAGATGGGCATCAAAGAAAAGGATCGTGCAAAGAATATGTTCGTTCTTGGCTTCCTGTACTGGATGTATGGACGTGACATGAAAAACACAGAAAAATTTTTAGAAGAGAAATTTGGTAAAAAGCCTGAAATATTTGAAAGCAATTTACGTGTTCTTCGGGCAGGATATAATTATGGTGATACCACAGAAACCTTTACTACCCAATACAAAGTTGAAAAGGCTAAAATTGCTCCGGGTAACTACAGAAGCATTATGGGTAACCAGGCATTAGCCTATGGCTTAATTGCTGCATCGGTAAAAAGCGGGCTGAATATTTTTTTGGGAACCTATCCAATCACTCCTGCTTCAGATATTTTACATGAACTCAGTAAGTATAAAAATTTTGGGATCAAAACTTTCCAGGCCGAAGATGAAATTGCAGGTATTACCTCTGCCATTGGGGCAAGCTATGGAGGACACATAGGAGTAACCAGCACTTCTGGTCCGGGTATGGCGTTGAAGGGCGAAGCAATGGGTTTAGCAATGATGTTGGAAATTCCATTGTTGATTATAGATATTCAAAGGGGCGGGCCATCAACAGGTTTGCCAACCAAAACAGAACAAAGCGATCTGCTTCAGGCGTATTATGGTAGAAATGGCGAATCCCCCATGCCGGTTATTTCGGCATCAACACCAAGCGATTGTTTTGAAGTTGCCTATGAAGCCGTTCGAATCGCTGTCGAGCACATGACGCCAGTTATACTTTTAAGTGATGGATACATTGCAAACGGTGCCGAACCATGGATGTATCCCACATCAGATCGATTACCTGCCATTCATGTAAAGTTTAAAACGGAACTGGGTCATGGTGAGGAAAAATTCCAACCCTATGTTCGCGACGAGAAACTGGCACGTCCATGGGCTTTACCTGGCACACCTGGACTTGAACATCGCATAGGTGGATTGGAAAAGGAAAACATTACAGGCAATGTCAGCTACGATCCGGAAAATCATCAGCTCATGGTTAGACTTCGGCAGGAGAAAGTTGAGAAAATCGCCGACTATATCCCTGAACAAAAAATTGATAATGGTCCGCAAAAAGGTGACATGCTTGTTTTAGGATGGGGATCAACATATGGCGTGATAAAAACAGCGGTTGAGCAATTACTGAATGAAGGATATAGTGTTGCCCATGCACACCTTCGTTATGTACGGCCCTTTCCAAAAAATCTTGGAGAGATTTTATCAAATTATAAAACAGTTGTCATTCCGGAAATCAACAATGGTCAATTGATAAAAATTATTCGCGATAAATATTTGGTTGATGCAAAATCTTATAATAAAGTGATGGGCATACCTATCACCAAAACTGAATTGGTGGAGTATCTCAAACAAACGCAGGCATCGGTAGTTCATTCTGGAGAAGGTACTTTGCAGCACCACACATCCTAATAAGTTATTAGGGGTTCTTATATAACTGCTCAATTATCAATATTGGTGTGTTTGCGGTGTTTAACAAAAACGAATCAGTAGTCGATAGTAGGAACCGCGCCTGCTTCTGCACTATGATTAGCAACTATAACTCCTGTTATTGCAAATGCAACCACGGCTATAATTAGCCCCCACATAAAAATTGTATAGGAAATTCGTAAATACTTATACTTTTTCGCAAGCACAATTCCCAAATAATAGATGTCCTTGATTATACTGTCGTACAAATATTCTCCGTCCTTCATCATTTGGTTCATAGCCCGCTGGTAATCGCCCAACTGCATTCGGTAAAAATTTCCGAAGAACAAAAGATTCGTTTTTTTATTTCGAATATCTTCTTCTGTAAATCTTCCACCACTAACCGAAGGCCGCGTGGCCAAAATAGAAAATGTCATCGATCCCAGGCACACAGCTAATAAAATACATGCAGGTATGATGTATTCCCTGTTCGTTGCAAGCTTTCCAAATAAAACAGAGATGATGATTGAAATGATAATTGAATTTACAGAGATCATTATGTGCGATTTATTATCAGACATCGAACTAAGGCGCAAATGATTGCTCGATGTTAAACGGAACATGGTTTGTATACCCCGCTCAGCACTTTTCTGCAGGTTCTTTTCATCTGCTTTATTGACGTCCGAAACATAGGGAAAAGCTGTTTCTTTTTCTTCAACAACTTCTTTGTCGTCTTTTTTTCTGGTAATTGCCTGCAAATTTTCTTGCTTCCTGGGCTCAAGATATTCCTGCCCGTACTCTGTAAAATATTTGTGCTCCTGCAAAAACTTGATATTTCCTTTTCGCCATTCTTTTTTGGAAATTTTATGTCCCAGTAAATTTTCTCTTTCCTGTTTCAATAACTGGTTCATGGCTTTAAAATCAGCTGTTGAAAGATGTAGAAGATCTGCATCACATAAGATTTTTTCTACCTGGCTAATAGGCGATTGGGGCATATGTGTAGCACGGATGCACGACGTTACTCTTTGTTGAACTATTTCGGGAACAGCATGCTGTTGTAAAAATTGTGCGGCAATCTGTACACTAATTTCTTCGTGTCCCTCCACTTTTCCTGCGGAATACCCGGTATCATGAAACCAGGCGGAAAGCAACAATACTAAACGGTCTTCATCATTTAATTGGTAATAATCCGTCATTTGGCTGCAAGCCTCTGCAACACTTTCTGTGTGCTCCAGGTTATGAAAAACAAACTCTGGTTTGACCTTGTGTGTAAATATATCGGTTACATAATGTCGTGCGTCCGCTAAAATTACCTGGGCTTCGTTCATGTGGTGCGTTGTTTGATAAGTAAATTTATAATGATGAATCAGCTACTTCAAACCAAGTGCCCGATAAGATCGGTCATAGTGCTCGTTTGCGCTATAACGTTATTAACTGGCTGCAAACAGCAAAGTTACACCTCCCCGGAAGGATACGATATCAATAAACCCCAAAAAGAAAATTTGGGAAAAGTTCTCAACGAAATCTCAGGTATTTGTTTTAATGACGATGATAACTCACTTTTAGCCATATCAGATAGTAAGGAAAAAGTGTTTCAGATAAGCATTGACAAACAAAAACTTAAAGACTTTACCGATAAGGTAGTGCCATCCAATAGTGATATTGAGGATGTTGTAAAAGTAGATTCGGCAGTTTACATGTTAAGCAGCAAAGGAGTTATTTATGAAGTATCGGCAAAAAAAAATGATTCTTCAAAAGCCAGATCTTATGACTTTGGATCAGGGGATCAAAACGATTTTGAAACGCTTTACTATGATCCTTCTGTAAACGGGTTGATCATGGTTTGCAAAAAATGCCCTGTAGATAAAGGAAAAGATTTGAGAACTGCTTATCGTTTTGACCTTGCTAAAAAGCAGTTCGATCCAGCAGCTTTTTACACATTTAGTACGGCGGAAGTAAAAAACCTTTTGAAAGACGATAATGCTAAATTTGATCCATCCGCCGCTGATATTCATCCAATTAATAAACGTTTATATGTGTTGTCATCCGCTGGTAACCTTTTAGTTATTGCTGATACACGGGGTAAAATAATTGAGGCATATTCACTAAATCCGGATCAATTTCCACAGGCTGAGGGAATCGCGTTCTCGCCAAACGGCGATATGTTTATCGTCAATGAAGGAAAATCAGGAGCTCCCACATTACAACAATTCAAATATCACCATCAAAAGAATAAATAACAAGCTGTCATGAAACGATTGGCCATTTATGTTTTCACCAACCTATGTGTACAAATACTATTTGCACAAACCGATAGCTTACAGTCAATACCCGACACCATCAATCAGCGTATTTTTTTGATTGGTGACGCGGGCGAGATGCCTGGCTCTACCCACCCTGTAATTGATTGGTTAAAAAAAAATGTTGACTGGAACGACGAAAGAAATAGTGTACTTTTTTTAGGCGATAATATTTACCCGTTGGGATTACCAATGGAAGGAGATCCCACATTTCCACATTCAAAAGCAATCCTTGATGATCAAATAAGTTTAGTAAAAGGTAAAAAGGCAAGAGCTTATTTTATTCCTGGTAACCACGATTGGAGAAATGGAAAATTAGGCGGGTGGGAACAAGTAGTAAACCAGGTTGACTACATCAATTCATTACAGTTAAAAAATGTACAAGCATGGCCCTTAAATGGCTGCCCGGGGCCTATTGAAGTAGAATTAAGCGATAAAGTTGTTGTCGTGTTAGTCGACAGCCAGTGGTTTTTATTTCTTCATGACAAACCTGGTCCGGGTTCCAACTGCAGCTCAAAAACAGTTGACGAATTTGGAACTGAGCTAGCCGAGATTGCCGCATCGCATCCAAACCAGATGTTGATTATTGCCACCCATCACCCTTTATATTCATACGGGCCTCATGGTGGCGATTATACATGGCGTGAACACCTTTTTCCATTTACCGCAATTCATCCCAGTTTATACATACCGTTGCCTATTCTCGGTTCAATTTATCCGGTAGCCCGCGGTGTATTTGGAAACGTTCAGGATATTCCACATCCTTTGTATAAAACCATGACGAATACAATCGAGGATGTGATGAGAAAGCATCCCTACTCCATTGCTGTTGCAGGCCATGATCATGGTTTACAGTTCATCTTACGTAATACCGGTAAGGACAGCCTTTCGTACGTAGTAAGTGGTTCGGGCAGTGTTTTAAGTAGGATAAAGCCAGGGCGGTTTTCTCAGTTTGCCGATGTAAACTTTGGTTTGTCAGTAATTGAAGTTTATAAAAGTGGAAAAAGAGACGTGAAATTTTATAACGTATATAGTAAAGATTTTAGCGAGCCAACCTACACACATGCACTGAAGGAAATAATGCCGCCACCTCCGCCTGTCATTGATACTACAAGAGTGATCCTGGACTCAATTGTTTATAAGCCTGCCAATGCAAATTTAAAAGCTAAAGGGCTTAGTGAATTTTGGATTGGCGAAAATTATCGAAGCGAATGGATAACGCCGTTGAGACTGCCTGTTTTGGACATGGGGAGTGAAATGGGAGGTCTAACACCATTAAAACAAGGAGGCGGAAAACAGACCAGGTCTCTGCGTATAATGGATGTTTCAAAAAAAGAGTGGTCGTTGCGTTCTGTTCAAAAATATCCTGAGGCGGCTATACCGCCCGATCTGCGAACTAATGTTGTGAAAGATATTTTAGCTGAAGGAATATCTGCATCATATCCATATGGTGCCTTGTCAATGGAGCCACTTTCAAAGGCGGCTGGTATTCCTTACCTGCGGCAGCGTTTAGTGTACATTCCCGATGATCCAAGGCTACAACGCTTTCGTGGTGATTTTAAAAATATGGTGGCCTTGATGGAAGAGCGGCAGCCGCCAGGTGTAAAAAAAACGGACAATACAGATGAATTGGTAATAAAGCTGGAAACCGATAATGACGACCATGTTGATCAGAAAGAGGTTTTAAAGGCCCGTTTGCTGGATATGTTTGTAATGGACTTTGACAGGCACGAAGGACAATGGCTTTGGGCCACCCGTGATACAGGCAAAGGCAAGATCTATTATCCTATTCCTAAAGATCGTGACCAGGTTTTTTTTATTAACCAGGGAGTGATTCCAAAATTTGCCCGCATGCCATCATTGATTCCGGAGTTACAGGGCTTCAGGGCACACGCAAAAAATATCAAAACTTTTAACCGGACGGCAAGAAATTTCGATCGCACGTTTTTGACTGAACTTGATCAAAATGTCTGGAAACACGCCATAGATAGTTTTCTATCAACAATGACCGACCCGGTAATTGAAAATGCATTGCAACGACAGCCTGATGAAATTCAAAACTTTTCAGCAAATAAGATCATCAATACCCTGAAAGATCGGCGTAAATATTTTGAAGGAGAGATGATGCAGTATTATCGTTTTCTTTCGAAAACTGTTACCATCGTTGGCAGTAATCAAAGGGAACAATTTACCATAACCAAGGAGGCAAATGGAAAAGTGCATGTCATCACCAACAAGATTGCCAAGGATAGCAGTATTTCCTCCAAGATTTATGATCGTGTATTTGATCCGAAAATCACAAAAGAGATCAGGGTTTATGGTCTCAAAGACGATGACAGGTTTATTGTGGAAGGTTCAGGCTCACCCATTCTTATTCGTTTAATTGGCGGATCAGGAAATGACCAGTTTATTAATCATAGTACTGGCAAAAAAGTATTGGCGTACGATGCCTCGTTTGAACATAACAATTTTGGAGGAAGCACAGCTTTCAAAAAAATTGTAAAATCAAATCCCCAGGTTAACCGTTATAACCGTTCCAATTTTAAGTATGATATTTTCAAACCCGGTGTGTCCCTGGAATACAATATCGACGACGGGTTATTTCTTGGGACCCAATTTGAATACACCAGGCAGGGATTCAGAAGAGAACCGTACGGCATGCGCCAGTTTTTCCTTGGTCGTATTGCTTTGAATACGGGCTCGCTGCATTTTAGATATGATGCAGACTATATTAAAGCAGTTGGCAGCGCAGACCTTCTTATTCGTTCAGATTTTCGGGCTCCTGTTAATGTGACCAACTTTTTTGGATTGGGTAACAATACAACAAATGAAGTGAATGGTTCTTTTTCCACCTATTACCGCGTACGGTACAATATTATCAACGCGAGTGCTTATTTAAGTTACCAGCTGCAATCGTGGATGCGTTTTAATATTGGCCCAAGCTTTCAATATTTCAGGCTCGATAGTAATCAAAACGATAATCATTATGTTTCCAGTCCATCCAATGGACTCGATCACGCCAATTTATATAATCCGTATCACTACATGGGGGCAGATGCCAGGGTTGCCATCAACTCGAGAAATAATAACGTAATACCTACACGCGGACTTGCACTGGACGCAGGTATAAGACAATTATTCAGCCTGAATGGCCGGGCCACTTCCTTAACGCAGGCAAATATAGACATGCGCATTTTCATGAGTCTTTTTGAATGGGAAAGGTTAGTACTGGCAATACGACTTGGCTGGGCAAAAAATTATGGTGAATTTCAGTTTGAGCAGGCACAATATTTAAGCGGTAATGAAAACCTAAGAGGTTTTCGCAAGCAACGTTTTGCAGGCAGGGCCATGTTTTATAATAACACCGAGTTGCGTATTCGTATTGCCAACTTTAATACTTATTTGTTTGGCGGCGTTTTCGGAATACAAATTTTTAATGACGTAGGCAGAGTTTTTATGGATGATGAAGAATCAAAAAGATGGCACGACGGTTTTGGCGCCGGCATTTGGATTTCACCAATAAAACGATTTGTTTTAACTGCCTCGATTACACACTCTAAAGAAGAAAAAGCATTACCATTGCTAGGGTTTGGCTTCCAATTTTAATTTGATATTGTACTGGTACGAAATATTAAAATCAGCTGATGGCCAAAACTGGATTTGATATTTCATGCATGGTCATTTAAGCGTTTATAACTACCCTCGTCTATCCCAAACAGTTTACATTTGTTCAAATGAAAGTTTATGGGTTTTATCATCAAAGTTTTGGTAACTGCATTAGCTGTTTGGATAGCAGCTTATTTTTTACCGGGCGTTCATTTAAAAAATGATGCTAAAACAATAATACTTGTAGCTCTTGTTCTTGCGTTGTTGAATGCCATTGTAAAACCCTTACTTATAATTCTTACA
>Ga0126305_10000279_pt1 | contig 22544 bp, 30 predicted proteins | sample Plot26_FD_92536 | JGI IMG/M metagenome (GOLD analysis project Ga0126305, IMG submission 92536) | Serpentine soil microbial communities from UC McLaughlin Reserve, CA, USA - Plot26 | ecosystem: Environmental > Terrestrial > Soil > Grasslands | place: USA: UC McLaughlin Reserve, Lake County... | reverse complement strand
GGAGCGCCGGTCGGTAAACGTCGTCAGATGCCGAAGCGGGCCATGCGCTTCAGGATCATGTCACCCAAGTCCGTGTAGACCTTCGCCACTGAGCGGTGATTTTGTACCGTAACCTTCACACGAACCTTCTTGTTGAGTCACTCTGTTCCGGCGCTTTTTGACAGTCGTCAGATGCCGAAGCGGGCCATGCGCTTCAGGATCATGTCACCCAAGTCCGTGTAGACCTTCGCCACTGAGCGGTGATTTTGTACCGTAACCTTCACACGAACCTTCTTGTGAGTGACTCTGTTCCGGCGCTTTTTGACAACGGTCTTGAGCACGGTCTTGACCGTGGGCTTATCGTAAAAGATAGCCCTGTTCGCCGCAGCAGCCTCCGGGAAAATGACGGATGCCCTGATTTCCGGGCTCTCATTCACGACGTCAAGGAGGCGATGAGCCCCTTGCCGCCCTAAGAAGTGCATCAAATAGAACTCGCCCTTTCTTAGGTCGCGTCCGAGCTTTTCCTTTATCTCCTCACTGTCATACTTTAGAAGCTCCGCTGCCATCGCAGCGGAGACGTAAGGATCCCGGCGCAGATCAAGAATGGCTTCTCTGACCTTCTGGTCGGGCACGATGAACTTGCCATTGGCGGCTTTGAGGATAGCCGTGCTCGGAAGAACGAGATCATGCTTGCCGCCGAATCGCCATATCGATTCCAGCCAAGTCTGCTCGATGAACTGGTAGAGCCCCATCGCGGACGACGTCCGTGCCTTCGCTTTGGGGTTGAATGAGGATTCCTTGTCGGCGAGAGCGAGCATATAGATCTCGTCTACGCCAACATCCCTGGATACCCGAACGATGGCCTCGATCACCTGCTCCTTGTCAGGTATTGCCGGATATGCCGAACCGATGCTTATAGCAAAATAGGAAGCGCCAGCCAGCACGCGCCAAGCCGCCTTCATTCCTTTACTCCACCAGGGGCAAAAGTGGCCGCTGCTTACAATGATGCCGCGCGCGTAAACCGGTCGCTAACGATCGTGGTAAACCGGATTCGACATGTGTTTGCCTAGTGCAAACGCGTGGTCGCCCTGCGAGGGACAGCCCCGTGGAGGAGGGAATGATTAACCGTCTCGGTAGTAAATGAGCGGGTACTTCTCACTGGAGTGCTCACTGTTACAGACCGGGCGTGGCCAACAATGATCAACAAGGTGCAGCGAGGAACTTACGTTCTGGCCGTGATTGTCTGCGTCGCCATGCGCTCAGACTGCTGGGCACAAATACCCGACGCGATCGGCGGCAAGGTGCCGACACTAGCGCCGTTGGTTCGAGAGGTCACGCCAAGCGTCGTCAACATTTCGGTCCAGGGCCGCGTCAAAGAGGAGAGTCCAATCTATCGCGATCCGAGGCTTCGCGAGTTCTATGATGAGTCGAACGGGAGGGAACGGGAGGTCCAGGCAGTCGGATCGGGCGTCATCGTTGATGCGCAGCATGGTTACGTGCTCACCGCCAACCACGTTGTTGCGCAAGTCTCGACCGCGCAGGTCACGACGAAAGACGGACGCCGCTTCCTTGCAAAGCTCATCGGCCGCGACCCCGGTACCGATTTGGCCGTGCTTCGCCTCCAAGACGCCGAGTCCATCAAAGCAATTCCGATGGGCGATAGCGATAAGCTCGAAGTCGGGGATTTCGTGCTCGCGATCGGCAATCCTTTCGGCCTTGGGCAGACGGTGACCTCCGGTCTTGTGAGCGCCCTCGGCCGGACCGGTCTGGCTAAGCAGGGGTACGAGGACTTCATCCAAACTGACGCGCCCATCAATCCTGGCAACTCCGGCGGTGCGCTGGTCAACTTGCGCGGTCAGTTGGTGGGCATCAACACCGCTATCTTCTCGCCAGCAGGCGGCAATGTCGGGATCGGCTTTGCCGTGCCAATCAACATGGCGCGCCAGGTGATGAGGCAAATCGTGCAACATGGCAGCGTGCGTCGCGGCCGCATCGGTGTTGCCCTCAAGGACCTCACGCCGGCCGTTGGAGCAAGCCCCTCATGGCCCGTGGAAGGGGCTGTGATAGCGGAGGTCAGCCGCGGCTCTACGGCTGAACAGGGCGGACTCCAGAAAGGGGATGTCGTCGTCGCTGCCGACGAGACGCCTATTCGCAGCGCCGCGGCTCTTCGCAATAAGCTCGGCCTCACGCCCGTAGGTGAGCGCGTGCAGCTGACCGTGAAGCGAAAGGGACTGTCGCAAAAGCTCGTAATCGAGATGGCAGCCACGGACGAAATTGCACAAACCGGTTCAGTTAGCCGGCCTACCCAGCTTCGCACCGGAACCAGCAAGGCTCGTGATCTGGCAGGCAGGCCTGCTATGCCGTGACATCGGTAGGTCCGGCTCAGCGGTGCCCAGTAGGCGGCACTGCGAGGCTTTGCCCAAGGGCATGCCGAGGGCACCTTCAGCTGCATCGGCTGGCGGAAGCTCCTATCCTCTCGGATGGTCCTTTCACCTGCTGGCCGCTGCGTGGAGAATGCCGTAGATGCTGCGGGTCGGAGAGGCTCTCGCCCTTGACCGCGTTTAAGGTGGTTCGTAGGCGAAGCAGTACGCAAGCAGGTCGTGGTCCTACGCTATTTGAGTTTTGAGCAGCTGATTGGGGCGCGCCAATGTTGCATGTAGAGCGCGTCGGAGATCGCCCGGTGAGAACGCCAGCGCTGCGACCGTGAGAGCTGACCCTAATTGTTGGAGACCGTGAAACTGAGCCACCAGAATCAGAGGAGCCGCTCGTGAGTGACGCTTGGCAGTACCAGTTGCGAATTTACCTGCCTGATGAGTTGGTCGAGACCGCACGTCTCCGCTCCGACAACCCCGCACTCGGGCAGCTTCCTGAAATCCTGCAAAAGCATGGCGCCAGCATGAAAAGCCAGTTCGATGCCTTCGCTGAGTACGTTGTTGAGGCGGAAAGGAACGGTACGGAACATATCCGCTCTACCGATGGACTAAGGCGACCATTGAGGATCCCGCCAAGAAGCAAAAGCATCTCAAGTCGTTTTCTCTTCACGTGAGGGGAAGGGAGCTGTACTCAAAAGACGAAGCCAATTCCCTTGAGGCGGACCTTCAGCCTCTCGTGGGCGGCGGTGTGATCACCCGAATCTCGAAGCACGATTCAAATCCCGAACACAATCCGCAGATGCTAGAGCGCTACCGTACGAGAGGGGTCGGCGAAGCTGGCCCGACCGACTGACTAAACCGAACGTCGATCGAGTTCTCGGGGGCTTGGCCAGTAACGGCTGCTTGCCACCCGCTGTCGCTGCAGAGGAAAGGTTCGTTCACCATCCGGTCTGAAGTCGCTTTTCCACCCCGCCCCCGGTCACTTTCCGACCACGAACGTCCGGAGGATCGCGGGGTCCAAACGAGAGGCCCTAAATGACCGACCCACTTGATACTCACCGGCTGTTGACCGCATCGATGACTGTCGTCGCCCTGCTCGGCTGGGGTACATACGCCTACTCCACGGATTCATCCGCGACGCGCGATCAGGCCCGCCTCGAGGCTATTGCCCGCATCACGACGGAGCGTGACGCACTCCACTCAGAGCACCAGCGGCTGGTCTCAGGACAACTGAAGCTGGTTTCAGAGCAACAGCGATTTCAAGGGGAGCTGGCGCTGGCGAACACGCAGCTTGCAGCCGCTCGGGAGGAGATTGCCTTATTGCCGCAGCGAAACGTCGCAAAGAAGGGCGACCTGGGCGCGATCCAGCCTGGCCCTCCGTCACGTAAAGCGGTCCACACGCGTCCGACGGAGGCGAAAAAAGTACGCTCGAAGGTTGCGCAGCGATGACCCGCCTCGCGGACGGCAGAGGACGAGAGAAGGCTCTGGCCCAACGGCCGCGCGTCGATGCCGAACGTGAGCGGGTCAAGATTTTGGAGAGACCACTCGAGGAGGTCAGGAGCGGGCAAGCACAGCGGGCCGAATTGATCGGCACCTGGATCGCCTGCGCGCGACGGTTTGCGAGATGAAGGTGCCCCGTGCACCCGCAGTCCGCCATGCGATACGCCTGGCCGTCCCTCGCCACTCCCGTGTGTCTTTCTGGAGTGCGCCCACTCGGACACCACGATAGCTAACGATTGACCATGGAGCTGGGCCTTGCAGGAGTAAGGCTCATGGCACGTCATCGCATCCACAGCCTCTCGTTCAAGAAGCAGATCGTGCAGGAGTACGCCGCCGGCGCGACCCTCAACGGGTTGGCGCGGGAGCACGACCTCTCGCGCAACCTGATCCGCGGCGGCCGACCCAACCAGCTGTGGGTGGCGGACATCACCTGCGACGCCATTGCGACCGGCTTCGTCTACCTCGCCGCGATCGGCGATCTTGGCGGCGAGTGCCGGGTCGCTGCAGATCGCTTGTTCGACGGGGGTCCGCGCGTCGCGGCAACGCGCGATCCCACCATCCCCCGTCAGGGCGCGCTTCAGCAGCATGGCGCGATTACTTCCTTCCGGGCGCACCGGAACGAAATGACACCCAGTTCTCCGGCACTGCGCTCATCGTCGTAACGGATCTTGGCGTCGTTATCGAACGGTACGACCGCGCTGCTGCCGCCACCGGCGGCCACCAGCCGTTCGAAGTACGCGCGCGTCTCGCGGGCCGCGCTTCCGCCCGATCGGCCGCGACCGTGGCCCGCGGGAATGGCCTTCTCGATGGCCCACACCAGAGCTGGGTTTGCGGCGCAACCGGGCGACACGTTTAGTCGCAGGCATGTGGCCGGCGCACGCTGACTGAAGCGAGGAGAATTGATGGAGCGCGCGGGGGCCGCTGGGGCAATCGCACCCTCGGCCGCAGTCGGTTCTGACGAGGCCGATCCCCCGACGGGGAGACCCTGCCCCCGATCGGCCTTCAGCCTCCCCGCGTCGACGGCGCGTTAGGTTCCGCAGAAGGTTTGGGTTACCCGCTGATGCGGCTGGGGAGGTTCCGCATAGTGCTCCATGGTGGGCTGGTCGTCGTAGGGACGAGCGAGAACCGTCAGAAGCTCCTCGAATGGCCCGAAGTCTTCCCTTTGGACAGCTGCCTGGATGACAGCCTCGACCCGGTGGTTACGCGGAATGAAGGCGGGGTTCGTGGCCCGCATGGCGGACCGGCGTTCCGCCGGGCTCTGCGGCTCGTCAGCGAGACGCCGGCGCCAACGCTCCGCCCATCCGTCAAAGCTCGCCGGATCGGTGAAGAACTCGCGAACAGGATCATCGTTGCCGGCTTCTAAGGCTGCATCGCACAGGTGGCGGAACGTGAGCGTGAAGTCGGCCTCATTCTCCGCCATTGCTTTCAGGAGGTCCTCTGAAAGTGCGGCGTCGCCTTCCTGCTCGGTGAACAGGCCCAGCTTCCTTCTCATTCCACCCTGAAAAGCGCGGTCGAATAGATGCCCGAACCCGCCAAGGGCAGCTTGAGCTTGCTGGACCGCTTTGTCCTGGTCATCTGCGAGGAAGGGCAGAAGCGTCTCGGCGAGCCGCGCCAGGTTCCAGAGCGCGATCCGCGGCTGGTTCGCAAAGGCGTATCGGCCGTGGTGGTCTATGGAGCTGAATACGGTGGCCGGGTGGTACGCATCCATGAAGGCGCACGGACCCTAGTCGATCGTTTCGCCCGCGATGGACATGTTGTCGGTGTTCATCACGCCGTGGATGAAGCCCACGAGGAGCCAGCGTGCGATCAGGTCCGCCTGGCGGGCGATCACGCCCTCCAGCAGCGCGCCGTAGCGTTGCGCGGTTTGAAGCGCTTCGGGGTAGTGCTGGGCTAAAACGTGATCGGCGAGCGTGCGTACACCATCCACATCGCCCCGCGCAGCGAAGAACTGGAACGTGCCGATCCGGATGTGACTTGCAGCGACCCGGGTCAGAACGGCGCCTGGCAAGAGCGTCTCCCGGATGACGGGATCACCAGTCAGCACGGCGGCCAGCGCGCGCGTGGTCGGGATGCCGAGCGCCGCCATGGCTTCGCTGATCACATACTCCCGCAGCACGGGCCCAAGCGCGGCTCGGCCATCTCCTCCCCGAGAGAACGGGGTTGGCCCTGATCCCTTCAGCTGGATGTCGCGACGGAGGCCGTCCTTTCCGACCACTTCCCCGAGCAGGATCGCGCGCCCGTCACCGAGTTGTGGCACGAAGTTGCCGAACTGATGCCCGGCGTAAGCCATGGCGGTCGGCTCGGCACCCTCCGGCAGCCGGTTACCGGCGAGAACCTGAACGCCTTCAGGGCTCGTGAGCCACGTGGCGTCGAGGCCCAAGTCGGACGCGAGCTGCCTGTTCAGCTTGATGAGTTTCGGGGCGCTGACGGGTGTGGGCGGAAGCCGGGCGAAGAACCGGTCTGGAAGCCGCGCGTAGGAATTGTCGAATCCGAAATGAACCGTCATCAGCGCTACTCTTCAGCCCACCCGCAGCATTTCGACAGCCGGCGGCGAAATAAGAATTTGGCTGAACTCACGCATCCAGTCCCGGATCCCTCCGAAGCCGCCTCATGGCGGAATGAGTCCAGCTGATCCAGGCTCGTTAGCTCGACTCGAATTGCAGAGCCGCGCCACCCAGGGCACGCGTGAGCGGCACAAGCAGGCGGGCCTTCAGTCCGTTCGCCGCTGCCGAATCGACCTCTCGCCGGATCAGTGCAACGGCCCGATCGCGATCAACGGGTTTGATCTCATACGAAAAACGAGCGAGGTACATCATCTCCTCCGCAGATCCAGCCCCCTGCGTAGAACGGGCCCTGCTCCGCTGCGTTCCGATCGCCCGCCTCCGAGCAAGCTCAAGTCATTTGCGTCCGGTCAGGTTGCGTAGATGCCCACTAGCGCACGCGCGCAGCCTGACTCCGGACTCGGTTCGGTCCTCTACTTCGATGGGTTCGTCCGCAACGAGATCGCCTGCCGCGGCTCAAAAGAAGGACAGGGTCACGAAATATGTTAGAGCCGCGGAGAAGCTGCGCGGCTAGAGCCTGGCGCGAGTTCAAACGCTAAAGCTTAACCTCCAGATTCAGACTTTCGCGCTAAGCGTGGAAAGGCTCGTGCGCCTACGTTGATCGCACTGGAACACTCGGCAAAAAAACAAGCCGGGAAGCGTCAACAGAGCCCATCGCCCGTCGCTCCACAGGAGAGAACCCGGTTTCTGGAGGAACCTCGCAAACGCTCGACGGACCCGCGTTGAGCGAGGACCGCCGCCGCCAAGCGAGGCCGATGCCAAGAAAAAGGCCCAGAAGATCGAGGGGTTGTCGAAGCCCATCTCATGCGGCCTCTCGTCGCCGGGCATTCCTCGCACCACGACCATACCCCTCTTCGTCACCGCAACGAAGTACATCGCGGAATTCTATAGCACACTTAGCCCCGCAGGCCGCTCCCGGCCCCGAGGCGCGGCGGCACCAGCTTGGGCCGCTTCGACTCTGCGTACACCGTACGATCCGCGCGATCTCGCAGTCCGCCTCGCGCTTCAGCGTCGCAATGTGTGGCAGCGGCTCCTGAACGGGCTGATCGAGAAGCTCACGCCATAGACGCCACTCGGCCTCGCTGGCGTATGGCCAGCTCTCAGGCGCGCGCATCGCGAGGCTCCAAATGATGAGGGAGGGGGGAACACGACGCAGCTACCCGCGAGAATTTCGCGTCAGTGCCGGCCGCCAGCCTGCCAGACCTCACCGCGCCGGCGACCGCGACGCGCCACCATCCACAGAGAAAATCTAGTGGCCGCCGATCAACCTCGGCTCTCGCCGATGATGGCGGCGAGCGGCGGCGTCCCCTTGCCCTGCGCCTCGAAGATCTGGCGCACCGTGACGCGACGGCCGCAGGCGAGCGCCGCCGCCATCATCTCGTCGAGTTGCTCCGGCGTGCCGCTCCAGTAGAGCAGCGCCGGGACGTCGCCGAAGCGATCGCGGTAGCGCTGCATGGTCTCGGTCCAGAACTCCGAGCCGCGAGCCCACCATTCGTCGCAGTTGTCCATGATCGAGTGACGGAGTATCCGCAGCGCCATCCGCACCGCCCGGGCATTGTCGGCGTCGCCGCTTTCGTCGAGCGCCCGTTGCAGCTTGTCGAGCGGGTTCCAGACCTTGCGCAGCGAGTTGTCGACGGCGCGGGCGCGCATGAGGAAGGGATCCCAACTGGTCTCACCTTCGGCAACGAGGATGCCCTTCGCGGGGGCGTAAGCACCTTTGATCATCGACCTGCGTGTAAGCGAGCCCTTGACGTGATGTCAAGCAGCGTTTTACCTACCCCCGATGATCGCGTCCTTCCGCAACCGAGCCCTCAGCCGCTACTGGCTCAAAAATGACCGGAGCAAAATACGCCCCGACTGGATGCCCCGCCTGTCGCAGATCCTGCAGGCGCTCGAAGCCGCGCATAAGCCGGAGGCTCTCGACCTCCCCGGCTTGAGCTTCCACCGCCTGCGCGCAGACCAGGCCGGGCGCTTCGCCGTCAGCGTCTCACGCAACTGGCGGATCACCTACGGATGGGACGGCGAGAACGCCATCGACGTCGACCTGGAGGACTACCATGGCTAAGCGCACCCTGCGTCACCCCGACATCGAGCCCATGCACCCCGGCGAACTTCTCGCCGAGATCGTCATCCCGGCGACGGGCGAGGACAAGAGCACCATTGCCGAGCGCCTCGGCGTCTCGCGGCAGACCCTGCACAGCCTCCTTACCCGCCGCCAGACCGTCACCCCCGGGCTCGCGCTCCGCCTCGGCAAACTCTTCGACAATGGCGCCGACTTCTGGCTCAACCTCCAGCGCGCCTACGACCTCTGGCACCTCGAAAAGCAGCTCCGGGACGAACTCTCAGCCATCCAACCCATCAAGGCAGCCTAGCCCATCCGTAGGTCTCGAGCGCCCGCGCCTGCTCAACCGATCGTGACTCGACGCGGAGGCGGTCGCGGAGTGGGCGGGTGTCGAGGGTGTCGTCAGCTGCCATGGCGGGCCTCGTCGTCATCCAGGTCGCGCAGCAATCAAGAGCGGCATGGAGCCTGGTCAAGCAGTCGGCATGGTCTGGGAACTGGTCATGAAGATCGACGTCTAGCCGAGGCGCCTTCAGCCATGACGCGCTGGGAAACTCACAAACAACGAGAAAACCGCCCTGCGGCAGCTGGCAAAGGGCGAGGCTTACGCTGTTCCGACGCGACTGATCCGCCGCCTGGCCGCGCTCGGCCTGGCCGACCCTAGCAACCCGGAAGGCCGCCTCACCCCCGCAGGGCTCGAGATCTATCGAACAAGGCCTACCCGCTGGAAATGATCACCGCTGCTGAAAGCCCCGCCCGCGGCCACCGTGGCCCGCATAGCGCAATGCTACGACAGACCGGCCGAGACAAGGGTCGAGGCTCGGCGCCCGTCCTGGGGCTCGGTAGAGGCACCGGGGCTCGATCGGCCCTCGATCTCGATGAGACGGGCGCGCAGGCAGAGATAGTCGGCAAGGGCACTGACCTGCTCGCGAGCAATCCCGGCGACGCGAGAACCGCGGGCGAGCTCCTCGATCTCGGCTGCGAGTTCGCGGAGTTCCCGGGCAACGGTGTCGGTCATGGGGTAAGTAGCTCAATTTTGGACATTTTGTCAGAGGGGGGCTCTCTCGGCCGCCTCGCGATGGTCCACGCCCAGCTCGGGCTATTCGCCAGCTCATTTTCGTGGCGCGGGAGCCTACTAAGACTTCGAGCCGCTGCGCAGCCTCGGGCCAGCGGCTCGAGCTAGGTCATGCCGCTGAGCGTCTATTCTCAGCCGATGAACGCCTGCTCAATAGTGACAGTTAGGAAAGGAGAAGTGACTGTCTTCTTCTTCTTACTTTCAAATACCGGCCCAAGGGTCGGATGTTCGGAAGGGGTCGGCGTTATAGTGACCACCCCCGAAGAGGGCGTTATGCCAGCTGGAGGGGCCGCGCCCGCGACAGCGCTGATTTCTGCGTCTGTCAACTCAACGGGTTCCGATAAGCCAAGTTCTTTTGCGATCTTTGATGACATTGAAGCCTCCTCTCGCCTCGTTCTGGGTCACCCCTGCAAGTTACGACTGTCGTGTTCTCCCCTCTTACGAAAAACGCACGCCAAAAGAACGCCCGTCCTGAGCCAGCGTCGCTCATAACCCTCAGTTCGACGCGGAAGCCAATTCCCTCCATGTGGGAGAATTTGGGGCTCCTCGACCAGCTATGCGTTACAGGTACCCAACCCCGGCTATTGCCGTCTAGAGGCAGTAGTCAGGAGCGAAACGGCGTTGCGCATCAATGGCTTACGGCAGCGCGTCGTTTTGGCTAAGCGCGGCGTAAGCAGGCGGAGCGATTTCGAGCCCTCGTCACCCTGATTGTCGCTACATTCAGCCCGTCGCAGCGGCATGACCGTGGGTATCCCCGGGGGTAGCGCTGGCAGTCAGGGCAGTGGAGGAACCGGCGCTTCTCGGCGCGCAGAATCGGACGCTGCTCGAGCCGCGGCACTTGCCTCCGCGGACGACCGCTCTTCGCTGTCCCGACCGTAGCCACGTTGTGAAATCTCTGCCGCCGCCAGCATAGCACGGCCGCTCCTTCGCGCGAGACATGAGGGCGGCAATGGCTGACCACGGGGACGGGCCGAGCGGGGCACCCTTAGGGCCGCACTATCAGACCCGAGAATGCGCTTTGAGGATAGCGTGTAACTCCGCTTCGGATATTTCACCGCGATGACGGCGCCGCCAGGCGGCGATCCGCGGTGCGGCTTTATCGTCGAACGGCGCCCCCATGCCGCGACGAAAGACCATGCCTCTTCGCCAAATGACGATCGGCTTGATGTCACTCACGATAGAACTCCCCCGGCGCTAGCCTTACGGCCCCGTGGCCCCGATGGCCCCGATTTCCATTGTGCTCCTATAAGCCTCCTTCTCTCTTTTCTGTCAGCTTTTGGTTTGAACAATGAGATGTGAAAGCAGGAAAGCAGAGAAAATGGTGACAGTAGAAAATCGGGGCCATCGGGGCCACGGGGCCGTCACCCTCCTGTGAATGCCGTTGCCCTGAACCCTTCCGCGGCGGCGAGCCTGTCTCGCGGTGACAGGGTTTTCAGGGCATAGATGATCAGCTTTCGCTGGCCGATCTGCCATCGACCCTCCTTGTTGGAGGGATTGAAAGCCACCTCGTAGCCGATCTCCTTCATCCGCAGCGTGGCGCTGGCGCGGCGCGGCCCTACCAACGACCGCAACAGCCCGGCGATCTCGCCGCCGAGGTCGCGATCGGGGTGCTTCCGCAACAGCGCGAACATGGAATCGAAGGTGACGGCCTCGGGCAGCTTGCCGCCGTTGTCGTCGAGGAGGAGGGCAACGAGGTCCTCCATCGCGCTGTCGTCGGGTGCGCGGTTGGCGTTGACGATCGCCCAGAAGGCCGGGCCGTGGTGCGGCGGCGCCTTCGGATCGAAACGGGAGAGGTCGCGCGCCATGAGCCAGGCGATGACGTGCCCGACGCCGCCGGCATCGAACCAGCCGTAAAGCCCTCGGAAATAGGCCGGCGCGAAGTGGCCGAACGGCAGCGGCGTCGTCATCACGTCATGGCGGCGGTCCTCGGCCGGGAGGTAGAGCGCGGTCTCCCGCGAGTTCGAGGTGATGGCGCCTTTGATGACATTTGGGGCGTAGAACGCCGGTATGAACTTCGGATTGACCCGCAGCATCGTCGGCGGCGCCGCGAATAACACCTTGGTCCGCTCGTAGAACTGGAAGCGGTCGAACTCGGCCGCGTCGCGCGCCTCGTTGATCCGCACGAACACCTTGCGCGTGAAGTCGTCGTTGAAGGTGCCGAACAGATCATGCGGAGCGATGTCACCGACATTGGCGGGGCCGAGATAGCGCACCACCGGCTCGAAAATGGTGTCTTTGCCAACACCAGGCGGCCCGGTCAGCACGAGCGCATGGTTGATCTTCACGCCGGGAAACTGGACCGTCGAGGCCAGGAAGTCGAAGACCCGCTCGCAATCGTCGGGCAGCACCGCCCGGGTATGATCGAGCCACGGCCCGGCCCTGTCGGCCCGCCCGGGGAGCGGCACTGGCGCTCGGTACAGGTTGAAGACGAGGGCGCCACGGCGCGCGACCACCGATCCTTCGGCGTAGAGCTTGCCCTTGATCAGCTCCGGCTCGCTCGGATCCCATGTCATTCCCTGGACCGCCGCGTGCTGGGCGAGCCAGGCCGAGGCGCCGATGTCCTTCGGCTTGCCGTCCGACCCTTTCACCGTCACCTTCGGCAGGCTGGCGTCGACTCCAGCTCGCACCCACAACCCCCCTGTCGGTCGGAAGATCGGCTTGTTCTCGCCGGTCAGGAAGTAGAAGTCGGCGAGGTCGATCCGCCCTTGCCGCGACTGATCCTTGACCTCGCCCATAGCTGCCCCCTCGTCTGACGGTGATTCCAGCACCCCGTCGAGCTCGATCCCGGCGAAGGGATCACCGCCGGGCGGCCCGAGCTCGGCGCCAAGCTCAAGAAGCCGGCGCCAGGCCTCGCGGGCGCCGCGGTGGGCGCAGTGACCGTGCTGGCACTTAAACGCCCACGTCCCGTCTTCCCGCACGAGGAGGGCCGAGCCGTTCTTGCCGGATGTGTGCTCGCCTTCCCAAAGACATTGGACTTCGAGCCAGCCGCGCGCGTTGAGGCGATCACTGACCCGATGGCCGCTTGCCTGCCACGCCGCCACGACCGGGCTCGCCAACACCTCTTCGATCGGCGCTGCCTCGGCGCACTCGCCAAATCCGTCGAATGCTCCGGCCGGCGGCAGCTCCGAGCCCATCCACGCGGCGATCTCGTCGGCGCCGTACCGGCGCTCCGGCTCGAACTCGAGGAGACTCACCCTCGGCGCCTTGCCGCCCTTGGCATAAGCGGGCTTGCCGTTGACGCCGACCGGCAGCCGCGCGACTCGGTTGAGGTCGCCGGCGCCGGGATCGCCGATCGGAGTCTTGGGGTCGGTGATCCTGGCGATCAGGGTCGCGGCACGGAAGCGATCGGTCTCCGGCTCGTCGAGCGCGTATATCCACTGTGAATTCCCGGGCGAGGTCTCGATGATCGCCGTCGGCTCCCCGAAGCCGCGCTCGGTCGGGGGCGGCACCTTGGTCCCGACGTCGTCGACCATGACGACATGGAGCGCGCGCCAGAGGTCCTGCGTCCGCCGCACGGCGCCGTCCGGGCCGCGGTCGAACAGGGAGACGCAGAAGTAGTTGTTCGCCTCCGGGTCGAGATGGCGGGGGCCATACCCCCAAACCGGCCCGCCGCCCCAGTTGCCATCCGCCGGGTCGCCCTTGAAGGCGACCACGAAGGCCTCGTCGGCCGCTTCCCCAAACAGGGCGGATAGGAAGGCGGCCGTTGTCGACGGCGTCGAGGGTCCGCGCCTCCGGGTGGCCCCTGTACATTGCACAGCCCCTCCCGTCGTCGGAGGGGCTGTATAATATCAACACCCTCCCCCATCTCCTCGCCGGCCGCTTTCGCCTTCGCTTTCGCGGGCCGCTTGCCCGGCGCTGCCTTCTTCCGCTTTGGCGCCGGGGCGGCCGGGTCGATGGCGACCTCGGTCATGTCGAGGAGATCGCGCGTCGCCGCGACGTAGGCGTCGACGTCGAGATCGTCCGGCCAGTCGGAGAGCCGTTCGATCGTCTTGCAGCCGATCGCCTTGCGGCGATCGCCGACGCGGCCCTTGGCGCTATCGATGATCTCAGGCGGGCTCGCATCGGTCGTGCGGTAAGTGCGGATCACGCGGCCGAGAGGGGTCTCGCCGATCCGGAAGCCGCCGCCGTTCGTGGTCGCGACACTCACGAAGAGAGCGAGCTCGCGTCGCGCGGCGGCGGCGCGGATATGACCTTCAGCGTCGCCGCCGCGCATGGCGCAGGCGACGGCTTGCGCCACGATCGTCTCGGTCGGGTTGAGGTCGAGCCCGGGCGCGACCGCGAGCGCGCCCTTGCTCTTGACGTCCCCACTCGCGAGGACGGCGATGTAGCTGTTGACATCGCGGCGCCGGATCGTCGCCACCTCGACGCCTTCTAGAGTGAAGCCGGTCGCCGCTTGCCAGCTTTCGATCACTGCGGCGACCTTTGCCGCTTCGTCGCGGCGATACCGGACGAGGACCCATCGGTGTTCGCCGAGCACACCGTGGCGCCGCCCTCGCGCTGCAGGCGGTCGATCAAGGCGATGAGGGCGAGCTGGCCGTTGAGGGTCGTTCTGAGGAAACTGATCGGTGAGAACAGGGGTGACCACGGCGCCCCGGTTTTCCCGAAGGTGGAGTTGAGGGTGAGCTTCAAGGCGTCCGCCTCGCGCTTCCGCCCGGCGGCTTTCGCGGCAAGGCGGCGATCGAGAAGGCCGCGGTAGATCGCCGTGAAGGCATCGGCGTCGAGGTCGCGCGGGGCGCCGCCAGGAGCGAGCAGAAGGGCCGGGTAGTAGGAACTGACGTCGTAGTCGGTGACGACCTCGACGTCAGTGCTGTCGGCGCGGTTGGGGCCATCTTTCGAGTGCAGGCCGCCGACGCCGAAGGCGACGGTGAGGTCGCCGATCACGACCGTCGTCGGCAAGGGTGGCTCGATCGCGACCCGCTCGCCGCCGCGATATTTCACCGTCGTGCCGGTGATCTTGGCGATCACCTCCGCCGCGACTGTCCCCTCGGCGAGCGTCTGAACCCAGGGCGCGATTTCGATGGCGATGTCGCAATCGCGAAAGCGTTTCGCCATCGCGGCCAGCTCGGCCTTCTCGACGCCGGTTCGCTTGCCGTACTCAGCGACGATGACGGTCTCGGCGGCGCTCGCCGGCATGTTGGTGACCAGCGCCGGGATCTCGAACATGGCGGCGAGGGTCTCGCGGGCCGCGATCTCCTCACCGAGCGCGGCGTGGAGGGCCGCCGTGGCGCGGCAATCGTGTTCCAAATAGGCGAGCGTCTCTTCTTCGCGATCGCCGATGCCGTGCTCGGGGTCGAAGGGGATCTCGACGATACGATCGAAGCCGAGCCGCGCCTCGTACACCTTCAAGGACGCTTGTTTGCAGTAGTGCAGCAGGTCGATCTCAGAAAAGCCGGAGGGCCGCAGCCCGAGTTGCTCGGCCTTCTGCCACGGATGCTGGTTCCGCCCGGCCGCATCGGTGCCTTTGCCGATCAGCACCTTCACCGCCGCGTGCAGCTCCTGCGGCGACCGTCCTTTGAAGATGCCGTCCAGAACGTAGGTGTCGAAAGCGAGGTTGTTGAAACCGACCAGGCGAGCGCCAGTGAGATGGGTGCGGACCGTCGCCATCGCCTCGAGGTCGGCGGGCCCGGTCAGGGTCCAGGAGCTGAAGGCGCCGTCCTCGAGAAGGCCGACGATCACCTTGTCGCACGCGATCTCGGTGTCATACACGACGGTGCGCGTCATGACTGTCGTCCTTGGTTGAGAGCTTGAAGAAGGGCCGCCTCGCCGCCCGCTTTCGCGGCGATCACCGCGGCGATGGCGGCGTCGAGCCCGGTGTCTGATTTGAGCGTGACGATGGAGACGCGCTTGCCCTGGCCAGCCCGAACGACGCGGGCGTTGAACTGGGCGAAGGTCTCGTAGGACCACGACCCGGCGAACCAGATCACGGTCTGGCAGCTGCCTTTTTGTAGATTGACGCCGTGTCCGAGGGTGGCGGCGTTGGCGACGAGAAGTGGGATCCTATCGCCGTTGAAACGATCGATGACCTCGGCGCGGGCTCGCACCGGCGTGGCACCGTCGACCACCACCGCATCCGGGAAGCGCTCACGGATCAGGGCGATGTCGGCTCGGTAGCGGCTCGCGACGAGCACCGGCCCGGCGACACCGCCGATCACATCGGCAAGCGCCTCGACGCGAGCCCGCGACAGGATCGCAGTGCGGCCGCTCGGCAAATAGCCGAAGCCTTGCGTGAGTTGATGGAGCCGCGCCAGGAAGGCGCCGTCCGACTGGGCCTCGAAGACCTCGCCCTCGATCTCGAGTCGACGGTGCGCGAGGAAGGTCGCGATCGCCGCCCGGTGCTCCGAATCGTGTTGAAAAGCGAAATCGAGGTGCAGCTCCGACGGAACGTCGGCGGTGTCACGCAAGAGCATGGCGACGCCGGCTGGGGCGAGTTCGTCGGCGACCCGTTCGGCCGTGCCGGGCTTCGGCTTCCAGGTATAGGGCGTCGCTCCCCGAACGAAGTGCCGTGAACGCCAGCGCGAGAAGGGGACCTCGAAAAACGGGTTCTCGGGCGAGACGAGCCGCCCCGGCGTCCACCCGTCGATCGGCCCGTTCGGCAGCGGCGTCCCGCTCGCGAGCGCCACATAGGGGACGACCTTGGCGAGCCCGAGGAGCGCCCGCGCGCGATGCGATTCCGAATCCTTGTAAGCCTGGCTCTCGTCAATGATGACGGCGTCGATCTTGACCCGGCGCCGGCGTACCGCAGCCGCGACGAACTCCGCCAACGTGTCGGGTGTGCAGGTGACGATGTCGCCGTTGCCATCGAACCAGAGGGCTTCGCGAGCGGTCCCGCTGAGGCGGTGCGCCGCGTCGAAACGGAGGTGCTTTGTATGCTGCCAGACCTTCGCCTCGGCCGGCCAGACGGTGTCGAGGATCAATCGCGGCGCGGTAAGGAGGATGCGCCGGAATCGGCGAACGGCGAGGCCGTCGGCGGCGGCCGTCAGGAAGGTTGCAGTCTTGCCGGAACCCATTTGCGCGGCGACGAGCAAAGGCCGCCGCACGAGTTGTGCGGCGACCTCGGCTTGCCAGCGATACAGCGCGGCCCGGGGACGACGGGGCGGCACTTACGCCTCTGTCGTCTCGACGCCCTGATCGTCGTCCAGGAAGCGGACGCCGGCGGTGTCGACGTCCGCGAAACTGGCCCCGCCGCCGCCTCGCTCGATCTTGACGGTGCCCTTGTCGGCCAACCAAAGACCGTTCAGAGAGAGGCCGACGCCCTTGGACCCCGATATGTCGAAAGCGAAGGCGCCGATGGCGACGTAGCACTGGTCGCCGCCCTCAATTTCGGCGGGATCGCACGGCACCTTCTTCGATCCCCAAACCGGACTGGGCTTGAACGATGTCTTGGGCCGCAGCACGACCTTGCCGTTAAAGGCCGGGTGCTTGAAGACGGGCTCGCCGTTCGGCTTCTTCGCGTCGCCGTCCCTGACCGGATTGTGCCACCCGGGCGGGAATACGCGCTTGCCGGTCTTCGCCTGGACCTGGTCGAGAACGAGGTCTTCGAGCTTCTTCAGCTGCGGGTCGGCGGGATCGGCGATGACCGCAACTTGATACTTGCCGTCGAGCGGTGAGACCTCGGCGACGCTCGGATAAGCGACCGTCCCGTAGATCGTGACCGAGCGCTTCAAGTCGACGTCGCCGCTGCCGCCGCCCGCGGTCGAAGCTTGGGCCGCGGCCGTGGCGGGGCGCGAAACGCCCGCTGAAATCGCGCCCTTGAATGCTGACTGAGCCATTTGGAAAACTCCGCTTTTGTCGCGGCCACCGTTGGCCACGATCACCGCCGGATTTTCCCAAGCTCGATGCGACACTTCACGCCCGAGGTGTCACGGGCAGCGTCTTTTGGGGGTCGAAAATCAATGACTTAGAAGAAATATGCGACACTTGGTTTTGGAAGTGTCACACCTCGGCTTGATCGACCGGGCAACGCGATCGCGCGGGACAGAAGCGATACGCCTCCTCCGATGGGTTTGGCTCGGCGGCCGGAGCGTCGGTCGCGGCGGCGCGGGCAATCAGAAAGGCGCGGAACTGTGCCAGCACGTCGAGGGTCGGTGCCCAACTCGACATCGCCCGAGGGCCGAGGCTCGGCTGAGCGATGACGAGGCGGGCCTCGCGCACCGGGAGTCGCAGCTCGTGCATGAGATCGAGAGCGCCGAGCGCGTAGACCAAGCACTGATCGTTGTGGTCGACGTCGACCTTCCAGCGGCCGGTCTTCAGATCAAAGACGAGGAGCCGGGCGCGGCGGCTAGCGTAGCCGACGACATCGGCGGTGCCCCAAACGTCGCTGCGGCCGATCCGCGGAACCACGCGCTGCTCGAGCCACAGGTGATCGACGCCGTTGAGGGCGATGGCGATGCGGGCCATGCTGAGTGCGTCGTCGAGAATGCGCCTCGCCGAGGCGGCGGAGCAGCCGCAGTCGAAATCGAGTACGTGAAGCTCGGTGTCGTTAAAACAGCCCGTGCCGTAGCGCATCGCCCTCTCGAAGGCGGCATGGATGATGCTCCCTGCGAGCGCCTCTGGGCCGCTTTCGTCGTGAACATCGACTCCGTCGTTCAGAGTGATACTGGCCGCGCAGGTGAGCCAGCGCGAGGCGGCTGAGGGAGCGAGGCGAGCATGACCCGGCGCCAGGCCCTGCGGCGGCGCTATCGTCGGGGCCACGGGCCGGCCAAGACATTGTTGTTCGGTGTCGCCGGCTCACCCCGCGGGCGTCGGCGGCGGGGCGTCGGCGCCCGCAGGATCTTGCCGGCGCGCCCCGCCGCGGCGCGGAGCGGCTTTATCACGGCTTCAAAGAGCGCTTCGCCGGCTTTCGTGACACGATCGTCACGGCAGCGCGAAGGCATTTTCCGCCTCATCGTCGGTTTGTCTTCGACATCGAGGTAGTGCTGGAACAGCTTCAACTCATCTCGATAGCCCTTCTGAAGGAGGGCGCTTTGAACCTGCGCCGCGAGCGTGAGTTTGCCGTTGGCCCGGCGCCGATTGAGCTTGAATTTGGTGCCCTTCGCCATCTCCGCCGCGACCGCGGCGAAGTACTCGCGCATGCGCTCTGCCATAGGATCATTGAGGACGATCGGGTGCAGGGTGGAATCGTGCAACCGGCCGAAGCGAGCTTGTCCTCCGGATTGCAAAGCAACCGGTGCAAGGTAAGGAGCGGTCCTATCAGGGGGGTTTTGGACAGAGACGATGACGGGGCGGAGGAAGGGGCCCTGCGCCGGAACCAAGAAGGTCTGCGTGGGCCGCCACACCGCCGGGGGCCTGACGCCGGGTGCATCGGTCACGAGGCCGAGGGTGAGATCGGGCCGGCGCATGGCGAGATCAAAGGACCGCGCCCGGTCCCGCGGATTCGCAAAGATCACAGCCGCTGAAGCGGCGGCCGAGCTCGTGTGCGACATGCATGACGAGAACGGAGCCCGCCGCCGGATCAATGACGAGGTCGCCGGGCGCGGTGACGGCGGCGATCAGCCGGCGGATCAGGCCGGCTGGCTTGATGTGCGGGTGAATTCGCCTGTCGACCTTCTCGACCCAGCGATCGCGGATTCCATGGTCGTGCCAAGTCGCCTTCGCGCGCAGCGGTGGCTTCTGCAGGATCAGTAGAAACTCGCCGGCGCGCCGCGCCCTATAACCCATGCCGAAGCGCCCGTTGTCCCAAGCAATTAGGTCGACGCAGGGCAGAGAATCGGAAAGCTGCAGGTGATCACCACGACAGACGCGGAAAGTGTCAGCCCACAAAAACAGGTATCCGCACGGGCGCAGGACGCGCGCGATCTCGCGGCAGCATTCTTCGATATAGGCATCCGTCATCGCCGGCAGGGTGTGGCGCTGTTTCTGACGTGCACCCTCGTTGCCGTACCGGAGCCGCTCAAGCGTGCTGCGGTGCTGCGGGTCGAAGAACGCCGCCGCGCTGGCCCCGTCGGGCAAGGATCGCAGCAAAGCGAGTGCGTCGCCGTGTTGTTGGACGTCGGTTGCGAATGGCGTCGGGACAACACCCGTGCCGATCACGCTTGGCGAAGCCAACTCGATCGAGGGCGGCGGGGCAAACATCACGGCTTCGCCCGCACGAGGACGCCAGCAAGCTCCTCGAGCGTCTGCTTGACGTCCCAGCTTCCGCCGCCGCTCTCTTCCAGGTGTTCGCGCAGCTCGGCGACGAGGTCGATCGCTCGCGAGCCCGCGCAATCCCAATCACGTAGAAGCTCGGCGGCGATATCGACGACGCGCACGACCGCGTTCTGGTCGAGGCCGTCCGTCGCGGTCCGGACGCTGATTTTCAGATTGCCGCCGTGACGAACGGTGTCGGAGACAAGCCGCGCGCGAAGCTCGACGTCGTCAGGCTGGTGCGTGCTGCACTCGGTCTCGCTCACCGCGGCGCGCATCGATAAGTATTCAGCCAAGGCCGCGATGGCTGGCCCGGCGATCGAGCAGGCTCGGCTCTGGCGCGCGAGGTCCTCGATACCGGTCACAAGCTGGCGCAGCTCCGTCGCAACGGACGTAGAGGTCTTCTGGTGCGCGGGCGCAGTTCCGCTGTGCGCTGACAACGTAGTCATCGCTTTGAACCTTGCTTCAGAGGGAGGTGACGCCGCCCCCGGAGGGCACGGCGTCGTAGGCGTTCGCCTACGAGGCCCCGTCGCCCGCGTTGAACGTCATGCCGCGCGGCTTCAGGACGTACTCTTCAAAATCGGCATCGAGGCGCGCGAGGCGGGCGTCCACAGAGTCCACAGAGCCCGGCGGCAAGTAGTCGCCGCCCCAAAGCATTTCGAGCGTCTCGGCGTTGTAGCCAAGAGCGTTCAAAAGCTTGCCCGCGTCCCGTTCGTTCGAGAACTGACGCTCCCAATCGGGCTTGGCCTGCTGTGTCCGCACAAAGCAATAGAGCGATTGCGCGAAGATGAAGCCGTCGCGACCTGTTACCCGGCCACCAAGCACTTCCCGGCGCGCTTCCCGACGAACAGTGCGTCGAGAGGGCAGTCCCCCTCTATTGTGTTGGCGAGTGGGTTTTGATACCGACATCCGAGGTCTCCGTTGCAGCGGATAAGCCTTAGACACAGCAGCGACGGCGTCGGCTCGGGCGCCGTCGCTGTTTTCAGGTTGCCGTCGTCGGCTCCTGAAACTCGGCCTGTTTGCGCGCGTCGTGCTTGCGTAACGCTGCGACCTGCGAGCGCTGCGGGCCGGCGGGCAAGCTTTCAAGAAATCCCGCCAGTCGGACAACATAACCAGCGTTTTTCTGCCTAATTTTCTGACTTTGATTTCACCTTTAGCAACACGATCCCAAAAATTTGTTTTGGAGATTACGCCGATGCTGATGATTTGCGCCGGCGTGGTCGCGAGCACGCCGTCGGGCCAGGGCTGCCCAGCGTTGGCCACCGGTGGCCCACGCGCGGATTTGGGCGATGGGTCGGGCTCGGACGTTGCGGGCTTCCTGCCATCCGCGAGTATCTTGACGATGTGGGCGATGCGCACAGCCTCGTCGAGTATCTCTTGATCGATTTTTTGTTGTGAGGACATCTTGGGCGCTCCGGGGCGTAACTGGACACACCAGTTCTGGCCCCACTGAGAACGCATCCGAGCCCGACTGAAAAGTAGGAATCGGGGGCGCGCCCGGGCGCGCCCGCTATGTTCGGGGACGAGCGCCCGATTCAGACGACGGTGCCGTCCCGCTTGGCTTTTGCCTTGAGGTAATCGAGCGCGAGGCTGACCCTGCGACGCGAGATTGTTTTGCCGAGCTTCGTCGTAACGTCCGCGACCAAAACCTCGCGCTTCTCATCCCAACTGGTCGCCCCGAGTTCGAGCAAGGCTCGGTGCGCCCGCGCGAACTTCCCCTTCGGCCACCGCTTCAGCTGCCGATCGCCATCTGCAAGCGCCTTCCTCTCCTGGGGCGTAAGCGTGACCGGCTCTGGCGCGAGCGGCTCGGAAGCCGGCACCAGCGGTGCCGGTGGATCGTCGCCGGCGGACTGCGGTCGGAAGATCAGGTGGATGACTGTCCGCGCCCGCGCTGGGAGCGCGCCGGGCGGCAGCAGGCGCGCTTGCGGCAGGCGCGGGAGAGGCCCGAGCATCTCACTCAGCCGGTTTCGGAAGGACGGCGGCTCGGGGGCTGGTGGCGGGCGAACGGAGCGCCCGAGCACCTTACGCAGCTGCTCGTCCATGTCTTTGATGGACGGCGGCAGGCTGCGCTTCAGCCGGTCGATGGCGCCGGCGAAACCCCACTCCTCACCGGGATGGTCGCGCTTCCAGCGCGCCACCTCTAACTCGCTCTTGCGCTCCCCCTTGGGGGCCTCCGCCATCGCCGCGCCTCCCTCGCGAGCCGCTGGCATAGCACGACATCCGGGCGCTGAGGAACGCTCACGTACTCCCAAGGACTACGGGCTGAAATTCCAACTCCTCCTACGCCCGAGACGATCCGCTTGTGGGGCGGATTGTGGGGCGGGATCGCCCTTAAGCCGCTGCCTGCAAAGGGCAAAATCGCTTCAGGGAGCAGGACGCCAGGGACCGGCTCTCAATTTTTTTATGTGCCAGTTTCCTGGCGTCCCGCGCGGCGGTTTCTGACCAAGGTCCTCCGCGCTTGTCGGCGCTCGGGTCTCCGCACCGGACCCTGGCCTTGCCCGAGGTCTCAGCCCAGGCGAGGTCGGACGCGTCCGGCCATCTCCCGATCCGCTTCCAGCCTTTTCGGCAGCCCCGCCGTAGTGCGGGGCGGGCGGATCAGACGGCGGTGGTCCTCAGATACGCGAGGGCCGCCGAATTGGCCTTGGCCTCCCGAGCCCGGAGGTCACGTTCCCTCCGGCCGCAGGCGCCGCTCCCGTCCCACCCTAACGACGCCTCGCGAGAGCGTCCCCCGGCGGACGGGACGGGTGACACATAGGACATCCTTCCGAGGGTGTCAAGGACTATTTTCAAGAAACGTCGCTCGTCATCCCGGAAGCCGCGCAGCGGCTATCCGGGACCTTTCGACGCTCGAGCGCATGAAGATCCCGGATCGCGCT
>Ga0126305_10000278_pt1 | contig 22548 bp, 27 predicted proteins | sample Plot26_FD_92536 | JGI IMG/M metagenome (GOLD analysis project Ga0126305, IMG submission 92536) | Serpentine soil microbial communities from UC McLaughlin Reserve, CA, USA - Plot26 | ecosystem: Environmental > Terrestrial > Soil > Grasslands | place: USA: UC McLaughlin Reserve, Lake County... | reverse complement strand
GATTCAATAACGTCAGAAGCAATATCTTTTATAGTTTGAATAGTTTTTTCTTGATATTCAGTAATACGTTGTGTGTATTGTGGAATTTCTCGTGTAGCTTCATCTGTACTTCTTCTTATATTATGTAAAGTGTTATCGAGAGTTTTGTTTATTGCATCATGTTGTTGATTTAAAGTATTATTGAAATCTCTATTTGTTCTTTCATTGATACTGGTGGTGCTGTCTGTGCTAAATTTAGCAGTGTTTTTTTCATTTTCTTTTGATGACATGCTATTGTCTTCGTTATTAATATATATAAACATAAATAATAATGTCTAGTGCATAATCATATTCTGTAGATACAATCTTAATATTTGTATAAGACAAGTATTATAATTACAATTAAAATAAATAGTAATGTTGATTATTTATATGTTAAGAATTAATGATATAATTTAGAATGTGATAAATTTGACTAATTCTAAGAAACTTGGTCAGTTATTGAAAAGTTATAAACGTTATATATAGGGAGATCTATTCTAGAAAAATGTAAATAAATAGAACATAAAATATCTATTAAATTGCATAATTTTTAAAATTTTTTGATAATAATAAAATTACTAAATAATGGAAAATGATATTCTCTTTAAAATATGAAACCTATAAATTAACAATAAACCCGGTTTTCTTAACTACACTCTCTTTTTGGAGTATTAACTCTAATTACATCCAACTAAATTTAGCTAAGGCTTTTTCCATTTATAGTATAAATTAATACACAACTAAAAATTTTAAAAAAATATCACTATATTAGAAAAAGAAATAAGATGTTAGTTGAAGTTGTTAGAAATGCATTGCTAAATTAACCTAACAATTCATAATACTCATATATACTTATTTTTATCACCAACAATAAAAATATATTTTCTCTTTTTGTATTTGCCTAACTAAAATGGAAAAACAGAGTATTGCAGTAGTTACAGACAGTTCGACAGGAATAGGATTTGAAACTTCATTACTTCTTGCAAGAAATGGGTTTCATACATATGCTACAATGAGAGATACACGTAAGAGCGATAAAATTAAAAAAATAGTTTATAAAGAAAAACTTCCTTTAGAAGTTTTACCCTTAGATATAAATATGATAATTCAATAAGAAATACAATACATAAAATACTTGATGAAAAGAAGAAAATTGACATTTTGATAAATAATGCAGGTTATGGTTTATTTGGTGCTTTAGAAGATATATCCATAGAAGAAGTAAAAAAACAATTTGAGACAAATCTCTTTGGAGCAATAAGAACTATTAAAGAAACTTTACCTACTATGAGAAAACAGAGAAACGGAATAATCATAAATGTAACTTCTATTGCAGGGGTAGTAGGAATTCCTGCGGAATGCATATATGTAAGCACAAGATTTGCATTAGAAGGATTAAGCGAATCTATATCATATGAACTTCAACCATATGGAATTAAAGTAATCCTTGTTGAACCAGGTGTTATTAATACTAATTTTGTACCGAATATTAAACTTGTAGATAAAACTGATGACAAATCACAACAAACTTTAATAAAACAAGAAAAATCAGAAACTAAATACTCTAGCAATGATATTAAGAAAAAGAATTTTTCATATTATTCCACTACTATAAATACATTTCTTTCTCATTATTATCCTGTTATGGAATGCTCCTTTACCAAACGAAGTTGCTACTATAATACTTGAAGCAATTAAAAACGCTTCAAATTCTTCAGAATGTTTGTTCAGATACATAGTAGGAGAAGATGCAAAAACTCTAGCACAAGCAAAAAAATATGTCGGATTCACAATTGCATGAATTTATTTCAAATAGATTGCTAGGTTAAGTAGTGCTATCATATGAAGCAAAAATTTTCATTATAAACCAATGTTTTCATTGATAGAACTGTATTATTTTTTCATTTGAAAAATTATTTATATACAAGCATATAAAACTAGTCTTTTTTTGATGTTTTATTAATAAAACCATTTTAAATTCTAATTAAAAAATTTAACCATCATTCATATATACAAAAAAACTGTATCTAATTGAAGACTAATATATCCTATATAATTTGATCTTTCGATCATATGTGATATCAATTCAAAGTTTTTTGTAATTCTTTAAACTTTCGAAAATTGAGGTCTTATCATCTTTAAATTTATTGGTAATAAGGCTTTTAACTGAATTTTTAATATCTGTTTCATTCTCATTAAGAATGTCAGTTAATTCTGCAATGGAAGAAGAAGGTGTATGTTTATCGATGAATGAATAAATTATTTGTCTTTCCAAGAATTCAAAATTATCTTTTCCAATTTTATGAATATCTCGTAAAATCATTTGTCTTAATGCCTGAAGATCATTTATTTTACTTTCATGTTCTGATATTTCCTCTTCAATATCATTTAGAGAATTTTTAAATAGGTCTAATAATAATCCAGTTCTGTGAAAATTTTTATTTTTTTTATTATAATATTCTGATATTGATTTCTCATATTCTTTATACAATTTTTCAAATTCTTTAAATCTTAATTCTTTAATCTCATTATTTCTAATAGAAACACCATCTTTAGAGAAAACCATACTCATACTAAAAGTTGAAGCAAGTCGATAGTATTTTCTATCTGGTGCGCCTAAGTTACTTTCTTGCGTATATGTTTCTATTAATCCAGAATCTTCTAGAATTTTCATATGACGAAGAATAGATTGCTGTCCTATTCTAATAATTTTTGATAATTGATTAAAATATAATGGTTCTTTTGAAAGCAAAATTAAAATTCTTCTTCTAGTTGAATTTCCTAGAATATCTAAAATTAAATCAGTATTTGGAATATTATGATTATTTGATGTACTTCTAAAATTTTCCTTTTCCTTCAAATTTTAATTCTCCTCTAATAAATAAAATAAAATCGTAATCATTTTTAACTCTTTATTTTTGTTTCTACATCTATAAAGAAATATTGATTTTCTTTTCTTTTCTTTTACATATCAGGCATACCCGTCTATGCCTCCTTCCGTATGACCGCCGTATCCATGACAAGGACCATAAGGTGTATTCGATTTACCCGCAGCAATTACATTATCAATTCTAAGTATCATTGATGAGGCTTCTGTTACAGCATTAATCACTTGCTCTTTTAATACAAGAGGTTCGAATATTTCCTTATGGAAACATCAGATATCTTTGCATCAAGTACGTTTACTCCATATTTTGGTTTGTTGCTAGTCGAAACTTTAGCTCGTAGTTGAACCTGACTATCAATTGGATCCATTCCTGCATTTTTAGCTAAAGTTAATGGAATAGATTCAAGTGTTTTTATAAATTTCTCTGCAGATAATTGTTCTCTACCATCTAATCTATTGGACTATTCTCTGAGTTTATGAGATACAAATGCTTCAGGTGCTCCTGCTCCGGTGATAATATAAGGATATTCAATTACGTCTTTTACAGACATCAGAGCATCGTGAATAGATCTCTCTATTTCATCTACTACTCTTTGAGAATCACCTCTTACTAAAACAGTTACAGACGTTGGGTTTTTACATTCTTCTACAAATACCCATTTATCAGTTTCAATATGTCTTTCTTCTACCAAATTAGCATAACCAAGGTCAATAGCAGTAAGATCATTTAGATTTGTAACCAGTCTTCCTCCAGTTGCCTTTGATAATTTGTACATGTCACTTTCTTTAACTCATCTAACAACTAATATTCCTGATTTAGCCAAATAATGCTGTGCCATTTCATCAATTCCTTTTTGACATACTACTATATTAGCTCCTACTGCTGAAATTCTATCAACCATTGTTTTTAACATCGTATTTTCTTCGTCTATGAATTTCTGAATTTGTTCTGGATTATTAATATTTATTTTTGCATCAAATTTAGTCTTCTCAATTTCTAAAGGGGAATTAAGTAAAACAATCTTAGCATTTTCAATTCTCTTTGGCATTCCACCATGAACAACCTCTTTATCTAAAACAATTCCATGAATCAGTTTAGTATCTCTAATTGATCCATCTGCTTTCTTTTCTACTTTAATATTATCAATCTCGACTTTGAATTCCTCTATATTTTCATTTGGATATGAGTTTTCTAAAATAGATATTATTGCATTCACAATTACTTGAGACAATTCTGGAGATTTATTTGCAGTAAGTTTGGATGACATAGAGGTACTTGCAATTTTTTTCAAATACTCTTTATTTGTAGGATCAATCTTTTCTGCAACTTCTTTTAATAATTCAATGGCTTTTTCTGCACTTTTTCTATATCCATCTACAATTACAGTAGGATGAATTTTTTTGTTTATCAATTCTTCAGCCTTTTCTAATAAAGATCCTGCTAATACAACAACTGAAGTAGTACCATCGCCAACTTCATTATCTACACTTTTTGTAATTTCTACCATCATTTTTGCAGCAGGATGCTGTACATCTATTTCTTTAAGAATAGTAGCTCCATCATTTGTGATGGTAACATCACCTAATGTGTCTACTAATATTTTATCCATGCCTCTGGGACCTAAACTAGATTTGACCATTTCTGTAACAAGTTTAGCTGCAGTAATGTTATTTCTTTGGGCGTCTTTATCCTTTGTTTCAGTGCTTCCTTCTTTCAATAAAAGAACTAGAACTTGAGACGACATAAACCAATATCGTCATTTTGTTACTAACATAGTAGATATTAGTTCATTATATATTTACTAATCTGGTTTATGAGCATTGTTAAATTATATTTAAGAATTAGATAAACACTCTTTATGAGTAACAAATAAATATTACTTATTATCTATTATTAATGATGACTAGAAATGGCATCATCTCAAATATCTCGAAAAAATAAGGATACTGAACGAAGAGAAGTAATGGTACGTCGACCATTTGATGAACTCTTCGATAACTTTAGACATGATATGGAAGATGTTTTTTTTTGCTCCTTTTATCAATCCTATGGGATCTAGAATACCATGAGTTATGGATTCATTAGAAACACGCACTCCAGTATGTGAGATTATAGATAAAGGAGATAAATATATAATTTCTTTAGAAGTACTTGGTATACAAAAGACAAGATAGAAGTTAAAGCAACAGAGGAATACATTACAATTGCTGGGGCAGAAGAGGAGAAAAATGAAAAAGAAGATAGAAATTATGTTCTAAATGAAAGAGCTTATAGGTCATTCTTTAGGAAGATATCTTTTCCAGAAAATATTACTCCTACCAAAGTAGATGCTATATTAGAAAATGGCATTTTAAAAGTTGAGTTACCTAAACAAAAACCAACTTCTGCTGAAGAAACTCATATAAAGATAAAATAAATAATAATCATTACTTTAATTTTATAGTCAAAAATATATCTTTAAATTTACATTTTTCTGATAGTACATATTATCACATTATTATCTTCCAGTTTTAAAAGATTATGTAAAAATCACCAATTATACTAACATATACATTAAACAATTATACAATAAAATGGTTTAAACAAAATTCATAAAAAACTACTAAATAAATTATTTAATAATAGAAAATAAATTTCCATGTGATCGAGAAATATTATATATATATGTTTCTTACATTTACAACGTTTCAAATATGTTTTAACTATTTCTAAATAAAGATCTAGTGATATAAAAGTTATCTACTAAATGTCTGCAGACATGTGAAAGTATATATATATATATATATATATCACAATTAATTTTAAAAATTTATTTACTATTGTTTGGTTCTGAAACTTGCTCGTATGTTACTTCTTCAGTTATTTGACGTGTTTCAGTTATAGGTTTCTTTCTTATTACTAATTCCTCTTTCACGTAAGGCCTTTTTGTAACTTCTGCTTCTTCTCTCTTTAATGGTATTTTTATTTCAGTTTTAGACTCTACAGGATGTATGTCTTCAGATATTAAAGTCGAAGCATCTTCGCTAGAATTGGATAAATTATTTATTGGTCTTCTTTCTATTTCTATCTCTTCATGGATTAGTTGCACTTGTTCTGTTTTTGTTTCTCTAACAGGTTCCTTAGTAATAGTTATTTCATCTTCTAGTTCCTTTTTTGTAACAACTAATTCTTCTGCCATAAGAGGAATAACAATTTCTTTATTTTTGTTCCCATCTATAGAATTAGAAGCAGGACTAAGATCGTTATTTTCATCTCTTGTTGTTATTTCAGATTGATCCATAAAAGAATCTTCTTCTCCTTCTTCTTCTTTTCTCATATACGAGTTTATTGCTTCTTCTTCAGTTAGTTTAAAATAAACTATATCATCCTCATAACTTTCTACTAAATCCTTTGGAATATCGAACAATTTTGTATTTATAATGCCTTTTTTTGTTAAAATTGAATCTGAACCAACCTCCTGTATTTTGCCAAGATCGGCATCATTAGTTCCTCTTGCTTCTTTTTTAATAATTTCATTCCAAGGTATATTTTTTGAATCAGATTCCATATTTATTTTACTTCAACATTTAATATATCAATTAGTCTTCACATACTGCTCTGCTCCAATATTATGCTGTATTTGTTATATGGTATAGTATTGCTTAAAATTATAAATTATAAAAAAGATAATAAATCGTAATACACTTAAGTATATTATATAATATGAGGAGTATTCAGACTATCCAATACTAATGAAAATAACAATTCTTATACTAATAAAAATGAAATAGAACATGATAATAACAATAATAAAAGTACTTATAAGAATAAAGAAAACCACATCATAATTCTACCTAAAAAAACAAAAGATTCAAGAATGACAATTAAACCCTCTGCAATTCAACAAGAAAGATTCTTTTCTCATAAAGTAGTCATTTACTAGAAACAGTAAAAGAAAAGACTACAGACTATGTTGATAAGGTAAAAGTAAAACAACAAGGTATTAACTCATTTGCAACAACTAATGTACAACAAAAAGGAAATAATATTCAGTACCAGGAACAAGGGCAACCACAATTTGTTATTCCAGTTATTATACAAGAAAGATACATTCTTTCTAAAAAACCAGTGCTAGAAGATGTTAAAATTGAAAAAAGATGGATAACTCATAATGAAAAAATTCAACTAGATGTATCATATGAAAATTGTTTGTTGATGATAAAGATCTTGATTCTTATTCAAAAGAAAATATTTTTACTCATCTTAAGGATAAATTTTTAGATTTTGTAGATAGCGAAGGAAATGATGATGAAGAAAATAAAATTGGAAATGAGAGAATGGAGGATATAAAGTATCAGAAGCAATATCAACAACAATCAGAAAATGAAAAGGAATTCAACAAAAAAAAGATGAAAAATTGCCTTTATTTGATGAAGAGGAAAAAGCAAATCACAGTATATACAAAAATAATAATAATGAAATGCTAGATGATGGATCTCAAAAAGTAATTCCCCTCTAGGCTGAAAAAATAACAATTATTAAAAGTAGGAGAAATAATAATAAATAAAAGGAAAGTAACTGAAGATAAAAAAATTAATTTTGAAATAATGAGAGAAAAATAATACTCAATTATGCTGATGGTAGAAAAGAAAATATTGTAGAGTAATAAAGGTCATTATTAAATTTGAATAATCTATTATGCAATTTTAGAAGGTTACATACTAAAATAAATTACTCTGCTTTTAATCAATCTAACAATAACTAGCGATACATTTGGATGTATGTGTAGATTAAGATGGAATTAAGATTTACAAATTTTGAGGTACAGGAAAATTTCTAAAAAGTAAGGAATCTATGTGTATATAACTGGGTTATAATTTAGTGAAAATTAGAAATATCTATGGATAATAATGGTAGTTTAATCAATCACTTATTGTGGTTTGTGATTGTCATACTTTTTTATTATGTTGATCATTCTATACCAAATCCATAATCTTAGAGACATTTTTCAAATCTTATTTCCTTTAAGACATATCTTCTTACAGAAAGCATCTCCCTTAACTCCTATCACAAAAGTACTGAAATGTCCTATTAATAATTAGATGATATTAATATAGAATGCATAAATATTTGTAAAAAGTCAGATCTGGGAAAATTCAGGTTCTTACCTTCATTAATTCAATATCCGTAGCTCTGCAGTTTTGGGAGCCACCTATATGAGCATGTAATAGCTCTTTTGCTTTTTCTTTTGATAACTTTTCGACAGAAATATGACCACAATTTTTACATGTAATAATATAACTCCACTTGATCAAATGCCTAACGCTAATAATGCTTTGTTTTTATCCATATAATTGTTTTAGAAATGATCAAAATAAAAAAAATTAGAAGATATATTCTTTAAGCTGAATTTAGATATTAATTAATATTGTTATATTTTTATATCAAATTTAATTAAATACGATAACTCAACACTATCTATAATAAGATTTTTTAATAGTAAATAGTTATTATTTTACGCAAAAAAATTAGATAGAAGATATAAACCTAATATTATTTCTTATTTTTGCTATTACTTTTTCCACCACTATGGGATGCTTTTCCACCTTCACGTGCTACTCTTTTTCTTGTCTTTGCATCAGCAGAGGCTAATCCTCTATTGCTTGTATCACTGTCACTTTTTGCTCTTGTAGTGGTGCTGCTATTTTTTTTACCTTTATTGTTTTTATTGGTACTAGACACATATATTCATATTTCATATATTATTTAATAATTTGAATTAATTATATTATAGATTCTTTTAATAACAATTTAATAGAATTTTGTATGTTATTCTTCTTAGTATAATAAGAACTTATACTTTCACTATTGAGAAATTTAAAACACATAATAACAATAGAAATGCTTCTATTGTGAATTATTGAAATTTTTTTAAATATATTTATCTGATCATCTAATGTTATAATAAAATAATATATTGAGTAGAACCTAATTAGAATGTATTAATATGAATATTAAAAATGATATTTTTATGCTATTTGCATTTGTTTACATTAAACACATTTAAATTAATACTATATACAAAATTTTCGATATGTAGAATAAGAGATAATGATTTATTAGTGATATTTCCAATCGATTGCAATAAGTGGTTATAGTGAATAATAATACTAAATTAATATCAAAAGTTTATTTGATCATGTTAATACCTGTTGTTACTTTACTATTCATTAATTATATTTCAATATTTGGTGAAGATAAACAACAACAACAACAACAACAACAACAACAAAATACAACTATTGCTTCAACAGATTATAACTTTATAGCAGCAGGAGACTGGTACTGCAATGAAGAAACAAAAAAGACATTAAATAATATTCTTGCTCAACATCCTGAACTTATAATTACTACAGGTGATCAGGTAAAAGAATCTCCATCTGCATCTTGTTGGATTGAAATGTCAAAACCAATAAAAGATAAAATGAAAATTGCAATAGGAAATCATGATGCTGTTTGCAAATATATACAAACAGATTGTTGATTATCACAATTTGAAAAATCCGTATTACTCGCATGACTTTAAAAATATTCACTTTATAAGTATGTCAACAGAACATCCTTTTGAAAAAGGAAGTAAACAATATGAATTTATCAAAAGCGATCTAGATAAAACATCAAAAAATTCTAGTATTAATTGGATAATAGTTCATCAACACAAACCTTTATACTCTACTAAACAAGACAAAAAGGAAGCAGAACAATTAAGAGACATATACCAACCACTCTTTCAACAAAATGATGTTGACTTGGTAATATCAAGTCATAACCAATACTATGAGAGAACATATCCTATATTATACAACAAAGAATTTGAAAAAGATACAAACAAAAAGGTAGAACCTCAGCCAATAATTACAAATCCCTCGCAATCAGATTATTCAGACAAAGATAATGGAATAATTTTTCTAACTGTAGGAACAGCAGGAGATAAATTAGACCCTGTTAAAGAAAGACCTAATTTCTATGTCATTCAGGAAAGTAAATTTGGCTTTCTAGAAATTGAGATAGAAAATGATGGTAAAAGGTTGATTGGTCAATTTCATACTAATGATGGTAAAATAGTAGACCAATTTACAGTGAATGATACTTAATGTCCTTATTATTCTTTATTTATAATTTTTAAAATAACATAATCAAATTCTAGAATGAGAAATTGAAGAATAATAAAAATATTTATTTCAAGTATCTACCCAATTATTTGACATGATCTTCATGTATCCTAATTGGACACACTTATCTACCGTTTGGGCTATTGAATATTCAGACTATGACAATTAAATTAATATAAAAACGGTAAATAAGAGAATTAATACTAAATATATAATCTAAAATAGTGTAATAATCAAACTTATAATAACATACTTTTGGATCTTTCTATAATTAACAAATATACTATTACTTAATTTGTATAATTACAAATGCCAAATTTGAATATGAGCATAGGACATTGAATTTTTAGCAATATAGTCTACAACAAAAATAGAAAAAGGAAAGTTGATAAACGATGGTTGATGAATTTCATACTAATGATGGGAAGATATATACTATTTTCAATTATAGAAAACATAATATTTCTTTAACCTCTTAAGTTTCATTTTATTTTATAAATCTATTATCTATTTGATTCTTATAAAGTCTATATCTAATTTACGTAAAAAGAATTTCCATATGCCATTTCCATCTTTCTTTAATGTATCACTATATACATCTGTGGCTACTACTTCAGGAGTCTTTTGTGCTTCTATTACAGTTAAATATGATTTTGCATTAGCCGTATTATTTGTTGATGCATCTTCAATTATAATATTTGTTGATACATGTATTTTACCACTAACAAATTCATTTATAATTTGATTGACCCAATTTTTTAGTTCAGTTTTACTTTTTGCTTCTCCAAATGTTGTAGTCTATATTCCATCATCTGTCCAAGTATTATTCCATTTATCTATATTTTTATTATCTATAGCAAGGTTATATTTAGTCATTAATTACTGAGTAACTATTTTATCATCCACAGTTATTATTGAACTCTTTTGTTCATTCTTCCATACCTTGGGCATTATCATAGGAAAATCAATGAATATCACTAATATTTAATTTAAATATGCTATTATCATTTTAGAAAATATATAAAATCTAAATTGATAGTATCAAATTAGATAACATATTGTTCGAGACATCCCCGGCATAGATATCCTATGCCGAAAGAAGTATTGAATGACTTGAGTCAGGTGTCTTGACTATTTATTATATGCCAATATCTATTCCAGATAAGTTGTATTAGGTATGCCTAATATTTAATTATATAGGTAATTCTTAAAATAGAAAAAAAGTATTTGTTATCTGTTAATTATGTACTAACAAATAAAATCGACTAAACAAATAATTCCTATTATATTATTAATTTTAGAATACAATTGTATTAATTAAAATAATAAATGCCATAGTCTAGATATCAATATAATACAAATACTTTGTTGCATGTATATGATATCTAAACTAGACTTTGACAGATTGCCTACGGTTAGATCAATTTCGTTATTATAGTTAATTACATAAAAGTATGTATATTTATGTATTTATCAATTTCTCATTTTCTAGTATGAATAATAAAAAAAATTTCTTTTTTCATCGTTATATCAATCTATATAAAAGTCATTTTGTAAACAATAATTCAATAATTTAATTAATGTATATTTTATTTTGAAGGTTATATTTCAACTAATGAAAATAACATGTTAAATGAGAATTTCATATTGGAGAATAAGCAATATTTTTAAATATATTTGATATGGCAGACTTATTATGAAAATAACTAATGTATATTATATTTCACTATTACTTATTGTCATATTTCCTACAACAATAGCATGGACAGAAAAAGAAAAAACTAATATCAACAATTCTTCTTTAGTACCATCATCAGTTTCATTAAATGATACTAATGTTGATTTTGCTACAAATATAGAATTTATTAAGGGACATTTATATGCTGCAATTTCAAATAAACAAATAGGAAATAATGAACTTGTTCAGACACATAGCTATCATCCGATTACAGAAATATATACATTGATTAGAGATCAATTATCACCTGTAGATAGTAAATTAAATAATACATTAATAAATTCATTAAACAATCTAACATCCATAGTTTATACATCTTCGCCTGCAGAATTTATTGATTCTGCATCTTCTGTCAAGAATTTATTAGATAATGCAATAATTAAGGTTATACCAGAAAATGAGATTGCAGATATTAAATTTAATACGAGTATTTTGATCAATTTACTTAAAACTGCTGAATCAGAATACGATATAGGAATAGAAAATGGTACAATTACAAATATTGCAGAATATCAAGATGCTCTAGGATTTGTTTCATCTGCCAATGAATTGTTCAATCAAACAATTAACAATGTGAATCAAACAATGGCTAATAACTTTACAGACATAAAAAATTCACTTGAGCAATTAAATACATCTATGAGTAATAAAGAAGATGCAAAACAAGTCTCTACAATAATCAATAATATGGCAAACACTATACCAAATATACTTAATGTACAAGCAAAGGATCTGGCAATTCTTGTTTCAACAGATATAGAATTCACTGAAGTAATAAATAATATTCGAAATCTATTAGATCAATCTATTGAAAAGATAAAGAATGGTAATTATCAAAATGCTGAAACTTTAGTAATAGAAGCATATTTGGATAACTTTGAATTTTTAGAGCCTGAAATAGCAAAACACGATGAATCACTTATGAAGGATACTGAAGTTCTTTTGAGAGAACAACTCCGTAATCTTATACAAGGAAAAGCCAACACAGAAGATATACAAAAAATGGTAAACAACATTAATACTAAATTAAATGGAATAGAAAAAATATTGCAATAAAGTTTTTTATTTTATCATTAATTTATTTTATATTTAAAAAAAAGACTTTGTTAAAATTTTATAAATTATTTTGAATATTATTGGCTTATGGATATTATAATAAATGGTAAGAATATAATATAAAAAGTCGTTTCATTGTCAATATTGTAAATATATAGTAATAAACTAGTACATGGAGAGTATTAAATTAACAAAATCAAGAAATAAAATGGCAGTACATGAGATTATCTTGAAAGTAACCATAACAAAATAAATTTAAATAATTAAATTAACAATTTAAACAAATGCAAAGAAATCTTTCATTTTTAGGTTCACTATTTATTATACTCTTTTTTTTATTGAATGTAGGAGGAACCGCTTTGACTTATTCTACTTCTCCAATTGTCAAAATATCACCAGAATGTGGTACTTTGAGAGATCATAGAATAAATTTTACAGTTAATGGTTTTAATAGTAACAGTAATATATATTGGGAGTTCATCAATTCAACAGGTATAGTAGACACATATGGTTATTTCGATTCAAATGAGACGGGTGGATTCTATGACTATATTATTGCTGATAGTATACAACCTGATAACTATACTTTGAGATTCTTTGATGATAAAAATAATGATTATATCAAAGATTCAAATAGCACAGAAGTTATATTAAATTATAAAATTCCTTGTAATAGAGTTCTATTTTAAGAAGGCAAAACTACATGTACATTTATTAATTTAAATAATTAATACAATAGATATAACAAATATTATTTTCAAAAATGAGAAGAGAATAATGGTTTATATAAAATTAAATTTTCAATTAAATATGTAAATGATAAATTCAAAACAAGTATTCTATACTATTAGTTTAGGAATTTTAATGACAGCTTTATTATTTTCTTCATCATACAATATTAAAGCCCAAGAAGAAGATGAAGAAACAAAAAGCGATCCCTTAACCATTTTATCCAATATCAGAAATTTGCTAGACAAGTCAATAACAGAATTAAATACAGGAAATTATACTGGTGCATCTGAATTAGTAGATATTGCCTATATCGACAATTATGAGTATATTGAAGATCCTCTAAAAGATCTTGATCAAGATCTAATGGAAGAAACAGAAGTAATGATGAGAGAAGACCTTGCAAGTGCTATTGAAGATAAAAAACCATTAGATGAAATTACTACATTACATAATAATATAAAAACTAATTTAGATATGGCAGAAAAATTATTTAAACAATAATTCTTTTATTTTAAGGATGAAAAAAAAATGTAGTGAACTTCTTATCCTAATTCTTAATAACCAGTATTAAATATCTACCAAAATTCTACTTTGAAGACCAATATGTTCCTCTATTCTTTTTCCATGTCTCATAGTCAGATAATATTTTTAAGTGATCAAAACCAAGTTTTATTTTTTCTAAATTATTGAATTCAATCCATTTTAATTCTGCAACACCATCTCCAACTTTTAGCTCACCTGTAATGATTTTAACTATAAAAGTTATAGACATAATATGTCCTCTTGGATCCCGATGAGGATCTGAATAAACACCTAAAATATCAATTGGTTCTACTTTAACTAATAATTCTTCTTCTGCCTCTCTTCTTACTGCATCTTCTACTTTCTCACCTTCATTAACAAATCCTCCTGGTAATGAGAAATAATCTTTGAAGGGATCTTTTTTCCTTTTTATTAGTAAGACCTTATTGCTATTAGAATTTTCAAATAGTATAATGTCTATTGTTGGAACAGGATTTCTTGGTTTATCTATTTTATTGGCATTATTCATATGAATTAGTTAGAACAAAAACTATAATAGGATTTATTCAAATCAGAAATGGAAGATATTATGTATTACATGAACCAGAAAAGTTAGTGCAAAAATATACAAATGCTTGGACTAATTTTGGGATTATTATTCGTCAACTAGAAAAAAATATGAGATTTTCCATATTAAAAAAAAGGAAATTGTTTAATTCTTGTCAAAAAGATATCTAGAATTTTAACCACAAATATATTTTATAATTAGCAATTTTATTGTTAGATCGTATCTTTGACTGTTGATGATTTGTTCTTTCTTTTTCCTGACTTTAGTGTCTTTTTAATAGACTTTAAATTTATTTCTTTATCAAGATTTTTTATAGCTACTTTAAATTTCCATATTTTTGTAAGTCATTTATCAAGTTTTGTTTATATCTATGTTTATCCTTATACAGATGACTGACGCCAGCAGCAATCGATATAATTTTATCCATCATTATAATATCATCTTCATAAATTTCTGCATTTGATAGTGTTTCTATGCTCTTTATTAATTTTGGATATGAATTATATTTTTCTTTTTCTTTTACCTTAAGCATATCTAGATTTGAGTTCATTTTGTAGTCTATCTCTTTCATTTCTTGACCCAATTACTTTGTAATAATTTTTCAAATCATCAAAAAATTCTTTTTTTATTTCATCTTGTCTTTTATTATTTTCTCTACTAATTTCAATTAAAGTATTAAATAAAATTTTTAATTCATTAATGCTAAAATCCATTCTTTCTAATTTATTCATAATATCTGATTTTATTCTGTACGGCTCTAGAAAGCCTTTATAATAGTTTATTTCTTGATTCAGTTTATCCAATTCATCTTTCCTTGCTTCTACTTCTTTTTTATAAGATTGTATATAGGATACAAAATTATCATAATCTACCATCCTTTCCAAAACTTTGGTAACACCATAATTTTCCTTTGCTAATCCCCTTACACAATTCACAGAATGACTTATGTTTTTCATATCTATTCAATATTTGTCCAATTCGTATTTTGCTATAGTAAATAATCTATAAAGATTGGACATCCTTTCTGCCATTTCTGACACATTTTGCATTTCTTGTTCTTTTTCAATTTTTTACATTTTCTAGTTCTTTCATTTTCTTTGTCATATTTTTGATAGAATCTTCTAATTCTTCTTTTTCCTCCTTTTTCTTTTGCATAAACTGAGGTATTTGAGAGATTGAAATTTCTTTAGAAAAATTAATGATATCATAAATATACAGAAAGACTTTTTGAGGTGTTAAATTAGCCTCTAGGCATTTAAAATAGATCTCCTTTAAAAAATAGATAACTCCATCCTTTAGCACAATCGCTTACAGTTAATCCATTTTTCTTTAATTTTACCGCTAATTCTCTCAAAACATCTGCTTTTTCAATACCAAATTTATTGCTCCATTCATAAACAATATTATAAACTGTTCCACTTCCAATCTTGTGTTTTGATGCAATATCTTCTCTAGTTTCTCCATCAAGCCAGTCTCCAATTACAGATATTTTTTCATCTGGAGATATGAATCGGGGCATAATATTACTTCAAATTAATACATTTAAAGATGAGTCAAATCTGTCAGAAAGTTGTCAAAATAGTCAGAAAACACAGTTCTATGCTAAATTAGCCCTTGATATTATCTTATGATGAAGATGAAATTTATGATTATATTAATTTCTAAATAATTTTATATTTATCTAATATAATGTATATCTATAAAACCGTGTTAATAATTTGAAACAGTTTTTTATAGGTGATAGAATTGAGTTCTTCAATAAATCTTAATTCTTTAAAATTTGAATGGAATCATACACGTTGGAATCTGATAGACTTAGAATAAGGTTCAAATATATTTAAATAATTTTTTCTATTCAAATTAAATTAAACTGTCTATGTTTTGTATTATTATTCTTTGTTCATTCTTTATTAAATGCAATTAATTCTTTTTCATTTACTATTTCAGTTAAATTAGCATTAATATTCAAAGCTTTGCCATAGGAATTTTTCAGCTAGAATATCTAATTCTATCGCAACACCTAGGTTTTTCCCCTTGAGAAGTAGTTTAAAAGCTTGGCTACTCATAGATGATTTTGTTATTTTTTTGATTCAATAGATTATTTTCCTCTTTTATAGTTGTTGTAATCTTATTTTTTTGTGATAGGATTTGATTATCTTGGGTATATTTTAAATGACATATGAACTTCTATATCTAATCTCTTTTAGTGTTTTTTCTTCTTTAGAAAGTTCAATAACCATTTTTTTCTTTTTCAAATTTGTAAGGAATTGAAGCTATTTAAAATATCAATTAAAAAAGAAGTTAATAAATGGTAATAGTGTTTTCAGCTATTTTTACCTTGTTTTACCCTTTGTTACCCTCTAATACCTACTATTTTTTTTAATTCCATTATATTTGAACAATCTCATCAACTATATCAATAAGATTTTTAAATTTTAAATCTTACAGTTTAAAGTTAGTGTAATACTAGCAAATGATATATACCTTAATCTTGGGTAATTTAGATAATTTTAATCAATATCCTCATTATCAAGATGCATTATTGAAGTTAGCATCTTCAATTATTATATTTCTAATTGCTTTGAATCAAAATTTAGATTTGATGATTGTGTATAAAAATCAAATTTGTTTGAGGTAAATCTTTTCTTTCATAACCACTACATTCCTTAGCTACTAAAGAACTCAACAATGAATTATTATTATTATTATTTGTTTGAAAAGTAGAAAATTTAATTTTTAACTTTAAAATTTCTTTTCGTATTTAAAATTATCAATAGCATACTTCTATTACATTAAATTTTTTGTAGTATCACATCTTTTTAGATTTTTAGCCAATTTATTTTGTTTCCTTAATACGATAAAAATTTTTTAGTTGCCGAAAAAGTAATAGGATTAATGAAAATTACATTATATTTAACACTACAGAAATTATTGAAATATCAATAAAGTGTTATTACAGAGAATAATCTATCTTCATGTATTTTTATTTACAAATTTAAGTTATTTATATTTATATGTAAATTCAGATGAATCCGAAATAAGCTTTTAATCATTTTATTATATTGAGCTCAAACCTAAGAAATATTATGATAAATTATCAATTAGAGTAAATCTCAGAAAAGGCCAATTACAAATTAATATCAGATTGGGATATGGATTATTATAGTAATCTATTCTTAATTACTAACGATAATAAATTGAGATTCAACTAATTTAACCAAATTCAATTTCAAATATGCATTCTAATTTTAATATACAATCTACAAGAATTTAATTATTTTTGTAATCAATAATTCCTATTTTATTAGAAATAATGATATATTAGATGGTAAAAAACATAAAATAACAATAATGATTATAATATTCAAGCATACTATACCTTGTGATACCAATTTATCCTATATCTAGAAATGACTAGCTTCTTATTCTTTATTTTTCTACTGAATTCATTCCAGCACTTGTTGTCTTCTTGTTGGTATCTTCTGCTGTTGCTTCTGAGTTACTTTTTTGATTGAAATTATCTAATTGAGTTTTTGATAGTCTATAAGTTACTATATTATGAATTTGTTACTATACATTTGTTATGATATTTATCATCAACATTCCTGTTAAACTTCATGTATTTGACGGAGTAACATTTTATTACAATTTTCATTTATTAAGTTATAAGAAAAAATCAGGTAGCCATTAGTTTTTTCTTATCTATAATAATTTTGGCTATTCCTAATCCGATTAATATTCCTCCAAAGAGCATAGTTGAACCTATTGTCAGCATAAAATCTTGTTCTGTTTCGAGCTTGGGCATAGAGATTACAATAAACATCCCTAAAATGATCAATCCTCCATTTATAAATAGTAATATAGGTATTGCTTTATTTGGTTCATTTCGACCAACTGCAAAGCCAATTACAGATAAAGCTACTGCTCCACCACCAAAGATCCCACCACGAACAGATTCATTTAAGGGTAAAAAGCCCCTTTCGCCACCTATTTGGGATTGTGATGTAATTATTACATCCATACCATAAGTTATTTCTAATCCTGAGGAAATAAAAGAATAATAGCAATCTTTGCCACAATTTTTTTACATTAAGATATTTAATAAACCTATCAATAAATGATACATGAGTATTAAAAATTGATTTATATTCTGTTTTAAATGGTTTTGGAAAAAAATCTCTTCAAATAGAATTTCAAAATAATATAAATTCTTCAGTTCCTAAAATAAAAGAATACTTTCTAAAAAATATTATTATAGAATCTTGTGGTAAAGCTGCTTCAATACGTAGCACAATATTATAGAAGCTTTCTTCTATTTTTATTATTCTGGCCGGTATATTTAGTATATAATATGGATTCTGATTAGTCTTTCTCCATTATCATATATGTACATTCTTCTATGTCAGTAGGATCTATACGTAATAATAAAGGATAATTACATCTTACACATTTTGTATTGAGATATCCTTCTCGAAATTTGAATAAATTCTCTTCATCTTCAACAGATACATCATGTCCACTAAGTGTACAATTAATCTGTTTTAATGATGAAATTAGAAATTGTATCATATAATTTAATATGCTGGCCCTATAATTAACCTTGTCCTATAAATTTATATAGTAATAAAAAAAGTGTTTATAAAACTAGAAGAAAAAACTATTAGCTATTTTGTTTAATTATATTAGCTTATTATTACTATAATTTTTACTTTTGAATAATACCAAATATTTTATTTCCATTAAGGTATATTTAATTAATTATGTAATTGTTTATGTTCTTAAATGCAGTGACTATTATCATAAAGTAGTATTGTTACATTATATTCCTTAGAGATGATTATACTTTATAGATTATTTTTCAGATTATTCATAAGTATTATCTATTGACTTGTTTCTTTAAAAATTTTGAGATCCAATACATGTGATGTGTCAGATGATAAAAGCACTATTATCATGGTGTTATAGAAACCAAATCTGACTCTATAGATCGAAAATAAAATCGGAATACTTTAAATAAACAAAAGTTTGGATCTCATTAGTAGCAATCTTTGCGACAATTGTATTCTTTAGCATGTGATATGAAAAAATTACTAGAGTTTATTATTGCATATACGCTTGAGAAAAGCCTAAGTGAATAGTGTGTTTGTATTTCTATGAGTTTTCTTAATTTTATTATCTAAAACTTGATTAATATTATTGCTATTCTATATTGGAGTTAAAGTATTGATTTCTAAATTTTATAAAATACCAATTCTGCTTTCTTTAATTATTTATCATTCTATCATCTACAATCATATTATCTTTAACAAAAATAAAATAAAAGGAAAGTGATAAAAATACTAGCAAACCAAATTAAATTAATCAACAACTTAGTTAATCGTAATACGTTTCATAATATAATAACGGTTGTTATATTACTACAAGCTGTAGTATTAGCCCTTGAAACATTTTCAGAATTTAAAAGTTATATTTCTTTATTTGAGCACATTAATACATTTGTCTTAACTATTTTCATTATTGAAGCAATATTAAAGATGGCTGCACTTTATCCCCAGCCTTACAAGTATTTTAAAGACGGCTGGAATATTTTAGATTTTTTTATAATTGTCATATCACTTATACCATTTACAGGAGGTTTTACTACTGTTGCTAGATTGATTAGACTATTAAGAATTACACGTCTCACTAATAGATCAAAAGAAATGTCAGTAATGGTTATGACAATAGTCAAATCTCTGCCAAGTATGGTTAATATATTTTTACTTCTATCACTTCTCTTTTTCATTTATGGTATTGCAGGATATCATTTATTCAATACTATAGACTCTGATCATTGGGGAACATTACCAAAGTCAGTAATAACCTTATTTAAAATATTAACTTTAGAAGGGTGGGTTGAAATAATGGCTCCAGTAACAGATGTTAATCCACTAAATGGAGTTTTCTTTGTAAGTTTTATTATAATAGGAACATTTATTGTTATTAACATATTTGTTGCCATTATTGTAAAGAAATCTGAAGAAGCCTATAAATACATACAAAACGAATTTCCAAAAAAGGCAACTCAAACTGAAATACTTGAAGAGATAAAAGAAATTAGAAAAATGATAGAAAATCTTGAAAAAAAAATATCAAGTAGTAAAGAAAAAGATTAATATAATACTATAAGACAACACGGTAATATTAAATTTACATTTGATTAATAAGAAAAATTATACTAATTGTCCTTAGTTTATTTCAGCAACTGCAATTCGATTCCGTGATAAAATTAACAAAATTCCAAATCATATTATATAAGAAGGTATAATGCTCAATCTCTCTAGTTCCCTTTAGATAAACAATAAATTTATATTCTTATTATAGCGCTTCTAGTGGAGAATTATTCGTTGTTTTTCTTTGTATTATTTATAATTAAAACTATCTTATGTATCTATTCTTAGATAGATATCATATTATTTTTATTGACTTCATATTAGAAGCAACTATTTCGAGTAATGGTTTATCAGTAGGAATAATATCTATGGATTTAGATTCAATACCCACAATGAAGAAATAATAATAATAAAAAGGGATACTAAATAATAGAGTTTACATTTTAAGTTGAAAAAATAAAAAATTTAGTTAAAAACTAGTTTTTAATCGATTTATTTGTAATATAGATTATTATTATAGAACAATTTTTCTCTAACTTATTCATATAATTATTTATATATTATATTATCCTAACAACTTTATGGAATCAAAAATCCAATCAATAGTAATTTCATCAATTCTTGCATTTGCTTTAATTGCAGGAATACCAGCAGCATTTGTTAGTGTATTAGCACAAGGCCAAGATGGCGGCGACGGTGGAGACACCGGTGGAATGGCCGGAGGCACAGGAAATGCCACAGGAAATGCCACAGGATTAACAGGTGGTCTAGATACAGGAGCTACTCAAGGTGGTAGCGGCGGCGATGGCGGCGGCGATGGCGGCGGCGATGACGGTGGCAACGGCAACGACGACGAAGACGGCGGCGGCAACGACGACGAAAAAGAAAACAATTAAAATATAGAATCTTATAAAATTCTATAAAATATCTTTTTTAATTTTTTATTATAAGTAGATTTTATTTATGATATAGATACAAAATTATTTGTATTCTACTAAAAATAAAATATCAATATACTCTATTTATTTATATTTTATTGTATAAAATTCTTGATATTTATAATTACTAACTAGGAAATTATATTGGTGATGAGTTAAGGAGACTTATTTCTATTATGTCATATTAATAACACATTATATTTTTTAGTTTTTACTACTAAAGTTAAAATTTACTCTAACTTAGTAATTTAATTGATAGATCTATCCTAAAAATAATAGAAAATATTATTATTTTTTATTCTATTTTAATTGTTAAATATGTCACAACATACAAGCTATATAATTAAATACAGAAAAGCTCAAAATTAATTTAATTTTCTACTTAATCTTTGCTATGAACAATATAATATTATTTCGTATATATATCCTGTAAATATATTATTATTAAAACGATGAAAATTTTGGTAACACGAGCAGGAGGATTTATTGGAAGTAATTTAGTATCAAGATTATCAATAGTAAGAAAAGATGTAGAAATTGTATGTATGACAAGAAATGCAGAAAAATTAAAGAAAAATATAAACAACAACAACAACAACAACAACAACAATATTACGATTGCAGAAGCAGATGTAATGGACTATAGACAACTAAAAGATACACTATCTGGAATAGATATCACATATTATCTAATTACATTCAATGGACGGAAATTCTGCAAAAGAATGGAAAAAGTTTGCAGAAAGGCGGCAGAAAATTTTGCTAAAGCTGCAACAGAATGT
>Ga0126305_10000276_pt1 | contig 22612 bp, 19 predicted proteins | sample Plot26_FD_92536 | JGI IMG/M metagenome (GOLD analysis project Ga0126305, IMG submission 92536) | Serpentine soil microbial communities from UC McLaughlin Reserve, CA, USA - Plot26 | ecosystem: Environmental > Terrestrial > Soil > Grasslands | place: USA: UC McLaughlin Reserve, Lake County... | reverse complement strand
TTAACCATCTTCATTTCGTTATCATAAAGACAAATTTATTTGTCTTTATGATAACGAAATGAAGATGGTTAAAAAGGTGAAGCATGAATATTTGCCCGATGACAGGATGATCAATGTTGACTTTTTTACTTATCCTGATTTTATTTATGCCATCTACCAGTACCAGAGAAAGAATATTGTACACTGCGCAGCAGTAAAGCTTGATGGAATGGGACAAAAGGTATCCGATCCTGTAGAGCTGGATACTACTTCGCTTGGTGGATCTAACAATAATAAAATATACACAACACTTTCAAGTGAGGATAAGAAAAAAATAGTCGTTTTTAAGATAAATAGTAAGAACAAAGAAAAATTTGTTATTACAACTAAATTGTATAACGCTGACCTGGAATTACAGAAAAGAACTGTTCTTCCAATGGCGATGGATGACAGGAACGAACATCTTGGCGAATTTGCTATTGACAATGAAGGCAATCTTGTGTTCTCAAAATTCTATAGAAATTCAAATGAAAGTATTTCAAGAGCATCAATGGTCATAAAAAGAGCTGTGGAGGATAGCTTCACTTATTATAAACTCAACCTCGAAAAAACATATCTGGATGAGCTAAGAATAAAAGTTGACAATACCAATCAGCGTTACCTGCTTAGCGCATTCTATTACAGTCAAAAACGCGGGAATATTGAGGGGCTTTACTTTTTAGCCATGGATAAAAATAGCTGGAAACCTGTACTGGAAAAGTCTTTTGTACTTGACGAAGATTTGCGGCAGGAAGCCAAAGGACAATCAAATTTAAAAATGGCATTCAACGATTATTTTATAAGGAACATATTTATTAAAAAGAATGGCGGGTTTGTCGTAGATGCCGAAGCCTTTTACACTACTTCGCGTTCTTCCGCATGGAATCGTTGGGATTATATGTATGGTTCTCCATTTTCTTATCCTTATGACTATTATTATTATACCCCGTATGGGTCTTCATATTGGTGGCGCCGTGGCGGCAGCAGCAACCAGGCGGTGCGTTACCATGCAGATAATGTGACTATCTTTTCATTTAACAATAAAGGCGACCTGGAATGGAGTAATGTGCTGAAAAAAGAACAGTTTGACGATGAATCGGATGATCGTATTTCTTATAATGTGCTAAATACGGGCGGCCAATTACATTTTCTTTTCAATATGCAGGAAAAAAGAAATCTTTTGATGAATGATTTTTCTTTATCGCCTGATGGGCAGGTCACTCACTACCCCACGTTGAAAGGACTTGACAAAGGACATGAATTTATGCCCAAGTATGGAAAGCAGATCAGTGCAAAACAGTTTATTGTTCCATGTTTTTATCGTAACTATATTTGCTTTGCAAAAATTGAATTTAACTAGATAGTGAGTTGTGCGTGGTGAATTGTGAGTATGTAAACGGATGCGTTAAAAAAATTGTCACCACCGCTGATAACTCACAACTTACAATCCATTATCTGTGATCGGCCTATTTAAACAAAAGACACCAGCTAACATTCTTTTCCTGTTTGTGATGGGCATACTTATTAAGTTGCCTATTTTCACAAACCCGGCCCCAGCCCCCGAACCCGCCCAAAATGCAGCCATACTTTATCGCGAAGCAGTAAATTTTTTAAGATCTGCCGGGAACAACGAGGGGTTTCTTTTTGCTGTGGTCACTTATCTCTTCCTGTTTACGCAGGCCTTGCAATTAAACAGCCTGATCAACAAGAACCGCATGATGCAGCGGTTAAATTTTTTGCCGGCTACCGCATATCTTGTTATTACATCGCTGATGCCCGAATGGAATCATTTTTCTGCGCCATTAATGGTAAATACTTTAGTGCTTCTTATTTTTTCCGGTCTTTTTAAAATTTCCAATCAATATTCCATTAAGGGCACCGTCTATAATATCGGCGTCGTAGTGGGCATTTGTTCGTTTCTTTTTTTCCCATCCATAATTTTGTTTTTCTGGCTGGTATTTGCATTGTTAGTAATGCGAAGCGTGCGATTAAATGAATGGCTGATCTGTTTGCTCGGCGTTACTACACCCTATTACTTTTATGCAGCCTATCTATTTTTTTCAGATAAATGGTCCTGGCAACATTTATTTCATCCTATCAACATCGCTTTACCGGCGCCGGGACAATCATTATGGCTCGCTATCGGCAGTATCTTATTGATCATTCCATTTCTTATCGGCGGGTATTTTGTACAGGAAAATTTAAGGAAGATGCTTATCCAGGTTAGAAAGAACTGGAGTCTTCTGCTTATCTATCTATTGTTTGCCCTGTTTATTCCATTTTTGAATAACACAGCAGAAGGTTTTGAAAACTGGATACTCATCATAGTTCCATTCGCTGCTTTTCATGCCTGCACTTATTTATACCCACCACAGCGATGGATACCTGTTACCATCTTTTGGTTATCCATCTTGTTCATTTTTATATACCAATACGGCGGACCGGGATGGGGATAGAATTTTGGATTTAGTCCCGATAGCTATCGGGAGCAGATTTTAGATTTAAAGCCTATGCGGAAGGTAAATTTGAAAATATGTTAACAGATATTGGAAAATCCACAATCTAAAATCTAAAATCTGAAATATCTTTGCTCTTCACATTAAAATGACTTTATGAAATTCGGTGTTGTTGTTTTTCCAGGTTCAAATTGTGACAGGGATATGCACGATGCATTGAAGTATGATATGGGACAGGATGTGACCATGCTCTGGCATAAAGACAAAGATCTTAGCCTGTTTAATACGGACGATTGTATCATTTTACCGGGCGGTTTTTCTTATGGCGATTATCTGCGTTGTGGCGCCATTGCCCGCTTCAGTCCCATGATGCAAAGTGTGATCGATTTTGCGAATGGGGGTGGAAAAGTGTTTGGGGTTTGTAACGGTTTCCAGATCCTTTGCGAGTCACGCCTTTTGCCCGGTGCATTGTTGCGCAACGGGCATCAGCAGTTTGCCTGCCAAAATGTTTTTCTTACAAATGAATCAGGCAAGGTTTATAAAGTACCGATCGCCCATGGCGAGGGCCGTTATTATGCTGATGAAAAAACGCTTGACCAATTGGAAGCTAACGGGCAGGTAATTTTTTATTATTGTGATGAAAAGGGGAAAAAAAGGCCCAATGCAAATCCAAATGCTTCAACCAGGAACATTGCAGGAATTTGCAACGCAAACCGGAATGTTTTTGGAATGATGCCACATCCCGAAAGAGCCACTTCTGAAATTCTTGGTAACACTGATGGCCGTGAAATCCTTAAAAACCTGTTAATGAGCGAGGTTTTGGTGGGTTAAATCTCTTATTCGTCCGCAAATTCATAAGTTTCGTCAATTTCCTTACAAACACTCTGCATTTCTTTTGCAATATTTGTAGTAGAATTTTAGCAAACGCATAAAACGATTATCACGATTTTTGCATCTATAAAAGAAAAAATAATGAAGGCAGTATTACTTGGAATGTTTCTGTTTATCACGATGGCTCTTTCTGCGCAGAACCCAATAACATGGGCTTTTACTTCAAAGAAGCTGGCAGATAATTCTTACGAGATACACATGACGGCTACGATCGAAAAAGGCTGGCACTTATATTCACAGGTCCAACCAGATGATGCTGTTGCCGGTCCTACTACCTTTACAATTACAAATAATCCCTTGATACAGCTATCCGGAAAGATTAAAGAGGTTGGGAAAATGCAGAAATTTCATGATAAAGAATTGGAAATTTCAGCGAACCAATATTCAGAAAAGGTGGATTTTGTACAAGTAATAAAATTAAAAGGAAAAGTAAAGACCAGCTTTAGCGGAAGCGTAGAATTCCAGACCTGTGATGATAAAAAATGCCTGCCCCCGAAAACGATCAACTTTAAAGTGGCATTGGATCAATAATGAAATAATTTTTATTTGATATAAAACGAGTTCCTCCAGTGGACTCGTTTATTTTTTAAACTCGCTATGAGGAAGATCCTTACAAGAATTTTTAGTTGCTTATTTACAATTTTCATCTTCATTGGTTGTGGAAATAAACAGTCCAAAGATCCCACTGTAGTAACTCAGGGTGTATCGGAGGATAGCACTGTAAATAAATGGAATTATAAAAGCGAAAAGACCGGGGAAGGGAAATATGATCTGATCTTTTCTACAAAAGTGGCGAAGAACTGGCAGATATATTCTCCTAACCAGGAATTCAATGCAAAAAAATCTGCAACCCTGACATTTAAAGATTCAAGTATTATCGTCGAAAATATCAATGAATCCGGTGAATCAAAAACTTTTCTAAGTCGCATATTCGAAGACACAGTAACGGTTTATGAAGGACAAACTGAATGGAAAATTCCAATACGTATTATTGGTGCTGTGCCTGCAAAACTCCAGGGAAAGCTTTCTTATTCTTATGGAAACGATGAAGCATTAAAATTTGAAACTGAGTTCATAAATTTTAATGTAGCGATGGAAGGGGGTGTTGAATCAACCTGGAACCCGAAGGTAGATTCAATCGATATTCAACACTCAATATCGCCTTGCGGCGATGATGGTACAGCCGACAAAAGCATCCTTTCAATTTTTTTGCTCGGATTGCTTGGAGGCCTGATCGCTTTACTTACTCCCTGCGTTTTTCCGATGATACCTGTTACGGTTTCTTATTTTACAAATAAGTCACACAATAAAAAGCGGGGCAAAACGAATGCAATTCTCTATGGACTTTTTATTTTTCTTATTTATGTTCTTATCACAATACCATTTCATCTTGCCAATGACACCATAAGTCCTGAAATATTCAACAATATTTCTACGAATATCTGGCTGAATCTTTTGTTCTTCGTGGTCTTTGTTGTTTTTGCAATCTCCTTCTTTGGTTTTTTTGAGATCGGTTTGCCTTCCTCGTTTGCCAATAAGGCTCACTCAAAATCAGGGCACGGAAATATAGGTGGCATATTTTTTATGGCTGGAACACTGGCCATTGTTTCCTTTTCTTGTACGGGACCTATTTTAGGAACGCTGCTGGTTGGAGTGGCAGATCAGGGTGCATGGCCCCTAACCGCCGGCGCAGCAGGGTTTGGTATTGCATTGGGATTTCCTTTTGCTTTGTTTGCTATGTTTCCTAACTGGCTCAAATCACTTCCAAAATCTGGTGGGTGGATGACAAACGTAAAGGTTGTCTTAGGTTTTATCGAGCTTGCACTTGCGGTCAAATTTTTATCTAATGCAGATCTCGTAAAGCAGTGGGGTTTGCTGAAAAGAGAAGTGTTTATTGGCTTATGGGTCATCATTTCCTTCCTCACAGTATTGTATTTATTGGGAAAAATTAAGTTTCCTCATAGCGGTACTATTAAAAAAATATCATTTGTAAGGATCTTTTTTATTTTCTTTTTTACAGCGATCGGAGTTTACCTGATTCCGGGTTTAACGAACAGCAAATCAGCAAACTTAAAGTTGATCAGCGGGTTTCCGCCACCTCTGTGTTATAGCGTATATAAACGTCCCGTGAATTGTGCTGAAAAGTATGAACCTATAAAAGATTATAACCGTGCATTGGAAAGAGCAAAGAATGAAAATAAACCAGTGCTGATAGATTTTACAGGCTGGGCTTGTGTAAACTGCCGGCGAATGGAAGAAAAGGTTTGGACAAATAGAATAGTTGACAGCCTGATGCGAAACGAGTTTGTTGTTGTTTCATTATATGTTGACGAAAGACGGCCACTTCCGCTTACTGAACAAACAGTTTATAAAACGTCAACCGGGCACGAAAAATCAATCATCACTGTAGGCGATAAATGGGCAACTTTCCAGACAGAAAACTTTGGCGCCACTTCACAGCCCCAATATGCCATTATCTCTGCCGATCAAATAGCATTGACGAAAACAAAATACTACACACCGGATCCGGACAAATTTATTGAATGGCTGCAGTGCGGGATCGAAACGTATAAGAAAAATAAAAAGTAGAACGGTTAAAATATATAAAGCTAAAAACCCTTCTCAGGTGAGAAGGGTTTAATTAGGTGTCATTCTGTAAGAGCCTACCAGGTATGGCAAGGTGAAAATTCAACTTAAAACTGATGGGAAATACAGAATGACAAGGGCTTGGGTTTTTTATAAGGCAATTTGTTTTTGCATCATTAGCTTGCGGAGATTAATAAGACCATAACGCATACGGCCTAACGCAGTATTGATGCTGCAGTTTGTCATCGAGGCAATTTCTTTAAAACTCATGTCAGCATAATGACGAAGAATGATCACTTCACGCTGATCTTCCGGAAGACGATCAAGCATTTCACGAACACGGTCGTGGCTTTGACGCTTCATCATTTTGCTTTCAGCGCTGTCCTCATAAAAATTGATCACTTCAAAAATGTCTTTGTCATCACCATTTTTAATAGTCGGCGTTCTTTTTACCTTACGGAAATGATCTACACAAAGATTATGGGCAATACGCATAGCCCACGGTAAAAATTTACCTTCTTCAGTATACCTCCCGCTCCGCATTGTATCAATAATGCGGATAAAAACATCCTGGAAGATATCTTCAGCAAGGTATTTGTCCTTAACTAAAAATAAAATGGATGTGTAAAGCTTGTCCTTGTGACGGAGCACAAGAATTTCCAAAGCTTCAGTGTTCCCTTCAACAAATAGTTGAATGAGATCGTTGTCAGTTTTTTTTGCAAATGCTTTCATAAACGGTGTTTGGTGGTTTAGATATTGGTTTTGGTTTTCAGTATGTACGAATGATTAATTAAACAATTAGTGTAGAAGTAGTAGAGTCAATAGGCGAGAATTTTTTTAGGTTTTACGGTTATTGTGTAACCGGACAATAAAATTAAGAGAAAAAATACAACCACCAATTACCGAAAAATGAAAGTCGAATATTTTTTTTTAATGAAATGTTAATGATTGTGTTGATTTCTAACGACTCAGCGTAAATTTGTGACCCTTCATGCAAACCACAAAATCGAAAAACTCCGATACAAAACGGGTGAAAGTACCCGGCACCGATGTTATTTTTATTCGGGGGGCGAGAGTGCACAACCTCAAAAATGTCAGCGTTGAGATACCGCGAAACAAGCTTATTGTTGTAACCGGGGTGTCCGGTTCAGGCAAATCGTCACTTACAATTGATACATTATATGCTGAAGGCCAAAGGCGTTATGCGGAAAGCCTGAGCGCTTATGCAAGACAGTTCCTGAACAGGATGAACAAGCCTGATGTAGATTATATAAAGGGCTTATGTCCGGCCATTGCGATCGAGCAAAAAGTTGTAACACGAACTCCGAGAAGTACAGTTGGCAGTATGACCGAAATATATGATTACCTCCGGCTGCTATATGCCCGGGTTGGAACGACTTTTTCACCAATTTCCGGCAAGCAGGTGAAAAAGGATGACGTAAAGGATGTACTCGAGTCAATTAAGAAACTTAATGAGGGTGATAAGGTTTATATTCTCATCACACTAAAACAGCATAAGAACCGCGAACTCAAAGAGGAGTTAAACATACTTGTGCAGAAAGGATTTTCCCGGGTGTACATCGATGGTGAAATAATACGACTTGAGGATCTGCTTGAGGGAAAGGCACAAATAGAAAATAAGAGATCGAAAATATTTGTTCTTGTCGACAGGATAGTGGTAAAAGAATTTGATGAAGATGACATTCATCGTTTATCGGATTCTATCGGAACTGCGTTTTATGAAGGAGAAGGAGATGTGTACGTGGAAGTGCAGAGAGTAGTCGGGAGTCAGGAGTCGGGAGTCGGAAAGAACTTGTTGCTTCATTTCAATAATCGCTTTGAGCTGGACGGTTTACAGTTTGAAGAGCCGTCCCCAAATCTTTTTTCTTTTAATAACCCTTATGGAGCATGCCCAACCTGCGAAGGTTTTAGCCAGGTATTAGGGATAGATGCAGATCTTGTTATTCCGGACAGGAGATTAAGTGTATATGATGGAGGTGTTGCGGCCTGGCGGGGTGAAAAAATGGATTGGTGGAGAAAACAATTTATCAAAGTATCTGCAGGCACTGGTTTCCCTGTTCATAAAGCTATCGGCGATCTTACCGATAAGCATTATAAACTTTTATGGCAAGGCATTGGTAATATTGGCATCAATGATTTTTTTAAAGATGTTGAATCACAGTTATACAAAGTTCAGTATCGTGTGATGTTGAGTCGTTATCGCGGCAGAACAACTTGTCCTGATTGCAAAGGCTACCGCTTACGCAAAGAAGCCTTGTATGTAAAAGTTGGCGATAAACATATTGGGGAATTGAATGAATTGCCCGTAAAGGATCTGCAGGAATGGTTTAGCGGATTGGAAGTAAGGCTTTCCGAGTATCAAAAGCAGGTTGCCAAACGTGTGCTGATCGAAATAAACAACCGGCTGAATACTTTATTGAATGTTGGACTGGGTTATCTCACGATGAGTCGTTTGGCCAATTCATTAAGCGGCGGTGAAAGCCAGCGAATTCAGCTAACAAGAAATCTGGGAAGCAATCTTACCAACTCACTTTATATTTTGGATGAACCCTCTATTGGTTTGCATTCAAGAGATACTGCAAACCTTATTCGCGTATTAAAAGAGCTTCGTGATCTGGGAAACACGGTTGTTGTGGTTGAACATGATGAAATGATGATGCGTGAGGCCGATCATATCATTGATATGGGTCCATTGGCTTCGCACCTGGGCGGTGAAATTGTTGCCGAAGGAAATTATGACGAGATCATTTCCAATTTTCAAAGTCTTACAGGTAAATATTTAAAAGGCGAATTGAAAATTGAACCGCCAAAGAATACCCGCAAATGGAACCGTTCAATCAAAGTGGAAGGAGCGAAACAGAACAATCTTAAAAACATCAATGTTGAATTTCCATTGAATGTGCTTTGCGTGGTAAGCGGGGTAAGCGGCAGCGGCAAAACAACTTTGGTAAAACAAATTTTGTTTCCAGCCTTGCAAAAGATAAAAGGCGAATTTGCTGATAAAGTTGGATTGCATAAAACAATTACCGGCGATATCGAATCAGTTGCGCAGATCGAAATGGTGGATCAAAACCCGATCGGCAAAAGCAGCCGCAGTAATCCTGTTACGTATATAAAAGCGTATGATGAGATAAGAGAGCTGTATTCGAAGCAACCTTTGAGCAAAATGCGTGGCTTTGAACCAAAACATTTTTCTTTTAATGTAGATGGGGGGCGTTGTGATACCTGCAAAGGAGAAGGAGAACAGGTGGTCGAAATGCAATTCCTTGCTGATGTGCACCTGGTCTGCGAATCATGTGGCGGAAAAAGATTTAAAGAAGAAGTGCTGGAAGTAAAATATAAAGACAAAAGTATTTTTGATGTGCTGGATATGAGTGTGGATGAAGCGATCAGTTTTTTTATTGCCGACCCTGCTATTGTAAGAGCCATTCAGCCATTGAGCGATGTGGGATTGGGTTATATCAAATTGGGGCAGTCTTCCGATACGTTATCCGGCGGTGAGGCGCAACGTGTGAAACTGGCTTCTTTTCTGGGAAAAGGGAAAGGTGTAAATGCAAATAAGATATTGTTCATTTTTGATGAGCCCACAACAGGACTTCATTTTCATGATATAAAAAAATTACTCACCTCTTTTAATGCATTGATCGAACAGGGACATTCGATCCTGGTTATCGAACACAACCTGGATGTTGTTCGCAGTGCCGACTGGATCATTGATCTGGGTCCTGAAGCCGGGGACGAAGGTGGAAATGTGGTCTTCGCCGGCAAACCGGCCGATATAAAGAAAAATAAACAAAGCATTACCGCACAATTCTTCTGATGAAAGCAAATATGTTGTTCAAAACATTATTATTCAGCCGTGGGGTTTAACAAAAGCTATACAGTGATTCCGCGACAAATTCACTTAGTTTGCCGCCATGAAGGTCCTATTATCTGTAATGTTTGGTTTTTGTTTCCAGGTCTCATTTTCACAGAGGCTCGATATTAAGTCGCTGGAAACACTACTGGATGCTCCTGTTCATTCCGCAGATACGCTGCTGAGGAATTCTAAGTTTAGTTTGTCCGATAAAGAGACCGGTAAAGGTTATATTAATTACTATTATACTTCTTATGAAAGAAAGGACCTTGTAAACCACCTGCTCCGGTCGCTCAGCTTTATGGATGTTTATAGCGGCAGTGATACTTCAAGGTTGATCCTCTACAGGACCTATGATGAGAAGGAAGAAGATGAATTGCAACACCAATTGCTTGCAAACGGTTACCAGGTATCCGGCAGCACAGCGAATAATTTTATTTATAAGAAACAGAATTATACGATCACGAACAAAATAGTATTAAAAACTGTGAAAGGCAGCAAACCCGTTACTGCTTACGAATTTGAATTGGGCAGATGATCTATCGCAGGCGATCAAGACTCTTCACCAATTTTTCATCTTTCCACATTCCGTTTATTGCTAATACAAGAAAAACCGGGATCGCCAATGCAAGTATAGAAGTTAAAGACATGTTGCCACTTATGAATTTTCTTAACTCAGTGAAATAAAGGATAATATTTATAATGGAAAGTCCTGCTGCTGCTGCCGTGAGTCCCATCTGTTGCTTCCTGTTTTTATACATAAAAATAATAAAGATAGTTCCTGCGACTAACCCGGCGGTAAACATCAAAAGAAGAAAATTGGAAGAAGCTTTGAGCTTTTCGAATATCTGAAGATTTTCTTTGTTGACAATATTTCCTGAGTAAAATGGAAACTTATAAGTAAGCGCCGCAAAAAGTGCTGCTAAAAAAAGCCAAACAGTTTGAATACGCTGGATCATAGTAAAACTTTTTTCAAAAATAAGGGTTATGGGTCGGGATTCGCCTTAGGCGGGAGCCTGACCTATTGTTCCGATCATGCAGGCTTAATGTTATTATTCATCTTAAAAAAATTATCGGGGTCATATTTTTTCTTGATGGCTTTTAATCGTTCAAAGTTTGCGCCATATGCATTTGCCACTCTTGTATCATCATCACTGCCAAGATGATTTACATAAACGCCATTGGTGAGCGGTTCTATTTCTTTCCAGAAACTCCTGGTCCAGCTGATATTTTTCTCATCATCTGCCGCATCAAGCCATTGGCTGATGATATCGCTGTCCCATTGATCACGGCGATTGCCAAAAGCAGTTGCTTCAGTAGCCGTTCTTGCAGCAACGCCACGCATATGGAAAAATAAAACCGGGGACATTGGGGACGGACGGGTTGCTATATATTTCAGAACAATATCTAATAACTCATCTGATAACTCCGTAAAGTATCCGGACTTCCAGTAACGGCGAATACCCGCCGGAGCGGCTGCATCAAGAATCGATTGTAATGCAGTGTAAGGAATTTCAGCGATCATATCGGCTAATGGAGTCCCGAATGCACGGATAGGTGCTAAATGTTTTTCTGCATCCTTCACATCACCCAACCATGCAGGCAATACAAATGTTACAGGCAATCCGTCAGGACTAACAATAAAGCCGGAATATGCCATTAATTCATCCGGAACACTGCGTGCATAATCCCTGTAGAATTGCATGACTGCTTTTGCCTGGTCCATTGGATATAGTATCATTCCCGCTACAACGTTTGGTCCGAATGAATATAACTGGTATTCAAATTTTGAAACGATACCAAAATTTCCACCACCGCCGCGGATCGCCCAATACAGGTCAGGATGATTGTCTTTATCAACTTTTACTTTATCGCCATTAGCCAAAACCATTTCAGCAGATAATAAGTTATCAGCGGTGATCCCATATTTTCCCATCAGCCACCCAAGCCCGCCACCTAAGGTCAATCCGGCTAAACCAGTATCTGAGACAGTTCCTCCTGTTGTGGCAAGTCCATTCGCAATTGTCGCTGCATCAAACTCACGTAAGATGACGCCAGGCTCTGCTGTTGCTGTTTTATTTGCAATATCCACTCTTATCTCTTTCATTTTCGAAAGGTCGATCATTAGTCCTGCCTCGCAAACGGCGTTGCCCGCTACATTATGCCCGCCCCCTTTTACCGAAACGATCATATTGTTTTTCTTTGCAAATCTTACACATTCCCTGATATCATCGGCACTGGTGCATTGAGCAATAAGTGCGGGCTTTCTGTCGATCATTCCATTCCATACCTTTCTTGCGTTATCGTACCCGGCATCGCCGGCTTCTAGTACAGTTCCATTAATTTTTAGTTGTCGGAGTTCGGTTTGCATGCAATTCGTTTTAAGTGGTAAAAAAGATGGTAAACAACAGGTGGGGTAGTATCCCAAGTTAGGCGATTTAGTATCTAAAAACAAAACAGGTTTAGAATTTCTAAACCTGTTTCATAAAATGTTTTGTAACGTCTTCACCCGAGTTCAGGATAAAGCGGGAACTGCTTCATGAAATCTTTTACATCTGTTCTTACAGTTGCAATTACTTTTTCATCATCTGCATTCAATAATACTTTATCTATCATTTCAACAACTGTCTCCATGTGGACTTCGTTCATACCCCTGGTAGTAACAGCAGGTACACCAATACGAATGCCGGAAGTGACAAATGGAGATTTATCATCAAATGGTACTGCATTCTTATTAAGTGTGATATGTGCCTTATCCAAAGTTTCCTGGGCTTTTTTACCAGTGAGATTTTTATTCCTGAGATCGATCAGCATTAAATGATTATCAGTACCGCCACTGATAAGATCATAACCGCGATTTACAAATGAGGCCGCCATTGCCTGTGCATTACTGATCACCTGTTTTCCATAGGATCTGAAATCGTCTGATAGATTTTCACCAAAACCAACCGCTTTTGCAGCGATCACATGTTCAAGCGGGCCCCCTTGTGATCCGGGGAATACTGCGAGATCCAGGAGCTGACTCATGGTCCTTAAATTTCCTTTTGGATCTTTTATACCCCAGGGGTTTTCAAAATCGTGACGAAGCATGATGATACCGCCTCTTGGTCCACGTAATGTTTTATGTGTTGTTGAACTTACAATATGACAATGATCAAAGGGATCATCCAATAAACCTGAGGCAATTAATCCCGCAGGGTGCGCAATGTCGGCAAACACGATGGCGCCAACTTCATCAGCGATTGAACGAATACGTTTATAATCCCATTCACGACTATAGGCAGAAGCGCCGCAAATGATCATCTTTGGTTTTTCTGTTCTTGCTTTTGATTCCAGTTGATCATAATCTACAAATCCCTCTTTGGTCACACCATAATGAAGTGCCTGGTAAGTTTTGCCACTGAAATTGGCGGGACTACCATGTGTAAGATGTCCACCCATGCTAAGATCAAGCCCCAGGAATTTTTCACCCGCTTTCATTACGGCGAGAAACACAGCGCCATTGGCAGAAGCACCGCTGTGTGGTTGCACATTTGCCCAGGAGCAATTAAAAACCTTCTTCAAACGTTCGATCGCCAATGTTTCTATTTCATCAACGACTTCGCAGCCACCATAATATCTTTTGCCCGGATAACCTTCGGCATATTTATTTGTGGGGCAGGTACCCATGGCTTGCAATACCTGTAAGGATGTAAAATTTTCTGAGGCGATGAGTTCGATCCCATTACGCTGACGTTCCAGTTCTTTATTAAGAAGATCAAAAACCTCGGTATCTTTTTGTGTTTCTATTTCTACCATTTTTAAAAGATTGTTTATTTGGTGAATATGATTACCGGTATCCCGATATTCATCGGGACGCTGCAAGAAAGCCGAAGCAATTGATGCAGCAAAAGAGTGCGACCCTTCGTAGTACTCTGGGTAATCCCGATAATTATCGGGAGCGACGCATGTTCAATATAGTTTATTAAGTTGAACGGAGCGTCGCAACAGGAGTTTAATAGTAGTACTACAGTTGGTAACACAATGCTTTACGCCGCAAAAATAAGAAAGCATCAAATGCCGTAAGATGCGGTGAATAAGTTTTTGTTTATTAATAATTCATTACTTTCACAAGCTCTAAAATCAACATGAAGGCGATAATCCCGGTAGCCGGCGCAGGCACAAAGTTGCGTCCACACACTTACACCCAACCAAAAGCGCTGATTCCACTTGCAGGAAAGACGGTGCTTAGCATCATCATTGAACAGGTAAAGGAAGCGGGGATTGACGAGGTCATTTTTATTGTGGGATATCTTGGCGACAAGATCCGGGATTATGTACAGCAAAAGCATCCGGAACTAAGGGCACATTTTGTTCATCAAACTGAAAGATTGGGGCTTGGTCATGCGGTGAGAATGGCAAAAAGCATTGTAAAAAACGATGAAGTGTTTGTAGTGCTGGGTGATACTATTTGCGAGTATGATGTAAAAACTGTGATCGATAGTCCGTATTCAATGCTGGGTGTTCGTAAGGTGGATGATCCGCGCGAATTTGGCGTGGCCGAGATCGATGAAGATGCATTTATTGATCATGTGATTGAAAAGCCGCAGATACCAAAAAGTAATATGGCGTTGGTGGGATTATATAAAATAAAGGAAAGCGAGCAGTTGTTCCGGTGTCTGGAATCCAACATCAAACAAGGTTTGCGTAGCCATGGTGAATATAGTCTTACCGATGCACTTGATTGTATGATAAAACAAGGCGCCCGGTTCAAGAGTTTTAAAGTGGACAATTGGTTTGACTGTGGTAAGAAAGATACCTTGCTTGAATCAAATGCCACTTTGCTGAAAAAATTTGGAAGTAATGTGGATGACCGGCACCACTTCGAGAACACGGTTATTATTCACCCGGTAAGTATCGGCGCCAATTGCGACATAAAAAATTCCATTATCGGACCCAATGTTTCCATTGGAGAAAATACAAAGATCAATTACTCCATTATAAAGCAATCTATTATTGGTTCTTACTCCAATCTTTTTGATATAGTACTGGATTGTTCTCTTATCGGCAGCGATACCGGCATTCGCGGCGAATCAAGAACGTTGAATATTGGCGATAATACGGATATGGACTTAGGATAGTTCTTAGTTTATGGTTTATAGTTTATAGTTTTTGGTTTCCGGCTTCAGTATTTCTGATCATCACCTCTTGCGTCGCACTCTTGTACTTCTGCACTTCTATTGGACTCGCTTAGTTGATTATTGAAAATTGAATATTGAGCATTGAATATTGTCCAAAGAGTCCTTCCCAGAATATTTCTCCTCCCGTATCTTTACTTCATGTCTGATTTTTCTAATCGTATCACTCAACTTTTTAAAATTGATTATCCTATTATTCAAGCCGGAATGATATGGGCGAGCGGCTGGCGATTGGCAAGTGCGGTAAGCAATGCAGGAGGTTTGGGATTAATTGGCAGCGGAAGTATGTATCCCGAAGTTTTAATAGAACATATTCAAAAGTGTAAAGCCGCAACGTCAAAACCATTTGGCGTAAATATTCCTTTGCTTTATCCGGATATTGATAAGCATATCCAAATTGTGATTGAAGAAGGAGTGAAGATAGTTTTTACAAGTGCCGGCAATCCTAAAACATGGACAGCTGTGCTAAAAGAAAAAGGGATAACCGTAGTGCATGTTATAAGCTCCTCAAAGTTTGCAAAAAAGGCAGAAGAAGCAGGCTGCGATGCCGTGGTCGCAGAAGGGTTTGAAGCCGGCGGACACAACGGAAGAGAAGAAACGACAACGATGGTTTTAATACCAGCTGTTGTAAATACTGTAAGAATCCCGGTGATCGCTGCCGGGGGTATAGCAACGGGAAAACAGATGCTTGCGGCAATGGTGTTGGGAGCTGAGGGAGTACAAATGGGTAGTCGCTTTGTTGCAAGCGAAGAAGCTTCCTCTCATATTAATTTTAAAAACGCTGTTATCCATAGCACTGAAGGCGATACCATGCTAACGTTGAAACAACTAACCCCTGTCCGGCTTATTAAAAATAATTTTTACAAACAAGTGCAGGAAGCGGAAAATAAAGGGGCAAGTGTGGAAGAATTAAAGTCAATATTGGGCCGGGCAAGAGCAAAAAAAGGAATGTTTGAAGGGCAGGTTGAAGAGGGCGAACTGGAGATAGGCCAGGTGGGTGCAAACGTTAGAGATATATTACCAGCGGCAAAAATTGTGGATGAAGTGTGGCGGGACTTTAAACAAGCTTTGGCCAATCCAATTAAAATGACTTAAATTTGATTCGTGTGATGGAGCCATGGGAAACGAAAACCACTTAACCGCTTTGTCAAATGAAACAAAGAATCCTCCTGCTAATTGCTATATGCACGATGGGTTGTTTACAATCCAGCGCCGCTGACATTGATCCCCGAACTCCGGGAAAAAATATAAACGAAGTAGCCGGTAACATTTTTGATGGTGATTCTAAAAAGCCTATTAGTGAGGTTACAGTTACTGCGTACTCAGCCAACAAGAAAGAAAAATTTGTGATCGCGGATGAATGGGGCCGTTTTGTATTCGATGAATTAAAAACAGGCATCTATAAACTTGTATTCGAAAAAGAAGGATACCGGAAAGTTGTTCGTGAGAAAGTATCTATCAAGACAGATGAAACTTTTCAAATGCGTATTGAAATGATCGAAGCTGATGGGTTCGACCTGCTGCCTTCGCCATTCCAATTTTTCGATACTGAATAGAGGGAGAAAAACTAATCTTCGGCAAATTGGGATGTAAATACTACATCCCAATTTTTTTTATTATGACGGAGTAAAGAGATGCCGTTGACATCCCATAAAGCCTTGTATTTTCTTTGAGAGAAAATTTGCCATGCTTCATGGAATGCTTTTTTATAGAGATCTCTTGCAGCTAATGTTACATGCGGATGGAAAGGCCTGTCCTCTTTTTTGACGGGGAATTTATTTTCACTAAAAACATGGTCGGCAAATGAATGATAAAGACCATCCAATCGTTCATTTTTCACTACATCAACAAAAATTACTTTTGGTTTGAACGCTGCGAAATCTTGAAGAGTTATTTCAAATTTGTTTTTTGAGACGCTAAAATTCCTGATCGAATTTACGAGGTCATCTTCGAGATCCTTTTTCATCCAGAAAGGAGGAATAAGCGTTATATGCGCCGGGGATTTTAAAGCGACCGTACATTCAAAATGATCCTTAAAATAATTTTTCCATTTCAATACCTCTCGATTGATCTCTTCCGGAGCTACTATGGCGATAAAATACATATTCATAAAAAAACAGCCGCGGCACAAAGCTACGGCTGTTCTCTTTTAAGGACCCCGATCATAATCGGGCTTGGTTGGCATGGCTATACTTAATCTATATCGATATCAAAATCATCATCTGATTTTTCGATAGTAAATTTCTTACGTTTATCAAGAAAGGATCTGTATTTCTTATAGGTTGCGTCGCTGGCTTTTTTCCCATTGATGAATAATTCACCGTTATCATGTTTGATAGTGTATTCCTCTTTTTTATTGATTAAACCATCCTTTTCAAGACCATCAACAAATTCCTTATATTCTTTCATTTCTACCTTTGCTTTTTCAATTCCCACTTTGGCTTTCTCCATTGATCTTTCAATTTCAGGCCCGATCTTGCTTAATTCAGCTTGCATTTTCTCCATGTTAAGCTGCATTTTCGTCATGTCAATTTCCGTTAGCTTGTCAAACTCCGTTTTCATTTTATCCCATTCGATTTTTGACATCGATTCCTGGAGATCTTTTTGAAGCTTTGCGGCATCAAATCCTTTCATGGCGGTTGCTATTTCTTTTTCAATATTTCCAAAATCGATCTTTGCCATTGTTTGTTCCATCTCCTTTTGGATCTTTTCAAAATCAACATCATGCATTGCCTTTTGCATATCTAATTGCATTTTTTGGATATCTATCTTTTTCCTTGACTCATTGAGCTCCTTCTGCATTTTTTCCATGTCGATTTTAAAGTCAACAGCATTCAGCTCATCGAGAACGTCATCCAGATCGCGGATCTTTTTTTCTTTTTTGGGGATAGTGTCGCAATTATCATAGCCTGTATCATCCCAGGCGGCATATGCATTCTTAAAATCCCATGAGCTAAAGACAACTACAGAAGTGATAGCCACGGCTGCTACAACCAGTGGTATCCGTAAATTTCTCAGGTTGGTCATAAAACTTAGTTTAAAGTGATTTGTTTTGTTTGACTATACTACCAAATATACGATTGATTTCGTATGTACAAAATCCAGTCATCAAAAAAAGGAAATTTTAACAAATAAGGGAACCGTTAAGAGGTCATGACCGGCGAACCCATTTGATCATTTCTTTCCAGCTGGGTTTTTTACCATATAATAAAATACCGGTGCGGTATATTTTACCGGCAAGCCATGTTGTACCGATAAAACCGAGAATAAGCATGGCCATTGAAAGAAATAATTGCCACCAGGGCACGAATTCGGGGACACCTTTTGCAATTCGTCCCATCATTACAATAGGAGATGTGAATGGAATTATACTCCCCCAGAATGCCATAGGGCTGTCAGGATTTTCAATTGATGTGCTTAAAATGATAAACCCAAAGATTATCGGCATCATGATCGGCAACATGAGTGATTGGGCTTCTTGCGGATCTTCATTAACGACACTGCCCACAGATGCAAATAAAGAAGCATAAAATAAATAGCCACCAAGAAAGTAAAACAGAAAGCAAGGGATAATAATAGCCCAGTTGATCTCGCTCTTAAAGGTGTCGGTAGCCTGTAACATCTGAATTGCCGCAGTATTGTTTGATCCACCCGGTAATTGCTGTTGTGTTTGTTGCATTTGCTGAAACTGTTCCATTGTTTCGGCAGAAACAAAAAGCGGGATGATGTTTACAAGGATCATCAGGAAAACTATCCAAAGCAGCATTTGTGTCAAACCAACTGCGGCGATGCCTAATATTTTTCCCATCATCAATTGAAACGGCTTAACTGATGAAACGATCACTTCGGCGATACGGCTAGTTTTTTCTTCCATTACTCCACGCATCACCATTGCCCCGAAAATGAACATGGTTATGTATATTATAATGCCACATCCGAAGCCAATAATATAGGGAAGCTTGTTGTTTGCCTCTTTACCGGTTTCAAGTTTATTGGTTATCTGTGCGGCTTTTTCGCTGGCTGCACTTATTGAATCAAGAACATTTCTTTCAATATTCTTTTGCTGAAGCATGTTATACTCTATTGCTTTTTTCACTTGTCTTTCCACATAACCCATCGTCTCAATGCCTAATGATTTTTTTGACTCGATCACATATTTTTCCCTTGCAGTATCTGCATTCACTTTCAAAATTCCTACATAACCTTTTGACTCGTAGTTGGTGGAATTCACATCTGTGGGGTACTCAAAAATTACAGATGATGAATCGTTTTCAAGGTTTTTTTGTAAATATCCCGGATCATTTACCACGGCAATTTTTACTTTATTTCTCGATTTGAGGGCAAGAAAAGTGGAACCGATAATAAAAGCAACAATAACAATAGGGAATAAAAAAGTTGAAAGAAGAAAGGTTTTATTTCTAACCCTTGTCAGGTATTCTCTTTTTATTACAAGCCATATCTTATTCATAAAATAGTATTATGCGGTTATTGCCTGGAATTGTCGGGTTAACGGAGTGCCTTCAACGAGCTTGATGAAAATATCGCTGAGTGAAGGAAGCAGCTCATTAAAGGAAACGATTTTCGCTCCGTGCTGAAGAAAATAATTTAATACATCATTAGGTTTAAAGCCATCTTTGATCTTTACTACATATTGATGATCCTTTGTTCCTACCATTTCAAAAGGCGGATCAGCATTAAGACCGAGGGGTATTTCTTCGAATCCAATACTGAAGAGATTTTCCTTGTATTCATGTTTGACTCCTTTTACTGTGCCATCAAGGATTTTTTTTCCTTTGTTTACGAGGATAATATGGTCACAGATCTCTTCTACCTGTTCCATACGATGAGTGCTAAAAAGTATTGTCGATCCTCTTTGGGCCAGTTTGAAAATTTCGTCTTTGATCAGGTTGCTGTTTACCGGGTCCAGGCCGCTGAAAGGTTCATCAAGAATTACCAGCTTTGGCTCATGTAATACGGTAGTAACAAATTGAAGTTTCTGGCTCATTCCTTTTGAAAGATCTTCCACTTTTTTTGTCCACCAGCTTTGCATTTCAAATTTTATAAACCATTCTTTTATTTTAGCCATCGCCTCACTCTTTTTTAGTCCTTTCAATTGAGCAAGGTATACAGCTTGTTCTCCGATCTTCATTTTTTTATAAAGGCCTCTTTCTTCAGGCATGTAACCAATATGAACAACATCATTTATCGGGTCAAATTTTTTTCCATCGAAAAGGATATGTCCCTGGTCTGGATAAAATATACCGGTGATCATCCGGATCAATGTAGTCTTACCTGCGCCATTTGGACCAAGTAAACCAAAAATGCTTCCTTTGTTTACACTAAAGCTTATGTCATCAACTGCTTTTTGTGTTGCAAAATATTTTTTGAGATTTTGAACTTCCAGTAGTGGCATATTGAAAAATTTCAGTTGCCAAAATTAGGCAGGGGGAATCACGATTGGTAAAATAAATGGCTGTATCCGGGATATTTCTTACACCTGGCCTGCTAACTGAGTTTCGACAATAGATAAGGCAACTCTTTCACCATCGATCGCCGCACTGACAATTCCCCCGGCGTAACCCGGTCCTTCACCGCAGGGGTAAAGATTTTCGATTTGCGGATGATGAAGTGTTTCAGGGTTGCGGGGAATCCGGACCGGCGATGAGGTTCTTGATTCGGGAGCAACAATTACAGCATCATTTGTGTAATAGCCTCTCATTTTCTTTCCAAACTCTTTAAACCCGATCCTCAATCTTTCATTGATAAAAGCAGGTAGAACATTTTTTAACTCAGCAGACTTAATTCCTGGTAAATAAGAACATTCAGGTAATACCGAACTCACCCTATTCTCACAAAAATCAATAAGACGCTGTGCCGGCGCTACGAATTTTCCTCCTCCGGCTGCAAATGCTTTTTGTTCTACTTCCTGTTGAAAATACATACCCGATAATGGTCCATGTTTTTTATAGTCTAAGAGATCTTTTTCCTCAACGGATACAACAATTCCACTATTGGCAAACGGATTATTTCTTTTAGAAGGAGACCATCCGTTAACCACAAGTTCATCAGCATTGGTGGCTGCGGGCGCAATGATTCCACCCGGACACATACAAAAAGAAAAAACGCCCTTTCCGTCAACCTGGTGGACGAGGCTATAGGAAGATGGTGGCAGAAATTCATCACGAACATTGCAATGATATTGAACGGCGTCGATCAGGGATTGGGGATGTTCAACCCGAACCCCAAGAGCAAATGGTTTGAACTCAATTTTAATTTTTTTATCATGAAGCAGTAAAAAAATATCTCTTGCTGAATGACCAGTTGCAAGGATCACAGCGTCTCCGCCTATTATTGCGCCATCATCGGTTATCGTTTCTTTTATTCCTCCATCTTCTAACTTAAGATCGATCACCTTTTTATCAAATAAGAACTCCCCGCCACTATCGATAATTTGTTTCCTGACAGCAGTTATTATCTGCGGCAACTTATTTGTTCCGATATGTGGATGTGCTTCATAAAGTATCTTTTCATCTGCCCCAAATTGTACTAATAAATTTAAAATGCGGTTCACATCGCCCCGTTTAGTACTACGGGTATATAATTTGCCATCGCTATAAGTGCCGGCCCCACCTTCACCAAAGCAATAATTACTTTCCGGATTAATAATGCCTTCTTTATTTAGAACAGCAAGATCTCTTCTTCTTGATTTTACATCTTTGCCTCGTTCCAGGATGACCGGTTTGAATCCTTTTTCTATTAATTGCAATGCCGCAAACAGGCCTGCCGGTCCTGCACCAATAATTATAACGCTTTTCTTTGCGTGAGAAACATCTCCAAAATTGATCTTATTGGATGATCTGTGATGGTATGGCTCGTTTATAAAAGCTTCGAGGGAAAGATTGACGAAAACCTGCCTGCTCCGGGCATCAATAGAGCTCCTCAGCGTTGTAAAGCCACTAATTTCAGATGGTGCACAACCCACTTGCAAGGCAACAATTTTTTTCAGATAATTATCATCTGCTGCTTCTGAAGGCTTGACTTTTAAAGTAAGTTGCTTTTTCATGAACTACAGGCCGGTTATTTATACCGGAGCTGAATGATTTTGCAATATTAATTCTTATTTATAAAAAAAACTGTCCCAGATGAAGCGGGACAGTTACCAGTTATTTTTTTGGAATTAGTTTTCCGTAAGTATCAACTCTACCCTCCTGTTAAGCGTTCTGCCTTCTGCTGTATTATTTGTTGTTACAGGTTTGTCTTCACCAAATCCTACTGCGTTCAAACGGCTAACCGCGATCCCTTTACTCACCAGGTAATCCACGACAGCCTGGGCCCTGTTCTTACTCAACGTTAAATTATAAGCATTGGGACCAGTATTATCTGTATGGCCTTCTATTGTAAGTTTCGCATTAGGATATTTATTCAGGATGTCTGCAAGCTGATTCAAAGGCTCGTAAGATATTTCCTGGAGAGTAGCTTTATTCGTATGGAAATAAATGTTTTTAGCGATGTAAGTAAGTTTGGTCTTTACATCCTCCGGACATCCATAGTTTGATCCGGGGCCGGGCGTATCAGGACAACGATCCGTGGCATCAGGTACTCCGTCA
>Ga0126305_10000275_pt1 | contig 22633 bp, 25 predicted proteins | sample Plot26_FD_92536 | JGI IMG/M metagenome (GOLD analysis project Ga0126305, IMG submission 92536) | Serpentine soil microbial communities from UC McLaughlin Reserve, CA, USA - Plot26 | ecosystem: Environmental > Terrestrial > Soil > Grasslands | place: USA: UC McLaughlin Reserve, Lake County... | reverse complement strand
CCAATATTATCTATAAGTTCATTGTTTATTTTGCTATAAAAAACATCCCAATCAAAATTGATATCATCTTGATTAGAAGGACTTATAGTGGCAATATAAAACCTCAAAAAATCAGGATTAAATTTTGAAACAAATTCTTTTAGACTAATATACCAATCTCGGCTTTTTGATATTTTTTTGTTATGGAGCATTAAATGACCTCTAACAGGTATGTAATCTGGAAGTTTATATTCTCTATCAATTCCCATTCTTATAGCAGGTAGAAAAAGGAAATGATGATAAATTATATCTTTTCCAATAAAATGATATATTAATGATTTATTCCAAATATCTTTTCCATTCAAATTAAATCTTTCTTTAATGAGAGTATTAAATGTAGAAATATAGCATAGATGATTATCAAACCATCCATAGAATACTTTTCCATTAGCATCATCTAAAGGTATATTTATTCCCCATTCAAGGTCACGAGTAATATCCCAATCTTGTAAACCTTCGTTAACCCAGTAAAGAACATAATTTTTTACATCAGGTTGAAGGTTATTGTTGGAATTTAGCCATTCTTTGAGTTCCTTGGAAAAGTTAGACAATTTAAAAAAATAATGATTGCTACTCTTTTTTATTGGTGGTCTTCCACAAATTCCGCATTTGGGTTCTAATATCTCTTCAGGGACTCTTCCACATTTCTCACATAGATCAGAATATTGATCTTCTGATTTACAATAAGGACAAATTCCTACAACATATCTATCTGGAAGAAATTTTTTATCAAAATTACAATAAAATTGAATTACTTCTTTTTCATATATATGACCATTAAAATTTAATTTATTAAAAACATTTTGAACAAATACTCTATTTTCTTTAGAGCTTGTCTGATAAAATTTGTCAAAGGAGATTCCAATTGCAGAAAAATCCTCTATGTCACGTTTATTCCAATGAGCAACAAATTCTTCAGGTCTTTTATTTTCTTTTTCAGCTTTGATTATAATAGGAGTTCCAAAATCATCAGATGCACAAATATGAAATACCTGTTGTTGTGAAATTCGTAAAAAACGTGTAAATATATCTGCTGGAAGATAGGTTGAAGATATATGTCCAAGATGAATTTCACCATTAGCATAAGGAAGAGCAGTAGTAATTATTATTGGATTATTTGTTTCAGATAGATTATTCATAATATTAATAGAACTATTTTTTTCATTAACAATTTGAAAATTACTATTATTATCACTAAGCATGATTTAATAATGCATTTAAATTTCGGTAATAAAATGATATGGGGCTCCTATTTATTCTTATTATAAATAAAATTGATATAAGAAAGAAATATTATTTTATTAAAGAGACGGATTCTTATAATAGTAGTCAATTTGCCTTTGATTAAGTTTATCTATTTTTATGCCAAAGGCAGATAAAGCTAATTTAGCTATTTGATCATCTATTTCTTTAGGAACTTGATAAAGTTTCTTTTTTAAACTTCTATAATTTTCTGCAATATACAATATAGATAACAATTGATTTGCAAAGGATAGATCCATTACTTCTGATGCATTACCTTCAGCTGCTATTAAATTTATTACTCTTCCTTTTGCAATCAAATGAATTTTTTTTTCTCTAATATTATAAGTTTCTAAATAGGGTCTTATTTGTCTTGGAGACTTATCTTGACTTTGTAGGTAATGTACATCAATTTCAACATCAAAATGTCCGGCATTAGCAAGAAATACACCATTTTTCATCAAATTAAAATCTTTTTTGCTTATTACATCTCTTTGGCCAGTGCATGTAATAAAACAATCACCTATTGGTAAAACATCTTTAAGTCTTTGGACGTTATACCCATCCAAATGAGCTTCCAATGCTTTTATTGGATCAATTTCAGTTATTGTAACTTTGGCACCTAAGCCTCGCAATGATGATGATACTCCTTTACCTACCCAACCATAACCACACACTACAAAATATTTACCTGCTATTAATATTCCTAATGTTCTTAATAATCCTTCAATAGTACTTTGACCAGTACCATATCTATTATCAAAAAGATGTTTTGTTTTAGCATCATTTACGCCAATAATAGCATAATTTAGGTTATTCTTGGATTGTAATGATAAAATCCTTAAAATACCAGAGGTTGTTTCTTCTGTTCCACCAATTAGACTTTTTATCCTTCTATTATGAGCAATACTATGTAATTCAGCTCCATCATCTATTATTATGTCTGGATTTGTCTTTACGACTTTTACAATATTTTTGAAAAATTCTTTTTTGGTTTGGTTTTTTGTCGCAAATACATTTATTTCATGGTATTTTAAAAATTCTACTATATCCTCCTGTACAGATAATGGATTTGCGGAGCAAATAGAAATGTTAGCTCCAAGTGCTTTGGCAGCCATTAACAATACGGAAGTTTCTTTTGTTATATGCAAACAAAACCCTAACTTAAAGTCCGATAGTGGTTTACTACTTTCATATTTTTCACGTATTTTAGCAATAATCTTCATGGTACCTAATGCCCATTCATATGATAATTTTCCTGTTTCCAATAAAATGGTAGAATTAGAATATTTTTTATCTCTGGATTTTATCATAGAAGATTGTGATCTAATTTCTATTTTTACATTATCCGTAAAATTATAGTAAATAATAAATTTATAAGATCTATTTTAATTTGTTTTAGTATAAAAAATCTTTGAAAATAAAATTTTATCAGAAAAAGAAATATGCATGTCTTAAATGATCCTAAGACATGGTAAGAAAATTATAACCGTTATTAAACTAATATTATGTCATGACGTGGATAAAAATCGCCCAAACAATTGAGATTCCAGAAAACAAGGGCAAAGAAGTAGAAGTGAATGGAAATAGAGTTGCTATATTTCGTGCTAATGGAAGATATTATGCTCTTGAAGCATTGTGCAGGCATCAAGATGGATCACTTGCACCTGGTAAAATTAATGGTGAAGTAGTTGAATGTCCTCTTCATTTTTGGCATTACAATATTAGAACAGGAGAATTACTTGATTATCTTAAAGATGTTAAATTAGAAACTTATAATTTGGATATTCGAGGAAATGATATTTTTATAGATATTTAAGAAATATGAGTTCTCTTATGATATATTTATATAGCATTATATAAAATTACTGACTTTGAAATTATACAATACTCTTTCGAAAGAATATGATAAATTACAGATAAATCATAATACTGTAAAAATTTATCTGTGTGGCATAACTGTATACGATGATTCCCACCTTGGACATGCAAGAACTATAATTATTTTTGATGTTTTACATAGGTATTTTTTATCTAAGGGCTACAAAGTCATATTCATTCAGAATTTTACTGATATTGATGACAAAATTATAAAAAAAGCAAAATTATTAAATCAAAATCCCAAAAAAATAGCAGAAAAATATATTGAACAATATTTTACAGATGCATCTTGTTTAAATGTATTAGAAGAAATCCATTACCCTAAAGCAACTGAACATATAAAAGAAATGATTGAATTAATAAAATATTTACTCGAAAATAACTATGCCTATATTACTTTAAACGGAATTTATTTTGAAGTAAAAAAATTTTCTCAATATGGAAAATTATCAAAAAAAACTGTTCGAAGTATTGAATCCGGAGCGAGAATAGAGGTAGATCCTCTCAAAAAAGATCCTTTGGATTTTGCATTATGGAAATTTTCCTCTGATTTACCCTTATGGGAGAGTCCATGGGGAAATGGCCGCCCGGGATGGCATATAGAATGTTCTGCAATGGCATTAAAACATCTTGGAAATACTGTAGACATCCATGGAGGAGGAAATGATCTTATTTTTCCCCATCATGAAAATGAAATAGCACAATCTGAAGCCAAAACTGGAGTTGATTTTGCAAAAATTTGGATGCATTGTGGTATGGTAAATATTAATTCTGAAAAAATGTCCAAATCTCTAGGAAATATTGTGTCTATACGAAATGCTATTAAGAAATGGGGAGCAAATACTATACGACTTCTTTGTTTATCCACACAATATTCAAAACCATTAGAATATACACTAGCCAATCTTATTGAAGCTCAATCTAAATGGCGATTGATTGAAAATTGTTTTTATGAATTAAATTCACCAATTATTATTGAAGAAGAATCAGTTGATGCTCCCATAATATCACAAAATATTTTAAATTCAATAAAGGATCATCTAGAAAATGATTTTAATACACCACTTGCTCTTTCTGAGTTTATGAAATTTGTTTCTGTATTAAATGAGTATGCAACAAAAGAAAAGATATCAACAAAAATATCAAATCTAATATTACCTTTTTTCAAAGATATTATGTATATTTTTGGATTGAGAATTTCAGAATTACCGAATATTGAAATAGAAAAAGTAAATGAGATGGTAGTTCTTAGAAATAAATTCAGAAAAAATAAAGAATTTGAAAAATCAGATAATATTCGAATAACATTGAAAGAAAAATATGGTATAGAATTAATTGATCATAAAAACTATAGAACAATTTGGAAAAAAGTTGAAAAATAGTCTATCTATTCTAATAAAGAAATAATCAGAGAAAACAAATACAACTACAAAAAATAGAATAAAGACATTGAAAATCTTTTAGCTTTTGCAAATTTTTGGGGATGGCTTAATATTTATATAATATTCAACTAATTTTAATTGGTGTATTGAAAAATCTTTCTTTTATTTATAATTTTTTAAAAAATTTGTTATATTATTCCTTTCAAAATTATCATTATCATAGTTTAGGAAGAATTTCCATAATTCTATTATTTTTGTTTTTATTGTATATTCCGTTTTATGCAAGTGGGAATGAATTATATTCTATTAATAAAACCAAACTTCAAGAAGATCAATTCGGTTATTTACATCTCTTTGGAGAAATTAGAAACAATTCAGAAAAAAGTCTTACAAACATAACCTTAAGTGCCAAGTTTTTTGATCTGAATAATAATATCCTTGGTACTTATTCCAGAAGTCCAGAAATAAATACATTAAACCCAAACCAATTTTCCCCCTTTGAAATAATTTACTTAAACCGTGATACGATTGACAAAGTAAGAAATTTTTCATTTTCAGTAGATTATAAAGTTGGACAAGAAAAACCGAATTTACTATCTATAGATCATATAAATAATCGTTTAGACTTTACTGGTTTCTATTATATTAATGGAGAAATTACAAATATAGGCACAAATACAGCAAATAATGTCACAGTTGTGGCAACCATATATGACTTAGATGGGAATATACTAGGAATTACAAAGGCAATAACAGAACCATTTGTAATTGGATCTAAAAATATAGCTGCATTCGGATTGGCAATAAATGATAAAACAATAGCTTTTAAAATAAAAGATTTTACACTACAAGCATATTCAGACATATATTTATCAAATATTCATACTACAAAAAAATAATTTTATATCGATAAATATTAATTACTGCACTACGATAGAGGTGTGATATGCAAATTCATCAATCGATAGAATATAAAGTTGCAATCCAGAAATAAGGTATACCTATACCAATAGCAATATTTACAAAATTTTAATCTTAAAATTCTAATGAAATTTCTTTCATAAATATATCAATTGGGGATTTAACATTTCATTTAATATCTTAGTATGATAAGATAACTTAAAATTATTTTACAATTATTTATGGATTAAAAAAAAATTCTATTTATACTTAACATATATATCCATCTTGATTGATTTATTCCAAGTCAATTTTATTAAACTTTATTATTGTCGGGGATTTAGATTAAAATTTAGCAAAAAGTTAATTCAATTTGTAATAGCAAATTCTGTTTCCTCTTCTATTATACTCTAATTCCATAATCTATATTTATAATACTCGTTTAAATGAAAAATAGATATTATGTACTACACTTTCAAAAAATAAGGGGCTTTTATTTCAAAATGGTAATAATATAGTTTCGTAATCCCCATAAACTTATATAACTAATTAATATATTTTGTCAAGTCGGAATCTAATGGCAAAAGGAGCAAAAAGAGGTCGTGTTCGTGACAAATGGAAGGATAAAAAATGGATTATAGTAAGTGCACCAGCTGCTTTTGGTGGAAATGCTATTAATTATGTTCCAATATCAGATATTGATAATTCAAAAGGGAGAGTTATTGAAAATACATTATATGATATTTATAAACAAGATCCAAACCAACATCAAATTAAGGTATTTCTCCAAATAGATAAAGTAACTACTGCAACTGCTAGCACAATCTTTGTAGGACATGAATATGCTAAAGAATATTTAAGAAGTCTTGTAAGGCGTGGAAGTTCTATGATTACTTTTATTAAAAATTATACTACTACCGATGGTTATACTTTCCGTATTTCAATTGTTACTTTTACTCAAAGAAGAATTAATACTTCTGCAAAGCATGAAATTCGACTATTCATTGACAAGATGCTAAATGAAAAAATTTCTCAATTATCTCTTGATCAATTCATTCAGGAAGTTACCCTAGGGGGATTAAGTAAGGAATTATTAACTGAAGCAAAAAAGATTGCGTTTATTAGGCATTTGGGAATTAAAAAATCTAAATTAATATCAACTCCAGAATCACGTTCAATATATGAAGCAAAACAAATTGAGACACCTACAATAACTGCATAAAAATTTGCTGCCAAGTCAACCCTCATTTGTTTTTGTTTAAACTTTTTTAATTATTGTCATTGTTATTGTTACGTTATTTTTAATCTTGAATAGATATTTTTCCAAAAGAGAAAAACAAGCTGATCATACGTGATAGAAAATAAATTTATTCCTGATCTACAATTTTTGAATTCTAGTATCGATATAGTAATACATGCCACTGAAGATAAATATAAAATTCTTGAAGCCGTTTTATCTAATCTTGAAATTTCAAAACAGAAATTTGAAGAGATTGAATATGAAGGTCATTGGGGTAATAAAATCTCAAGATTAATCACAGAAATTAACAAAAAAGAGACCCGAATATTAATAGAAAAAATTTTAAAAAAATTATCATTTTTAGATAAAGAAAATTTGCTTTCGAACCTAAACAAACATATTGATGAAAAAGGGAATTTATATTTAAGAATAGACAAACAGAAAATATGTAAGAATAAAATTTCTTTATCGGATACAGAAGGAATTAAACTTAAATTTAAAGTTAATAAAAACCAAATTATTTTACATAAAAAAAGTGGAAAAGTAGAAGATGAAATTTATTTATCATACAGGAGGTTAATACGCTCTTTAGAAAAATAGATTTATGCTTTAATCTATCAAAAGAAAATTACATTAAATGGAGCAAAATTCAACAAATAAATATTATAGGAATAGATAATATAAAAAGAAATTTTGAACATAATGAATATTCACATATTCCTATTGATTGCTTCATAATTAGACTAAAACAGAAACCAAAAACTCCTCTTTTTTATAAATATCTCATAGTGGTGGATGAATCTGAAACAATAATTACTTCAAAACTACCATTTTTTGATATTTTTTATCTAAAAAATTTTCAAAATTACAAATTAATACTAAAATTATTAAAAAAACTCAACAGAAAGAATATAGGTATTGAAATCAAAATAAGAGATATCAGAATATGTAACTCTTATGATGTAGGAAAATGGATAAAATGTATTAGAGATGTTTATAAATTTTGTAAATTAACTAATAATCAAATAATCATTTCTAGTGGAGCAGAAAATGAATATGAAACTATTTCTGGAAATACCTTTGACTCAATCCTTAAAATTTTTGAAATTGAGCCAATTACATATTGGAATGATTTAGAAAAATGGCTTTATATAAAAAGTAGGATATATTATAGTGCTTCGGAGAAGGGATAAACGACGTTATCTATTAATATATGTAAATGACCAAATTTTTTTAGGTTCACCACAATTAATGGATGGTTCTGCAGACACTGTTTATGATACTACAAATTCTCAAATTATATCCAGAAAAAATATTTTACATAATTCTCAAGAAAAATACGAGAATAATAATATTACACTTCATAAAAAAAATAAAAATTATAATAATAATAATAATAATAATTCTAATTATAAAAATCATTATTCTAGTAAACTTATAAAAAAACGTTTTTCTGAGATATTTGGATCAATTGAATTTGAAAAAGCAAGTATTAATCTTGTTTATATACAAAATTTTTCTTTAAGAAATGGTTTTATTATAAGATGTAATCTAAAAAGTGTTGACAAGGTCTTATTTGTATTATCATGTTGTAATCCTCCTTTGACGACTATTAAAATTTCTGGCACTTTAAAAAAATTAATTTCATCAATTGAAATTTGAAAAGCATAATGAGTTTATCATAAGAAATACTTTAACAAAAATTTTTGTTTATAAATTTTTGAATTATATTCAATTACTATTTTAATTCCTATAACAATTCGTAATGCCCGAATGTACGTATATAATTATTTTTTATTAAAGATTGTTTAAAAATATTAAAATAAAAGACGTTTTTAATATGATTGATTTAATTGGAATCATTGGTTTATGATATTTCTCTTTTTTTGCTATTAATTTTACTTTGTCTAATTTTTCAAATAGATAATATATTATTAGATAATATTGTATTTGCCAAAATTGATGATAGAGACTCAAAAGATGATGAGGATGATTATTTTAAATCAACGAATATTCCAAGTAGCCAACTTCTTTCAAAATACGATAAATTTGGGATTGAGAAAATCTACCCTTCAAAAATTGGTGGAGAAGAATGGTTTATCAATATGGATAACATTTTTGATGATAATCAATTTTATCCATTTGGAGTATCCGATTCAAAATTTGAAGATTTTAATTTGAAATTTATAAAAAATGATGATGGATCATGGAATCTTAAATCAACGGATAACCTAGCCAAAGTTAGAATGAATATACATACATCAGAAGGATACCATCCAGAGCAATTTGAACCCCTTGATCATTCCGAATTAGAAGAAAAGGGATATATGCAATCAGAAAAAGATTGGAAAAATGTAGAAATGACAGGCTATATTAAATTGAATAACAATAACATTCCATTATCTGAAGGTAGATTTACATGGTATGCTAGAGGAGGTCATCACACAGAGAGCGAACCTTGTGAAGGAGTTGCCTACAAAGGAGATATTTTTTTCTCAGGAGATACAAGATTTGCAAAGGAACAATGGCATGTCAGCTATTTTTTTACGGATATTAAATCAGATTTAAAATCCATCAAAGGAAAATGGATTGGCTATAAATTTGTATTATATAACCTAGAAAATCCATCTGATCCATCAAAAACAATAGTTAAAATGGAAAGTTGGGTTGACTATAATAATAATGGAAAATGGGTTAAAATCAATGAATATATAGATAAAGGAAAATGGGGTGATTCGGGCAAAAAATGTGATGGTAAAAAAGATCAGCTGATTACATGGGGTGGACCTATTGCAACTTTTCGTTGGGATAAAGCAGACGATGTAGATTTTAAAAACTTTAGTATTAGAGAAATCCAACCTTCTTAACTTATCAATTTCCTCTTTTTAAATATTATTTAAAACTAATTTAAAGAAGTGGTAAAATTTTTAATTAGTATTATAATAATTCAATAATACTAATTGTATGTATTGCGATAAGGAAAAACTATTTTAATATTACAAAAAGAAAATTATGCGAGAGAAAATTAGGTAGTAATTCTAGTTTATTCTTTAATTAATATTTCCAAATACATAAATTTTTAAAAAAGGTAATACATATAATACATGGGAATGAGGTAATACGCTGCTCCAGTCTGAGTTAAACAATGAAGTACTCGCGACGAACTGACCCAAATTGAATATTTATAATAAATATGATAAAATAATTTATACCATTATGTCTAATATTAACTGTTAAGATGGAATTATCTTATGATTATCCCCTGTATAGACCTCCTTCAGAATCAAATTCTTTAATTTTTCAAGTAACATTAGGCTGCTCATTCAATCAATGTTCATTTTGTGATATGTATAGATCTAAAAAGTATGTAGAAAGATCATGGGATGAAATCAAAATGGAAATAGATCTTTCTGCAAAATATTATCCTGAGACTAAAAGGATTTTTCTTGCTGATGGCGATGCATTGAATCTTCCAACGGAAAGATTAATTCAAATATTAGAATATATTTATAAAAAATTTCCATATATTGAAAGAGTATCCTCTTATGCTATGCCTAAAAATTTACTTCAAAAAACTGATGATGAATTAATAAATTTGAAGAATGCAGGGTTAAAAATGTTTTATGTAGGAATAGAAAGTGGAAATGATATTATTTTAAAAAAAGTTACTAAAGGAGCAACCTATAAAACTATTTTACAAAGTTGTAAAAAAGCGAAAGAACATGGTTATATTCTTTCATGTATGGTTATACTAGGTTTAGGTGGTGAAAAGTATACCATGGAACATATTGAAGATACATCAAAGATAATTAGTGAAGCATCTCCTGATTATGTTGGAGCACTAAATCTTCATTTAGACAAAGGTCTTTATAACGAGTTTATGGCTAAATTTCATGAATCTTTTACATTTTTAAATGATATACAAATATTGGATGAACTTGAACGACTTATTTCTAATATTAATTCATCATCGCCCATAATATTTAGAGCTAATCATGCATCAAATGTTTATGCAGTTAAAGGAAGTTTACCTCATGATAAAAGTAAAATGTTAGAATTAATTAGGCAATTGAAAAATCATCCAGAAATGCTAAAACCAAAAGTACTAAGAAGATTTTAATACTCTAAAAGTGATAATAAGCATTTCTCACATTTTAAATTTTTTATATGTCTCAGTTTAGTTAGTTGGCTTGAACCTTAAAATTGCACCTAGTTTACCAAGGCTTGCTAATTGTGCACCTTCTTCTGTTTTTCCAGATATTACTTCTAATCTTGAACCAACCATAATAGATAGCTCTTCTAAATATTCTATAATATCTTGTTCTGTTGATTCTACATCTTGACTTCCACAATTTGGACACGGATTTGATATTAATTCTTGTTTTATAGACATTAATTCATTTCTTTCTAAAAATTTTTCTTGAATATGCTGACATTTATTACATTTAATTTCTAATCTAATATAAGTAATATCATCAGTTACCAGAACTAAATCTGCATATCCATTTTTTACGGAATTTATCACATCAAAAATTCCATATATACCAAGTCCTTTTCCTGTATAGACCTCGCTCATAAAATTTTTAATAATTTTTTTTTCTTCCATCAACCTATAATCTGCCATTATTCCTTGTTCATTAACTTTGTCTATAATCTCCCGTACACCTTCACTTCCAGAATAAGACGCATCTAAAACTGAAATAACATTATTTTGTAATCTATAATCTAGATATTCTTCTTTAAGAAAGCCATCTTTTGTAGGTCCAGGACCTCCAATTATTATTCCTTTTACATTGTATTCATCAATAAAGATTTTTTGTCCATAATCAGCAACCCTATGATAATATTCATTTAATTCATTGTCTCGAAGTCTTTCAAATCTTCTAGCGGACTGACCACCTTGTCTATGTTTTCCTGCTACACCAGATGTCAAAGATTCAACTACCTCCCATCTATCACCTGTTAATATGCCAAAACCGGCTTCTTGAGTATCTAATGATAATATACCTATTACTTTGTCATCTTTCATCATGTCTTTAAGATGGTCAATCCAGAAATGATCATCACATCTATAGAGATTAATCTGAATTGGTTTTGGAGGTACAACAGAATAGATTTCTATCTTTTCAGTTCCAAAACCTTTTCCTGTAGGAATAGCACCACAGAAAATAACAAGACCGTTCTCAGGCGGCTCCTTATATAATTTAAGGTGTTCTATAGTCCTACTCAATGCATCTTGTACATGGGTACGTGTTAAATCAGATTTGATGTTAGATGCGGTTCCTGCTTCATTTCTTAATTGAGATACTATATCATATATTGGTTTTCTAGGAGGAATATAAACAGTCACAAGTTCTGTTCCATGGCCGCTTATATTTCCCAGTTTATTAATCATTTTATTTAATTTGTAACGTCTAACAGAATCCCATTTACTTTGTTTATCTTGAGAAGATGACATGTAACAGAAAAGATTTTTCTCATTCAGACTATTTTATTGTTATTATGGTAATTTTTTAAAATTCTAATTTAATTAAATAGGTTTATCTTTATATAAATATAATGAAATTTCTGTTTAAAGTTTGATCTTTTGTTTTATGTATTTATATATTATAAATATCAAAGGGATATTTACTTTTATAATGCTTCCAGGTTTAGAATACATTAAACAAACTCGATTGAAATTAGGAATTACTCAAAGGAGGCTAGCATCTCTAACAGGAATTAGTACATCAATGATTAATCAAATTGAAACAGGAAGATGCAAACCTAGTTATGATACAGCAAAGAAAATTTTTGAAATTTTAAGTACATTAGAAGGAAAATCAGCAAAAAAAGCAGGAGATATATGTAGTCTTAATATAATATTTGCACAAAAAGATGATAGTCTTTATAGTATTGTTGAAAAAATGAGAGTACATTTTGTTAGTCAAGTCCCTATTTTTGAAGGTCAAAAAATTGTTGGAATTGTTTCTGAAGATAGTTTAGCTAAGAGAATGGTTGAAAATGATGAAAAAAAACTCAAAAATATTACTATTGATACTGTTATGGAGCCTTCACCACCTTTAGTAGATTCTGGAACACCTGCTAAGGCATTAGTTCCTTTAATAAGATTTGCAAAATGTATTTTAGTTACTGAAAAAGGTAATGTAATTGGAATAATAACTACAACCGATATATTGAAAATGGTAGAATAATATCTAATTTATATAAAATTCTTCAAAGTTTCTCTAATCCAATACAACAATCAGCACATCCTATGCATTTACTACATAAATTTAAGCTTGTAGATTCTTGAATTATCGTTCCACATAATGCACATTCTTTTTTATCCATGATAAAGATAAAAAATATAAAGATATTTAAATATAATACTTCATTTTAATATAGCAGAACTACTTTTGAATCATTTTTGTAATTACTATAATTTTTATCAATTATATTTGATAATTAAAAGGAATTTTATTTCTTACAAAATACAAAAATATTAGAGACGGGTATTTCAGTGACTTTAAAGCACATTGATTGATATCTTTGATTGATATGATGACCTCAAATATTGGATTGAGCATATGGATATTATAATTATTGATGTATATTATAACTAAGAATCGAAAAATATTTTGATCAAAATGATGTATCAAAATTGAGCTAGCAAAAAAAGCATTTAAGGTTATGGGCATATAACATCGCAAACTATATTAAATACAGTTTCAGCATTTAAATCATATTCTATTTCCTTGCATGATTGGATTAAATGTATTGAAAATTCAACATCACATTTTCTTCAATTACTGAAATTGATGAGTCAAGATCAATATAGCCGGTACCGGCAATGTCTGTACACTTTGGACATTTTGAATTTGATGGATTTAGATAGTGATCTTTGTTGTTCATATGATTCACCATAATAATCATTTTGTTGTTCAAAATAATAACTTTGGTCTTCAGGCTCAATGTTTCCATAATTAACACTATCTTGAACTAAGTAAACACTGTATACTTTGTAATCTCCACCTGTATCCATTTTTTCTTTCTTCTCTCCATATGCAGAGACTTCATCTTTGAAGAATAATTGGTTTAATAGTGAAATAAGGTTTATTACAAGAATCATTAAATAAGATCAAAATTTTTAATTTATACATGAATTTTATTTTATATTAAAATATATTAGAATAGGATTCTAATTTGAATTATATTTTTGCAATACTTTTATTGTTAATATATTATAATAATTCTTATAAAATTTTTTTTCTAACATTTCATGAACTATTACAAAAATAATAGTTATAACATTCATATTTCTTAACTATAATAATAAGATATTTTATCTTTTATTGAAATTAGTAAATTTGAAGTTTTTTTAGTTAGTTTCTGAGTTTGTTAAGAACTTTATTCTTTTTGTTAACTTATAATCTAACATGAATATGTCTGTTTATGCAAATGTTAATACTATTCTTCCCGATAAATTAATGAAAAGTATGTATGAAAAATATGCTATCTTAGTTATATAACTTTATTTCAAATTCTTTAAAAAAATTATTAAAGTCAGCATACTAATATTAATTTAGGTATAGATAACTATGATAAAGATAACTTTAATTCCAATTATTTTACTTTTGATACCAACACTTTTTGCTATACAATTCATTTATTCTCAAGAAAATGACAATTCTGATAATGTTGAAAATATCCCTGATAGTTCCCCACAATTCAAACCTAAGGTAGATGTTGAGATTGAGGGAACTGCAAATGATGATAAAATTAGAGGAGGTGTTGGAGATGATAAGATAACAGGCAAAGATGGTTATGATACATTGGAAGGAGTAGATGGCAAAGATAAGATAAATGGAGGAAAGGGAGATGATAAAATTAAAGGAGAAGCAGGAAATGACAAGATAGAAGGTAATCAAGGCAACGATCAATTAGAAGGAGGTGAAGGTGATGATTCTTTGAAGGGTGGAAAAGAAAATGACGAGATTCAAGGGGATATAGGCAATGATAAACTTGAAGGAGGAGAAGGTATTGATGAGATGGAAGGAGGAGAAGGTGCCGATAGTTTTGTTTGTGATAGTTTTGATAAGGTGATAGATTTTGATTCTCAAGAAGGAGATACAATCTCTGGCCAATGTACATTTGATGATGAATCTGCGGCTAATAATCAAGAAAATACACCTCGTTAAGCAAACAATCCATAACCATTAAAAATTTTTATTTTTATTTTTACTTTGAAACTTTTTTCACTCTATGTAGTAGGGATAATAAAAAATTATAAATATTACAAAATGATGATAAAAAGTCTTTATTTTTAGTATATTTCTTAATTATTTCATATGTTCTCTAAATAATGTTCTAAAATTTGTAAAATGAATTTTATTTTATCATTTTAATTAAGTAGAAATATTTTAACATAATATAGATGAAACAATAGAAAAAATGAATAGTTTTATAACCAGTTATAGGATACATATTATTTTTTCTATAAAGACTTATTAATAATGAGAACGATAATAATATATGTGCGGAATAGGCGGACTGATTAGTCTGGATTCTACTAATGTAATACCTCTTGCTAAAAAAATGATGATATCGATGAACAAGAGAGGTCCTGATGGAACTGGTCTATTTATAGATAATAGACTTTATCAATATAAATCACCTGAAACAATACTTTGTAATAATCCTAATACTAACCTAGCTTTAGGTCACAATCGTCTTGCCATTGTAGGTGATAGACAACATATTCAACCTTTCCAGAGTTGTGATGGCAAATTAGTAATGGAACACAATGGAGAAATTTACAACTATAAAGTGCTTAAAGAAAAATTAAAAAAAGAACATCACTTCGTATCAAATACGGATAGTGAAGTAGTAGTTCATTTACTTGAACATTACTATAAAGAAACCGGATTTTCTGATCTTTTAAAAGCAATAAGAAAAACAGTGGCAGATATAGATGGTATCTATGCTCTTGCTATAAAAGATCGAAACGAAGACAAAATTTACCTAGTTAGAGACCGTTTGGGAATAAGACAGATATACTATGGTCAAAATGATAAAGTTATAGGTTTTGCTTCAGAACGTAAAGGTCTTTGGCAGATAGGCATTGAAGAACCTACATTCTCACTATTGCCTGGTCATTGCGTAATTTTATCGGATAAAATATCCTCTCTCATTAAAATATCTGAGCCACCCATCAATTATAGTAGAGAATCTACTATTTCCAATTTGAAAGATGCAATAGTATCTTACAAAACTGCTTTGTATAATTCAATCAAGAAGAGATCACAAGACCTTTCTAGAATTGGAATAATTTTTTCCGGAGGAATAGATAGTGTAATTATTGCTAAAATTACAAAAGAATTGGTTCCTCATGTAACGTGTTATACTAGTGGAATAGCAGGTTCTGACGATATTAAATTTTCAAAGCTTATTGCAGATCAATTGGATTTGGATCTAAAAATTAATGAATTAGATGTAAAAGATATTGAAAATATGCTGCCGAATATCTTAAATATAATTGAAACTAATAATAGTACTCAAGCAGAAGTTTCTATTCCCATTTTTGGAGCATTGAATCTAGCAGCTAAAGATGGACTGAGGGTTGTCTTTACAGGTCAAGGTGCAGACGAATTATTTGGAGGCTATTCATGGTATTTCAAGATTGTTTCCAAATATGGTTATTCAAAATTGAAAGAATACATGATACAAGATTTGCTGTTACTATATAAAGAAACCCTCGAAAGAGAAGACAAATTAGCTATGGCAAATAGTATTGAAATGAGAGAACCATTTTTAGATTCTGATGTTGTAAAAACTGCTACCAGCATTAATATGAATCTAAATATAGTTAATAATAATGATATTTTTGGAAAACGGGTACACAGAGAATTAGCAATACGAGTAGGAATACCCAAGGATATTGCGTATAGAGAAAAACAAGCGGCACAACATGGCGCAGGAATTCACGGAATATTAACAAAAATTGCAGAAAAAAATGGGTTTAATAAAAAAATGGTAACCAAAGAATATATAACAGAACTTGCAAAAAGAGAAAAACTAGGTAGCTCAGAACGCTATGGTTATTTATTTGATGATAAGACTTCTTGGAATTCATCACCATGGGTTCAATTATATCTAGATAAATTGACTAATCTGAATCAAATCGCATGTGAAATCAAAAGGTAAACTCTATCAATAAACTCTATCAAAACTTTTTAGAAAAGATTATTTTCATCTGACTTATACCTAAACAGTACAAGTCAAATGAAAAGTGATATAATAACTTATAATCCTGCTCTATTGGTAGTAGATGTACAAAATGGTTTTATGAGTAAAGGTGGTTCGTATGATCTTCTTGGTATGAAAGTATCAAACTATCAACAAATTATTCCTAAATTAAAAGAATTAATATCAATATGCAAAAAATTTAATGTTCCTATATTTTATACACAAGCAGTTAGAGAATCATCTGGAATAGATCTTTTAACTAAAACACATAGAATTCTTCCAAAATCAAGAGAAGAGAGAATAAAAAAGAGACCTATATGTGTAAGAGGGACATGGGATGCTAAAATTGTTGATGAAGTAAAACCGACTAACAAAGATCATGTTGTTATTAAAAGAAGAGACTCTGCCTTTCAGGACACAGAAACAGAAGTTTGGTTAAACAGTCTAAAAGTAAATACATTAATCTTTTGTGGAATAGACACATCAATTTGTGTTGAAACATCACTTAGAGATGGTTTTAATAAAGGCTATGATGTAATTCTTATTTCAGATGCTACGGCTTCAGCAAATATTAGACATTATAAAACTACAATAGAACATGTTAAAGAGTATTATGGCTTGGTTATGAAGGTTAAAGAAATTAAAGAAGTACTAGAAGCAAAAAAGAATGGACTGTATTTGGAGAAAATTAAAATGATAAGAGAAAAGAAGAACTTACTTGAACCAGATCCAAGTTAATCAATGAATAGAAAAAAGTAATATTAAATTCGAGAAAATAGTTTAAACCAATTAATGATCTAAAGTAGAATAAAAATTAATGTTGATGGCCGCAACCACAACCTCCCATATGACCTGCTTCTTGACTTTCTTTTTCTAAACAAGATGGACATTTAGCCATACCAGTTTCTGACATGAATGTTGTACCACATGAAGTACATTTTAATTTTTGAATTCCTTCCATAAATAAAGATATCAATATATCCCTATTAAAACTTTAACTACCTGATACAAATAACATGTTTGTTATATTATTTAAAAAATGAATCATTAGCTGATTTTATTTAACTATGCAGATTATAATCAATGTATCCCCAGCCTTAATAGATAATTTAGTATTTAATTCTAACGTTATTAGGAATAGAACTAGTTCAGAAAAAATAATTTTAAAAATGTTGAGAGTGAAGTTATTCAAAAAATAGGTTTTGTTATCCTTAATGTAATTTGAATACTTAAAACTAATTGTAAAATAAGAATAAATAAATGTATAGTTAATATTTTAATAAAAGTTTTAATTCAATAAAAAAGTGATTGTATTAAATGAGAATACCATAATGAATATAATAATAAACAATTACAAATTCATAATCTATATTTAAAATAATAATATATTACTTTAGATAATATTGAATATTAATAAACAGGGTATTAGGGTTTTAGGCATAGCAGAAAGTTTTAGAAAAGAAAAAACTAAATCCATTTTATCTGGTATTGTAATGAGAAAAGATCTTATCATTGATGGTATAATTTTTGGTAATGCAACCATTGGAGGAGATGATGCTACCCAAAATATTATTACGATGTATAAAAATTTACAAAGAAATGATATTAGTTTTCTATTATTAAATGGCTTGATTATAAGTATGTATAATATAGTAGATGGAAAAACAATATATGAGAATACAGGCATTCCTGTTATAGCAATCACATTTAAGAATTCTCAAGGAATAGGAAATTCTATAAAAAAACATTTTCCTGCAAATTATAACAATAAATTAGAGAAACTTAAGAAACTTGGAAAAAGAAATTTAGTATTACTCAAAACAGATAAATTTTTATGGATACGCATTTGGGGCATAAAACTTGAGGATGCAACTAAACTTTTAAATTCATTTCTAATCCAAGGATCTATTCCAGAACCGATTAAATTAGCAAAACTGATTTCGCATGCTTATTTAAATACAACATATGATTAATTGAAATAAATTGATAAGAAATAGAATAAGATGAGAGAACATACTTTTTGCTATTTAGATTTATAAACATATTGGTAATTTTCAGTGTAGTAATATAATAATAAAAGGTATAATTAAAGAAGGATTCTCTGTAACAAATTGAAAATTTGAATACTCATAGAATAAGTAACAAAAATGAGAAACAGATTATAGTGAATTATTATTAATTTTAACTATTAACAATTTTTAATATTTAACTTTTTTTGATACTTGCAATTACTAGCAGATATAACGTTTAGGTTGTGTAAAACTATATAATGATTATATAATTTATTGTACTTTTCCTTATATGAATGAACGAACAGGTTTAGACAATACAACATACGACATCTTATCGGCTCTTGGTAGAGAAGCTGACTTTTTATATGATACAATAGATAAATATATTGATGATGCCAAACAGTCAAATAATAATGAGTTAGTAGATCTATGGAATAGAATTAAACAAGATAGATTAAGACATATTGATGATCTGAAAGAAGCTTTAGAACGGGCAATTCATAAATAAGTCTTTATTTTACTTTGATGAGAATTATTATGTCAATAAACTCTCATTATTTAATATAATAAATTATCTTTAAAGATAAAATATTTAGTTATTTTATGCCTTATTAGTGTTGAATATTCAAATTACAAAGATATGGAAACTTTACATAATATACTAATTAATATTAAAAAATTAGTAAAATAATAAAATATGGTTATTAATTATATATTCTCTTTTTTATTACTGTAAAAGTCTTGATTTGTTACTGCTACTCTATTCTTATAAAAATTTCTCTATATTTGTGTAATTTTTAGCACTAATAAAGGATCAACGACTTAAATTCATTTCATACAATTAAGTGAAAGTTTTATTAATAAATAAATATGAAGTTCAATGTTAATGCAATAAATGTTAATGATATTCACAAACGTTCATCCTTATATACTATATATTATAGTTTTAGGAATGTAAATAAAATTTTTAATAAAATAAAACTTAAATTTTTTGTTTTCTAAGTTCTATAGTATTATTTGGAATATGCGGAAAAATCTTTTTTACATCAAGAAATCGCTTTCTTAAAGTTACTACACTCATTTCACCAGCAATGGCAACTTGAGATTGACTAATGTTTTCTCCTTGTTCTAAACAAGCAGCATATAGAACTGCTATGGATAAGGCAGTTGGATCCTTACCAGAAGAAAATGGATGTTCTTTTATTTGTGACATCATATCTATTGCTCTATTAAGAGTTTTTTTACTTATACTACCTTTATTTGCAATTTTACTTAAATAGGTAGTGGAATCAATAGGTTGCAATCTAATCTTTAAGTTTCGTAAGAGTAATCTATAACATTTTCCTGCAAATACTTTATCGGCATTAGCAATCTCGGCAATTTCGTCCAATGTTCTAGGAACATTCATCTCTCTGCATGCAACATAAACACAAGCTACAACAAATTCTTTTATTGAACGACCTTTTGTTATTCTTTTTTCCACAACTTTCCTATAATAATATGCTGATTTTTCTATTATTGTATCACTCAAAGATAATTTGTCTTTGATTCTTAGCAATACACCAAAAGCATTTTTTAAATTTCTATGATAACTTCTATTATTACTTGAAATTTTATTCCAATGACGTATAGTTCTTACTTTTGCTAATTGATTGGTATTTAATTGGCTTCCGAACGCATCTACATTGGATGGAGAAATTGTTGTAGAGAGTCCTTTATCATAATGAGCAAGTGATAAAGGCATTCCTACACTTAAATTATTTTCCAAATTTTTCATTGGTTCTGATTCAATACCAGAAGAGTCTAATCTATCTTCTATTATCATTCCACAGGATGTACAAATCATTTCACCATTATTCGAATCAAATATAATTTGTTGATTTTGGCAATTTGGGCAATCATTCCTAATTTTTTCAAGAAATTCTGTCTGTAATGTTTTAGGTGTTGTACTCATGTATGTCAACAATAAATAAAATTAATTAAATAGTGTGTTTACAAATTATTAATTTTAATAGAAAAATTACAAAGAAACAAAAAAAAACACAGGATAACACAATTATAGATGGTAAAGTTAATAATCTATAATGACTAATGCAACTCGTTCGTTTAGAGTAGAAAAAGATGTTTCTACCATCATAGATGAAGAAGCTGAACGTATGGGCATATCCGTAAATGCATTGGTCAATATTATTCTTAAACATTATTCTGAATTTAGTCGCTTTTTATCTAAAATTGATCTAGTAATACTAAATAGAGATATTTTAACAAAATTATTAGAATTCACAGATGACCAAAATTTATTTAAATTGGGATTAGAATTAGGAGAAACAATTCCTAAAGACACAATATTATTTTGGAAAAAAGATTTAGATCGGCAAAATGTCTTTGAATACTTAGAAAAAATTATTTGCAGATATGGATTGTTGGGGACGTATGACGAAATAAATCAACAAGGTGAAAAAATTATAGTTATTAGACATAGATTAGGAAAAAAAGGATCTATCTTTTTTCATGGATATATCAAATCAACTTTTAACATAGTAGGTTTAGACAGTAATATTGAAGTAACAGAATCATCCCTAAAAGCAAAAATAATAATTTAAACAATAAACAAATGTAAAGGAATCAATCTTCATATAATATTTTAAAATTTTAATAAAATTATTAAATTAAATAATTTATTCTTTATACAGATCAAAATTCATACTTGTTAATTAATTATTTTGTATAAATAAATATATGATTGCAAATGAAGTTTGTGAAACAATAAGAATTTGTCGAAATGAAGAAGAAATAGAAAAAAAATGGGTTTTATTGTTATCTGTTATAAATAATTTGCCCGTACGTAATAATTTAAAGATTAATTCATTCATAACTAAAAATTATATAAATTTTGTATTGGATCAAATAGAATATAACTTCTTTAAAAACAATCGATAATAATTTAGAAGTTCTTTATATTCTAATTACTAGAATCTAAATAAAATGTAATTTGCAATACTTCATCTAAACATCTCACAAAATTTCTTTAATTTACAATTATTAAATATGTTATATTATATAGGAAAATGACTTTGATATTTAGGAAAAATCAATTACTTTTTTCCAATTTCCTTTTAGGATCAATTCATCAAAAAAGGTTTTATTTTTAATATTCGTTTGCAATATGTCATCATCCTGTATAGAATAAATAACGGAATCATTCACGTGGTTAGCAATAAGAATTAAATCCTTATTGAAGTCTAAATAAATTTCTAAAGTGTTTTTATTATAAAAATCTTCAGCAGATTTATTATTTTTTTTCATAAACTTTGATATTCAATAATTTGTAACTGTTTTATTTAAATTTTCAAAAAATTTATGCTAACAAATAGAAATGATTTATATAAAACTTAATATAGGCCCTAAATTTAAGGAAATGATTAACTGAAATTTTAGTATTCTATAATAAAGTACATAGATTAATAATTCAAATTAGGAAATTTTAAAATATTTTATAAAAGTAAATTTGTTCATTATATCGTAAAGAATTAAAATGAAAATTTAATTATAAAATTGCATCTATAAACATTTCCATTAATATTATTAATATGAATATATAAATATATATATATATATATCATCTTTTTTACAACCTCTATAAAAATTAGTCTATGCTAAAAATTGATTTGTAATGTTACCTCTATCTCTTTTCTTATAGTAAAATCTTT
>Ga0126305_10000274_pt1 | contig 22646 bp, 23 predicted proteins | sample Plot26_FD_92536 | JGI IMG/M metagenome (GOLD analysis project Ga0126305, IMG submission 92536) | Serpentine soil microbial communities from UC McLaughlin Reserve, CA, USA - Plot26 | ecosystem: Environmental > Terrestrial > Soil > Grasslands | place: USA: UC McLaughlin Reserve, Lake County... | reverse complement strand
TGGTCCTGCTGATCGACGAGATCGACAAGACCGACCAGGAGTTCGAGGCGATGCTGCTCGAGCTCCTCTCCGACTTCCAGATGACGATCCCCGAGCTGGGCCGGGTCGAGGCGAAGACGATGCCGATCGTCGTCCTCACCTCGAACGACTCGCGCGAGCTGACCGAGGCGCTGAAGCGGCGCTGCCTCTACCTCTGGCTCGACTACCCCGAGCTCGAGCGGGAGATGGAGATCGTCCGCCTCCACACGCCCGAGCTCTCCGAGACTCTGGCCCGCAAGCTGGTCGAGGTGATCCGGATGGTCCGCGGCCTCGACCTCAAGAAGCCGCCCTCGATCGCCGAGTCGATCGATTGGGCGCGGTCGCTGCTGCTGATGGGTGCCGAGGACATCGACCGCGAGACCTTCACCCAGTCGATGTCGATCATCGTCAAGCACCGCACCGACATCGACCTGGTGGCCGAGCGCGTCGGGGTGAAACTTGCCGACCCCCTACGGACCGAAGGCTGACGCCGGGCCGCCGGGGATGGCGGCGAAGCTGCTCGGCTTCTGCGAGGAGCTGCGCGGCGAGGGAGTCGCGGTCGGCACCTCGGAGCTGCTCGACGCCTTCGCCGCCCTCGGCCACGTCGACTGGACCTCGCGCGCCGACTTCCGCGAGGCGCTGGCGGCGACGATCGCCAAGTCCCAGGACGACCGCCGCGTCTTCGAGCTGCTCTTCGACCGCTACTTCTTCCGCACCGCCGAGGCCGAGGCGGTCCAGCGCGGCGTCACCGAGCACGCCGAGGGCGGGCCGCAGGCCGGCGAAGGCGAGCGCTTCGACATGGACGAGCTCTCCGAGGCGATCCGCGAGGCGATCGCGGCAGGCGACGAGGACGCGATGCGGGACCTGGCGCGGCTGGCGATCTCCGCCTTCGGCCGCGGCGAGGGATCCGGCGTCGTCGGCGTCGACGTGCAGCGGATCCGCCGCACCCTCGGCCTCACCGCCGGCTCGCAGCCGCCGGCCGCCGACGGCAGCGAGCGGCCGCCGATCGACCGCGACCAGCTGACCGGCTTCGAGCGCCACCTGCGGCGCGAGCTCGAGCGCGACCTGATCGAGCGCACCGAGACGCTGCCGCCCTCGCGGCCGCTGGCCGAGCTCGACCGGGCCCTTCCCACCAGCCCGACCCAGGACCTCGCCGCCGTCCACCGCGCCGTCGCCCAGATGAAGCGGCGGCTCGCCACCCTCGGCCACGAGCAGCGCGGGCGGAAAAAGGGCCAGCAGGTCGACGTGCGGCGGACGATGCGCGCATCGCTGGAGACCGGCGGCGTGCCGCTGCGCCTGCGGTACCGGCCGAAGCGCCCGCGCCGGCCGGAGATCTACGTCCTCTGCGACGTCTCGACCTCGGTCACTTCGGCCAGCGTCTTCTTCCTCTCGGTCCTCCACGCCCTCCACGACTCCTTCCGCAAGCTGCGCAGCTTCGTCTTCATCGAGCGCATCTCCGAGGTCACCGACGTCTTCGAGCACGAGCGCGACTTCGCCGTGATCGCCCAGAAGATCTCCAGCGAGGGTGGCGTCGCCGACGTCTCCGGCTACACGGATTACGGCCGCGTCTGGCTCGAGTTCCTGACCGAGATCTCCGAAGACCTCGATCCGCGCTCGACCGTGATCGTCCTCGGCGACGCCCGCACCAACGGCCGCGAGCCCCACGCCGAGGTCTTCGCCAAGGTCGCCGAGAAAGCCGGCCGCCTCTTCTGGCTCAATCCCGAGCCGAAGCTCTACTGGAACTACGGCGACTCGGTGATGGCGGCGTACGAGCGCTACTGCGACGGCGCCTTCGAGTGCTGGACCACCCAGCACCTGCAGAACTTCGTCGACGTCGTCGCCGGCGCTGCGCCCGCCGCCGAATGAGGGCGCTCTTCCTCCGCCACGGCGAGTCGGTCCACAACGCCGACCGCAGCGGCGAGCCGGCTGCGCACTCCGAGGGCGACAAGCTGACCGAGAAGGGGATTGAGCAGGCGCACGCGGCCGGCGCCGGCCTCGCCGAGCATGGGGTTACGCGCCTGCTGACGAGCCCGCTGCGCCGCGCCCGCGAAACCGCCGAGGCGGTCGCCGGCCCGCTCGGCCTCGCGCCGGAGGAGATCGACTACGTCGGCGAGCTGACCTCGGCCGAGACCTTCGAGGGGGCGGTCGAGCGGGTGCGACGCCTCAAGGCAGAGCTCGAGGCGGGCGACGCCGGCGGACTGCCGCTGCTCGTCACCCACGGCATCTTCATGCGCTTCTTCCTCCTCGACTCAGTGCTCGGCGATCGCTTCGAGGCGGCGATGGCGGCGGGAATCTGGAACCTCGGCTCCCACAATTGCGGCCTCAGCACCTTCGCCTACGGCGAGAGCCGCGACCCGCTCGGCCAGCCGATCCCCGGCTGGACCTGCCTCACCTGGATGGAGCGGCCGTGGAGTCGGCCTTGACGATCCGCACCGGGTCGTCGGGCGAGACCTGCCACTGCTCGTTGACGATCGCGCCCTCGGGCGGCGCGATCGGGCCATCCAGCAGCGGGTCGTCCGTCTCCCGCATCCAGGCGTCGAGCCGCCCCCGCAGCTCCGCCACCACCTCGGCCTTGGCCGGGTCGGCGGCGACGTTGTTTCCCTCCTGCGGGTCGAGCACCAGGTCGTAGAGCTGCTCCTCGGCAACCTCCTGCTCGCCCCACCCGGCGGCGACGAGGAGGTCCTTGGTGTCGCTGTCGTCGCAGTTAGCCAGGACCGGATGCGGGTACTCGTCAAACCTCCTTATGTACTTCCAACGCTCGGTCCGGATCGCCCGGTGAGGCTGGTAGGCAGCGTGGTAGGTCGTCTCGGTGAAGATCGCGTCGTGGAGGCTCTCGACCTCGCCCCGCACCAGCGGCAGGAGCGACTTGCCCTGCAGCCAAGCCGGGTGCTCGGCGCCGGAGACGTCGCAGAGGGTCGGGTAGACGTCGAGGTGGCTGACCGGGGAGTCGATCACCTTGCCGGGCGAGAAACCGGGCCCGCGGACGATCATCATCACCCCGGTGCCGCGGTCGAAGAGGGTGGCCTTGGAGCCGGGGAAGGCGATGCCGTGGTCGGTGGTGCAGATGACGATCGTGTTCTCGACCAGGCCGAAGTCATGCAGGGCGTGGAGGACGGCGCCGATCCCCTGGTCGAGCGAGCGGGCACTGGCCTTGAACTCGGCCATGTCGCGCCGCGTCACCGAGGTGTCCGGGAGGTTCGCCGGCGGCAGCGAGTAGAGCGTGTCGCGGACCGAGGTCGGGGCGGAAAATTCGCGGTGGGTCTCGAAGAAGCCGACCGACATGAACCACGGCTGGGAGGGCGCCTCGCGCAGCGTCTTGATCGTCAGCGGGGCGACGAACTGGGCGTGGTTCTGGTCGATCGGGACGACCTCGTCGTAGCCGATCATCCCGGGGTCGAGCGAGATGTGCTGCTCGCCGATCAGGATCGAGCGGTAGCCCACCCCACGCAGGGTGTGGACCCAGTGCTGCTTGTAGTCGTTCAGCTTCCAGCCGCGGTGGGCGAGGCCGAACATGCCGTTGTTGTGGCAGTAGAGCCCGGTGAGGAGGCTGGCTCGACTGCCGGAGCAGGTCGGCGCGGCGCAGAAGGCCTCGCGGAACAGCACCCCCTGGTCGGCCAGCATCTGGATGTTCGGCGTCGGCACCTGGAACCCGTACGGCTGGACATAGCGGCCGGTGTCGTGGGAGTGGATGTAGAGAATGTTGGGCGGCTGAGACATCTCCCTTCAGGTTATCGAGCGGCTCCTGTTTACCCTTTTGTTGATAGGGATAGTAAGGAAAACAATGTTGCCTGATCGCTCCTATCTGGTCTGCGCCACCCCCCGCAGCGGCAGCACCCTCGTCTGCCACGCGCTCGAGGAAACCGGCGTCGCGGGGCGCCCCGAGGAGTACTTCGAGGCGCTGCGCCACAGCGGCCGCCCGCGCCGGCCGGAGGAATACTTCCTCGGCGTCGAGGACCACTCGATCCGCGACCACCTCGGTGAGCGCACGGTCGGCTCCGAGCCTCAGCCCCGCTCCCCCCTCTGGAGCCGCGCCGCCTACGACCGCTACCTGGAGTGGGTCTTCGAGACCGGCACCACCGAGAACGGCATCTTCGGGGCGAAGCTGATGTGGGGCTACTTCGGCGAGTTCGTCAGCCTCCTGCGCAACATCCCTGCCTACCGCGACGTGCCGCTGGCGGAGCTGATGCCGACGGTCTTCCCCGACCTCACCTTCGTCCGCGTCGTCCGCGCCAACAAGGTGCGGCAGGCGGTCTCCCTCTGGAAGGCGGTGCAGACCGCGACCTGGCGTGAGGACCAGGCAAGTGCCAAGGCCGCCTCGGTCGAGGAGGACGGCGGTCCCCCTTACCGCAGCTTCATCGAGGAGCACCGGCCGCAGCTGCGCTTCCACTACCGGGCGATCGACCACCTGCTGGAGCAGCTGCTGATCGAAGAGGCCTCTTGGGACGCCTTCTTCGAGCACTCGGGGATCAAGCCGATCCTCGTCCTCTACGAGAACTTCGCCGCCGACTACGAGACCAGCACCCTCAACCTGCTCGAGCGCCTCGACCTCGCCTGCCCCGAGGGCTTCGAGTTCGAACCGCGGATGAAGAAGCAGTCAGACCGGGTCAACGACGACTGGACCAAGCGCTACAGCCAGCTCCGCCTCGGCCGCGACTTCGACCTGTTTCCGGTGCCGGTCGAGGAGAGCGCTCGACAGACGGGTTAATAAACCCGTAGGCCGCGGGTTCGCTTCCCCGCTAAAGAGGAGTATCCGCTCCCAGGTACCGTTCCGGTCCTATATGGCTGGCAACGAGCGCGACTTGAAGAACATGGCTGAGCCCCTGGAATTTGCTCGGCGAGTTATGGACCGGGCATGGGCCGACCTCCCTTTTGCGGACCGGAGCCTGCTGGAGGCAATCAGGGCCGAGGGACGTGACGCCACCGTTCGTCCGCTCGGGGTCTATACCGACGAGTTGCGGCGCTCTGCCGGCTACGCGAGCTTTCCAGCAGCAGAGAGACAGCGCCAAGATTCCGCCGCCGGCCTTTGGATTCCCGAACTGAGGCTGGTGCTGCTCAACGTCGCTCACCGCAGCTTTCAGGGTCTTGACCAGCACAGCCTGGAATGGGCGTTAGCCAGGGTCGCTTGGCACGAGTGGGGCCATGCCCTTGCTTTTCACCGCGCCACGAGTGAGGACGTGTCCCGGGGCGGAGAGTTTCTGGAGCTGGCACCTCCTTCGATGGCTGAAAACGTCCGCTCTGCTGACTACCGTCAGCCCGAGTACACCCACGAGATAGTGGCCGAGGTCTATGCGCTGCTCATCAGCCGCCGCCGGCGGGGCGCCACCGGAAGGCCGGACTGGCTTTCAGCAGAAATCTATGAACTAGTGAGGAGGGTAGTTGGATGGAACCAATGAGCTTGCCGCCCGGTTACCTCCTGCCCGAGGGGAAAACCATGCAGGACGTTCTACGCATGGACGCGGAGCTGCTCGCCAGCGAGGGAGTCGATCCAACCTTGCCCGGGTTTGACGATAAACCCGAGGAGAGCGAGACAGGTTCATAGCCGCATCCCGCGCGCTTGGCTACCGCGAGCGTTTTGGCCTAGCGGGCGACCCAGGCGTCTTTCGACGAGGTGAGCTCGCCGACGACGCTTGGGAGTTCGCCGGAAACTAAGTCGGCGAGGGTGACCTGCTCGAGCACGGTGCGGAGGCTGGCGCGGACGGCTATCCAGACCGCCTGCAGGTGCTCGGAGTTGCCCCGGTATTCGATGTCCTCGGGTGGGGTCGACTGCACGTGGGCGATCGGGCCCTCGACGGCGCGGACGATCTCGGCGATCGTCACCTCGTCGGCGGGGCGGGCGAGCCAGTAGCCGCCCTTGGCCCCGCGGCGGGCGCGGACGATCCCGTGGTGCTTGAGCTCGAGGAGGATGTGCTCGAGGAACTGCAAGGGGATGTCCTGGGCCTCGGCCAGGCGCTCGCCCTTGACGGGCGCCTCCTCGGCCTGGGCGGCGGCAAGCTCGGCAGCGGCCCGCACCGCGTAGTCGGCCTTCGCGGAAACACGCATGGATCTAGTAAATCAGTCGGCGGGCAGCGTCCGCGCGAGGGTGGCGGTCTGGTCCGCCTCTTGCTGCAGTTCGCGCTCCCGGCGCCGGTTCAGGTAGTGGGGCGCGTAGAGGATCGCGGCGAGGCCGGCGGCGGCGATCGCGGCGGCGATCGGCCAGACCTCGGGGTCGCCCTTCTGCACGGTGACGATGCCGGAGCCGACGAGGACAAGGCCTAGCGCGGTGCGGAGGAAGCCCTGCGGGGCCCTGTCGGAGAGCGAGGCGCCGATGACGACCCCGGGGATCGAGCCGAGGAGGATGTTGGCGGCGAGGACGAAGTCGACGTTGCCCCCCACCCAGTGGGCGATCCCCGCTGCCCAGAGCAGGATCGCGGCGTGGAAGACGTCGGTGCCGACGACCTTTTTCGGCGCCAGCCGGTAGACGGCGATCAGCAGGATCGCGATCACGGTGCCGGAGCCGGCCGAGGTGATCCCGATCACGAAGCCGGTGGTGGCGCCGATCACCACGGCGGCTACTTTGTGCCGGCGCTCGACCTCGAAGCGGTCGCGCTCGTCGATCAGGTTGCGGAGGATCAGCGCTCGGGCCAGGGTGATGACGCCGACCATCAGCAGGGTGCCGCCGAGGACGGCGTAGACGAGTTCCTCGAGGCGAGCTTCCCCGATCTTGGTCTGCAGCCAGGAGACGAGGAGGACGCCGCCGACGGCAGACGGGACGCTGCCGAGCGCCAGCCACTTGACCAGGTCCATGTTGACCGTCTTCATTTTCAGGTGGCGCCACCCGCCGACGGTCTTGGTGACCGCCGCGTAGAAGATGTCGGTGCCGATCGCGGTGGTGGGCGAGATCCCGAAGATCAGGATCAGCAACGGGGTCATCAGCGAGCCTCCGCCCATGCCAGTCATACCGACGAGTACGCCGATGCCCAATCCAAAAAGGACGATTGCCGGGTCCATAGTTAGCTCTGGGGGGTCCGCACGGGTGCTGATTTCGACTTTCCTGACCTTCTTGGTCAGGAGTGCGGAGTGCGTCAGGATACCAGGGTGAAGCTCGAAATTGCGGGGGTAGGGCACGCCTACGGCGACCTGCGAACCCTTGACTCGCTGACCCTGGCAGGGGAGGCGCATGAAGTGATCGGCCTCGTCGGCCCCTCCGGCTGCGGCAAGTCGACGCTGCTGGAGCTGATCTGCGGGTTGCAGGAGCCGACCGAGGGGGCGATCGCGATCGACGGCGGCTCGGTCGCCGAAGCTCGGCTCGAACGCTGCGCGCTGATGCCACAGCGCGACCTCCTCCTTCCCTGGTACTCGGCGATCGACAACGCTGCCCTCGCCCTGCGCAACCGGGGGATGAAGCGGGCGGAGGCGCGGGCCGAGGCGGCGGAGCTGTTCGATCGGTTCGGGCTCGCGGGCTTCGAGGCGGCCCGGCCGGCCGAGCTCTCCGGCGGTATGCGCCAGCGGGTCGCCTTCCTCCGCACGCTGATCGCCGGCAAGCCGGTGCTGGCGCTGGACGAGCCCTTCGCCTCCCTCGACGCGATCACCCGGGCCGAGATGCAGGAGTGGCTCGCCGCCGCCCTGCGAACCGCCCCCCGGACCACCATCCTCGTCACTCACGACGTCGAGGAGGCGCTCTACCTCTGCGACCGCGTGGCGGTGATGTCGGCCCGCCCCGGCCACATCGTCGCCGAGCTCAGCGCCCCCCACCCCCGCGCCGAGGACCGCGACGGCGCCGTCACCGACCCCAAGTTCGTCAGCGCCCGCGAGAAAGCCCTGCGAACCCTCCGCCAAACGTTGCGTGGTTCCTAAGTCCGGCTATGCACGACAAAGGAACCACGAAATGGGATGGGGCCTGGAAATGGGTGCTTCCGGCGCTCTTTCTCCTGACTTTGGTCGGGCTTTGGCAGGTAGCTGCCTCGGCCGGCCTGCTCGCCGACCTCTTCGGGCTCGAAGACTTCCTCGTCCCATCTCCGGCGGAAATCGGCGAGGCGCTCTGGGAGAACCGCTCGCTGCTCGCCGAAAACGCGTGGGTGACGCTGCGGGAGATCCTGCTCGGCTTCGCCTGCGCACTCGTTGCCGGGGTCGCCTTTGCAATTGCGATGCACCTTTCGGGCTTCGTCCTGCGCTCGACCTACCCGCTCGTGATCGCCTCGCAGACGATTCCGATCGTCGCCATCGCCCCGATCCTGGTGATCTGGTTCGGCTTCGGAATCGTCCCCAAGGTCCTCGTGGTCGCCCTCGTCTGCTTCTTCCCGATCACCGTGGCCACCCTGAACGGGCTCTCCTCGGTCGACCCCGAGGCGAACAAAATGATGCGGACGCTCTACGCCTCGCGCTGGCAAATCTTCCGGCGCCTCTCGGCTCCCACCTCCCTCCCCTATCTCTTCACCGGGATCAAGATCTCGATCGTCTTCGCTCCGATCGGGGCGCTATTCGGCGAGTGGGTCGGCGCCAGCTCCGGCCTTGGCCATCAGATCCTCCAAGACAACGCCCAGTTGCAGACGGCGAGGCTGTTCGCGGCGGTGGCCATCCTCTCGGCGATCGGGCTCATCCTCTTCGGTCTAGTAGCCCTCATAGAGCGACGCGTCGTCACTTGGCGATAGAACTCAGTCGATGACTCGCCTCCGGATCCCGGCGATCGCCCTCGTCGTCCTCCTCCTCGCCCTCGCGCTTGCCGCCTGCGGCGAGAAGTCCGAGGACACGGCCGGCGACCGCGAGGGCTTCAGCCTCACGCTCGACTTCTACCCCAACCCCGACCACGCGGGGATCTACATGGCGCAGAAGCTCGGCTACTTCGAGGAAGCTGGTCTCGACGTCGGCATCGCTACCCCTTCTGACCCCGCCGCACCGCTGAAGCAGGTCGCCGCCGGGCGCTCGGACCTGGCGATCTCCTACGAGCCCGAGGTGGCGCTGGCGCGTGAACAGGGGCTCGACGTGGTCGCCGTCGCCGCCCTCGTCAACCAGCCGCTGACCTCGCTGATCTGGCTGCAGAAGTCCGGGGTCAAAGGCGTCGCCGACCTCAAAGGCAAGACGGTCGCCACCGCCGGCATCCCTTACCAGGACGCCTTCCTGAAAACGATCCTCGCCCGGGTCGACCTTGCGCCCGGCAACGTCGAGGCGGTCAACGTCGGCTTCGGCCTCCTCCCCGCCCTCGTCGGCGGCTCCGCCCAGGCGATCCTCGGCGGCTTCGGCAACGTCGAGGGCGTCGACCTGCGCGAGCGTGGCAAAGCCCCGGTCGTAACCCCGGTCGACGAGCTCGGCGTGCCGACCTACGACGAGCTCGTCCTCGTCGCTCGTCGCCAGAGCCTGGAAGAGGACCCGGACAAGTTCCGGCTCTTCCTCGCAGCGCTGGAGCGCGGCACTAAAGCCGCCGTCGAACAGCCCGGCGCGGCCACTTCTGCGATCACCGAAGCCAACCCGGACCTGGAACCGAAACTGGCCGCCGCCGAGGTAGAGGCGACCCTGCCGCTGCTCGGCGCCCGCACCGAGGGGCAGCCTTACGGATACATGGACCCCCAGGAGTGGGAGACCTTCACCGGCTGGATGCGGGACAACGGGTTGATCGAGGGATTGCCGCCGACGAGCGATCTGCTCGACAACGGCTACTTGCCCTCAGGCGAGATCCCCGAATAGCCGAGCGCGCCTTCGGCGATCAGCCGGCTCACCTCACGCTCGGGCATCGCCGCGTGGAAGAGGTGGCCCTGTGCGTAGTCGCAATCGAGCCGCTGCAGCTCGGAGAGCTGCACCTCGCTCTCCACCCCCTCGGCGATCACCTCCAGGTCTAGAGCCCGGGCCATGCCGATGATCGCCTCGACGATCGCCGTCGCCTCCTGCTCGATCCCGAGCGCGTCGACGAAGGAGCGGTCGATCTTCAGCGCGTGGAAGGGGAAGCGGTTGAGGTAGGCGAGCGAGGAGTAGCCGGTGCCGAAGTCGTCGAGGACGAGGCGCACCCCGAGCTCGTTCAGCGCCTGCAGCGAGGAGATCGCCGTCGCCGACTCCTCGACCAGGACGCTCTCGGTGATCTCCAGGCGCAGGTGGACGGGGTCGAGGCCGGTGCGGGCGATGATCTCTTCGACCGTCGCGGGGAGGTCGCGGTGGGCGACCTGGCGGGCCGAGAGGTTGACGGCGACGTCGAGGGGGCGAGAATCCGGGCGCAACTGGTGCCACTCGAGGGCTTGCCGGGAGGCACGTTCCTGGACCCAGCGCCCGATCGGCTCGATCAGGCCGCTGTCCTCGGCGATCGAGACGAACTCGGAGGGATCGAGCATGCCCCGCTCGGGGTGGCGCCAGCGGACCAGCGCCTCGAGGCCGGTGATCTCCCCCGTGCGGAGGCTGACAACCGGCTGGTAGTGGAGCGCAAGCTCCTCGCGGTCCAGCGCATGGCGGAGCTCCCTTTCGACCTCGAGCCGCCGCATCGCCCCGGCGCGCATCTCGGCGTCGAAGAGGACGCAGCGGGCGCGGCCGCCTTCCTTGGCCCGGTACATCGCCGCGTCGGCGTCGCGGATCAGCAGCTCGGCGTTGACGGTGCGCCCGTCGGAGGCGCGGGAGACGGCAACCCCGATGCTGGCGCTGACGAAGTGGTCGACCCCGTCGATCGAGAAGGGCTGGGTGAAGGCGGCGGCGACTCGGTCGGCGATCGCGATCGCCTCGCCTTCGTCAGCCAGGCGGTCGATCAGGATCCCGAACTCGTCGCCGCCGAAGCGGGCGACGATGTCACCCGGGCGCAGGTGAGAGCGCAACCGCGGCGCCACCGCCCGCAGCAGGGCGTCGCCGGCGTGGTGGCCGAGGCTGTCGTTGATCAGCTTGAAGTGGTCGAGGTCGAGGAAGAGGATCCCAACCGGGGAACCCGAGATCGCCGCCTTGCTCAGCGAGTCGCCGAGGGCGTCGACGAAGCTGAGGCGGTTCGGCAGCCCGGTAAGGGAGTCGTGGAGGACCCGGTAGCGCAGCGCCTGGTCAGCAGCATGGCGCTCGATCGCGTCGGCGAGGACGTTGGCCGCCGCCTGCACGAACGGGACGTCCTTGGCGCTGAAGCGGCGCGGATCGGTCGAGTGGACGTCGAGGACGCCGAAGGGCCGGCTCTTGCCGTCGATGACGACGGCGAGGCTGCTGGCGGCGCCGAAGACGCGCAGGACGGGCGGCATCGTGTGCCGCGTCTCCTGGTCCCAATCGGCGACGATCGCGTGGGTGCCGGAGTCCAGAGCGGCGCCGGCGTGAGAGTCCCGTGCGGCGGAAACGCGGCGGCCGGCGCCGACAACCGTCTCCTCGAGGCCGGCCCGGAGGTTGAGCCGGCGCCCGTCGCGGCCGAGCTCCCAGATGCAGGCGCTGTGGACGCCGTCGACTTTGCCGATCAGCTCGGTGGCGGCGGCCATCAGCTCCTGCGGATCGCTGTTCTGCATCGCCCGCTCGCCGAGCCGAGCGACAACCGCCTGCTGGGAGAGCGCCCGCTGCAGCTCGTCCTCGGTCTGCTTGCGCTGGCTGACGTCGTAGAGGACGCCGTGCCAGACCGGCACCCCGTCCTCGTCGGCTTCCAGCACCGCCTCGTCGTGGATCCAGACCACCGTGCCGTCGCGGCGGTGGACCCGGTATTCGATCGGGGTCGTATCGCGCTTGCCGAGGTGCTCCTCGCTTTCGACGGCGAGTGCGCGCTCGCGGTCCGCGGGGTGGAGGATGTCGGCCCAAAGGCCAGGGTCGCGGATGAACTCCTCCTGACGGTAGCCGAGGATCTCCTCGACCTGGGGGCTGACGTAGCGCCAGCGGCCGCGCTCGCCGAGCTCGGCGGTGTAGACGATCACCGGCAGCCGCTCGACCAGGCGGCGAAAGTCGTGACCCCCCGCCGTCAGCTGGTCGAGGAAGCGCTCGACCTCGTGCTCAGACCAGTTCCTGTCGGCAGGCTCGCGCATCCACCCCGGTCATCGGCCGCGTGCCGTTGTGGCTTGAGGAGTGCGACTTAGGCGGCGAGCCGCATCGGCGGGCCCTGCGCGACCACCCGGTGCAGGCCGGAGAGGGTCAGGGCGCCGACCAGGCCCCGGTAAGGCTCGTACGGCGCGTAGAACTCTTCCACCTCCGGGATCGTCGCCCGGCGGCCGCCGCCGCCCAGGCGCCCGACCAGCTTGATGTAGCCGAGGTCGCCGGCCGGGAGGGAATCGAGGTCGTTGCGGCCGAAGAGGCCGAGGCACTGGACCGTCCAGGGACCGATCTGGGGCAGCGCCAGCAGGCGACTGTCCCCCTCCTTGCTCTCGATCCGGCAGCGGCCGCCGGCGACATCGCGGGCGAGCCGCCGCAGCGCCACCGCCCTTTTCCCGACCAGTTCCATCTGCTCGATTTCGGCCGGGGCGCGGCCGGCGATCGCTTCCGGACCGGGGACGTCCCGCAGCGCGTCGCGACCCTCCCCCACGCGGGGGCCCCAGCGGCCGGCGATCCGACGCTCGATCAGCGCCGCCCTCTGGGCCTCGATCAACTGCCCGACCACCGCCGCCGCCAGCGCCTCCCAAGGCCACGGCCGCCCTTGCGGCCGGAAGCCCGGCCGGCGGCGGATCAACGGCCCGACCAGCGGGTCCCGGCGGAAGCGGCGGTAGAAGTCGCTGAGGTCGACGTCGACCCAGAGCGCCCGCCGCATGCAGGCGATCGCCTCCTCGAGCTGCTCCCGGCCGGCCGGGCCGGGACAGGGAGGCATCGCGATCGGCGGCCGCGTCACCCGCTCGGGCTCGATCGCCTCCGCCCGGAAGCGGACCCGGCCACGGGCCGGCTGCCAAGCTCGGACCAGCACCGGGCAACCGTCGACGTGGAGGAGCCGGACGGCGACCCCGTCCCTGACCCGCAGCGTCCGATCGGAGCTGCCCCGCGGCATCCGCCACGGAGACGGCGGCCGGACCTCCGCTTCAGCGACCGAGGAGGTGAACATCGACCAGGAACGAGCGGCTGGCGACGACGTTCTGGCGGTCGCGGCGGCGGCCGCTGAGACGGCGGGGCGCCCGCGCCTTGGCGGCGGCGCTGCTGACGGCGCGGACGGCGGCGACCGTGGCGGCTCCGGCAAGGACGCCCCCGGCGGCGGCGAGCGCCGCCGACTTCACCTCGGGGCGCAGGACCGGCAGCGCCGACCCCTCGGGGGGCTGGTAGCTGGACGGCAGCGGGCGAACGGGGCTCGTAGCCTCGGCCAAGCCGGCGTCTTCTTCGGCCACGACCTCCGCGTCTACGTGCAGCTCAGTCACCCCGGCGACTCTAGCGCGGTGCGGGGTCGGCTCCACCGAGCGGGCGCTCGTAAAGACGGTACTTCTTGACGACCTTGCCGCCCATCCCCTCCATCGCCCGGTTCATCGGCTTGTTCGTCTCCAGGATCCAGCCCATCTCGCCCCAGTGGATCTTGTCGGGGAGCGCCGCCATCTTGATGTGCTCGAGGTAGAGCCCGGCGGCGACGCCGGAATGGCGGTAGTCGTGCTTGACCCCGAGGGCGAAGACCCGCAGGCGGTCGATCTTGCGCTTCCCGAGCAGGAACTTCGCCCAGCCAAGGGGCAGCAGCCGCCCGTTCAGCTGCGCCATCACCTGGTTGATGTCCGGCAGGGTCAGCGCCGCCCCGACGACCTCGCCGTCTTTTTCGGCCATGAAGGTCCACTCCTCGTCGAGCACCTGCCTCAGGTTCTTCGCCTGGAACTCGACCTCGGCATCGGTGATCGGGACGAAGCCCCAGTTGTCACCCCAGGCCTCGTTGTAGACGTCCATGAAGCGCCGTACCTCGGCTGCCATGTCGCGCTTGCGCATGTTGCGGATCGTGATCCCTTCGTCACGCAGCGCTTTCTCCGCGGCCTCGTGGATCGAGGGGTCGACTTTCTCGCCCTCTTTCAGCTGCCCCATCCGCAGCTCCCACATCAGCACGTCCATCGCCTTAGTAAAGCCCTCGGCCTCGATCAGCCGCCCGTAGTAGGGCGGGTGCCAGGGCTCGAGGATCATCGGCTGCCGCTCGAAGCCCTCGACGAGGATTCCGATCTCGTCGTTGGTGGTGAAGTCCATCGGCCCGAGGATGCGCTCGCGTCCCTTACCGCGGGCCCACTCTTCCGCGGCGCCGAAAAGCGCCCGCACAACCTCGGGGTCCTCCGCCGTCTCGAAAAAGCCGAACATCGCGTCGTTGCCGCCCTGATAGCTGTCCCAGCGGCTGTCGACGTGGGCGCTGATCCGCCCCACCGGCTCGCCGTCGCGTTCGGCCAGGAAGAACCCGGCCTCCCCGTGCTCGAACCAGGGGTTCTTCTTGCGGTTGAGGAACTGCATCCGCTCGAAGACCAACGGCGGCACCCACTGCTCGCTGTTGCGGTGGAGGCGGAAGGGGACCTTGACGAAGCGCTTCAGCTCGCGCCGGGTCCGCACCGGCCGGATCGTCAGGCTTCCCATCGGTGCGCAACCTACACTCTGGGGAGATGAGCGAGACCGCGAAGGCCCCGGTCGACGTCTTCGAGAAGGCGCGCAGCCACGACCGCCTCGAGCAACTCGAAGCCGCCAAGGAACACGACCTCCTCCCCTACTTCCGCCTGCTGACCTCACAGGCCGGCCCCGTCGTCGAGATGGAGGGCCGGGAGACGATCATGCTCGGCTCCAACAACTACCTCGGGCTGACCGGGGACGCGCGGGTCAAGGACGCGGCGCGCGAAGCGCTGGAGACCTACGGGACCGGCGTCACCGGCTCCCGCCTCCTCAACGGGACGACCCCCCTGCACCTCGACCTCGAGCGCGAGCTGGCCGAGTGGATGCAGACCGAGGACGCGATCGTCTACACCACCGGCTACCAGTCGAATGTCGGCTGCATCGGCACGATCCTCGGTCCGGCCGACACGGTGATCTGCGACTCCGGCGACCACGCTTCGATCCTCGACGGCTGCCGGCTCTCCGGCGCCAAGCTGCGTCCCTTTCGCCACAACCGGATGGATAAGCTGGAGAAGATGCTGGAGCGCGCGGCCGGCGACGGCGGTGGCGTCCTCGTCATCGTCGACGGCGTCTTCTCGATGGAGGGCGACGTTTGCGACCTGCCGCGGATCGTCGAGCTCTGCCGGGCCTACGGCGCCCGGCTGATGGTCGACGAGGCCCACGGCGCCGGGGTCCTCGGCGCCCGCGGTGCCGGCGCCAGCGAGCTCTTCGGGCTCGAGGACGAGGTCGACCTGCGGATGGGCACCTTCTCCAAGAGCCTCGCCTCCTGCGGCGGCTTCATCGCCGGCCCCGCGGACGTGATCGAGTACCTGCGCATCTCCTCGCGCTCGTTCATCTTCAGCGCCTCCGCAGTCCCCGCCGCCGTCGGCGCCGCCCTGGCGGCGCTGCGCGTGATCCGCTCCGATGGGCCGGAGCTCTTCGAGCGACTGCTTTCGAACGCCGAGTACCTGCGCGAGGGCCTGCGCCACCTCGGCCTGAAGGTGATCGAGCCGGGGACGCTCCGCGATGGCAGCGTCGCCACCACCCCCGTGGTCCCGGTCATGGTCGGCGATGACTGGCAGGCGGTGCTGCTCTGGAAGCGCCTCTTCGAGGCCGGCGTCTACACCAACGTTGCCATCCATCCGGCCGTTCCCCCGGGCGGAGCGCTGCTGCGGACGAGCCTGATGGCGACGCACGAGCGCGAGCATCTCGACGGCGCTCTCGGCACGATCGCCAGGGTGATCGAAGACTTCCCGGACCTGCCGCGCACTTAATTTTTTGGTCACAAAAATTTGACATCCCCCGTCGGGGGGAGTTTCTCCCTTGTACAGATCTGGACAAGGGGCCGGGAGGGTCGAAATTGTTGCTCTTAGCGAACGGGTCGGACGGAACGATGTGCGATCCGGGTTGACGGCCGGTACTCCGAAGACGTAGCTTGGCCTCCTCGCCGAAACGACCCGGTAGGGCGTTCGGGAAGAGAGAAGTCGGTCCGGGTAGGACCAGTCCCTGGGAAGGGCACTGGTTGCCGGCCGGACGCGATACCCCAGCAAATCGATTCCTTGAAGGGAGGAGTCCAGTGGAAGCTGCCTCAACGGCACCCGCAACGACTATCGCAGCCTCAGCAGAGGCACCGCAGCACATGAGGGCCCTGGAGAGAGCCAACATGGTTCGCCTGGCCCGTGCGGAGCTGAAGCGCGCGATCGCGCGGGGAGACACGGATGCCGCGGAGGTGGTTCGCGACTGCCCCTGGGAGACCGAGAGCATGACCATTGCGGAGCTCCTCACCAGCCAGCGCCGCTGGGGACGGACCCGCGCCCGCAAGTTCCTCCTGCCCCTCTCGCTGAACGAGAACAAGCAGTTGGGGACGCTTACCTCGCGCCAGCGACGGATCCTCGCCACCGAGCTCTCGACTCGTGCGGGCGGGCGGGAACCCCTGTCGGTCTGAGCCTTCCGCGGCTCAGCCGCGCATTCCGCCGACCCGGTAGCTGAGGCCACCGGAAGCGCGCTGGAATGCGCGGCGGGCCAGGAAGAAGGTGATTGCGCCGGCCACCGCGCCAATCGCCAGCGCCACCGCCAAGATCTGTCCCGCCGCATAGAAGACGAGGCCGGTGGTGAGGACGAAGGCGGCCCCCGCCAGCAGACTGGTGTGGGAGCGGTAACCGGCGAAGTGCTCCCGGACCGCCACCTCTAGCCCGCCCAGGCCGGCCAGAGCGACTCCGATGCCGATCGCGGTCGGGCTTCCCCCGAACAGCCCGATTCCCAGGGAGACGATGCCGGCGAGAATCACCAGCTCGGCCAGCGGCACCGATCCCCAGGGCGCCGGCGGGCGCTCGTCCGGGGCGGAGACCCGCTTAGGGGCGGGCTTCGGCTTCGACTTCGTGCTCAACGGCCGCGAGCCGCCCGGCTAATGGACATCCGGAGGAGATCTTGACCCGCCACCAGCCCATCAGCATCCCGATCGGGCCGAGGCGGGGGCGGGAATGCCAGTGCCCGCAGCCGTGTAGGCCGAGGTCTTCGCGCGAGACGCGGACCCACTTGAAGTCCTGCGGGGCGGCGAGCATCCGCTCGACCAGCGCCCGGTTGTCGTCCTCGACCCGCCGTTGCTCGACCAACGCCCGGCGCGCCTCGGCGGCGCGGTCGGCCAGCCCGTCGCGCACCGCCTCCAGCTCGCCGAGGTCGAGCAGCCGCGGCCCGGCGGCGGCTGCCTCAACGCGGTGGGGTACCTCGGTGTGGCCGAACGCCTCACCGAAGAGGGAGGCAAGCTCGGCCTCGAGCCTGGCGATCTGCCGGCGCAACTGCGCTCGCGCCCGGCGCTCGTCAAGGACGAGGTCGACCCCGCGAAGTTCCTCGTGTGCGAGTAGCGCAGGCATCCCGAAAATTGTAGTCAGCCCGCCTCCAGAGTCGAAGCGGCCATCCACAGCGCCTCCTCGACGGCGATCTGCGGCACCCCCTTGACCTGGATTGCCGCCACCGCAATCCGGCTGCTGTCCCGGGCTACCGCGAAGCCCGCGCCGGTGGTTCCGAAGAGGAGTCCGAGCGGTTGCGAGTCGTCAGCGATCGTCAGCGTCCCCCTTGCCATCTCCCCCCCGGCTCCAGCCAAGGACTCCCCCGGGGCCGAGTCGCGGATGCAGAGGCGGCCGTCGAGCCGGTCGGCGTCGAAGGCGCGAAGGGCGACGCCGGTCTCGACAATCGCGATGTTGAGCGCATCCGCCGGCAGTCCGTGGCTGCGGAAGCCGCCGTCTTCGAGCCGCTCCAGGGTCAACTGCTCGACTGGGGTGCGGGTGCGGTCGGGGTCAAGGCCGATCTGGCGGTAGAAGACGCGGTAGGCCCAGGGGATCGGCCGTTCACGCAGCCGGATCGCCTGGGCGCCGTAGGTGCGATCGGAGAGATCGCGAAGCCGGTTCCTCACCGCCTCCGGGCTGCGACCGGGCTTCGTCTCGAGCTCGACCCAGGCGATACCCAGGCCGGGGAACTCGGAGGCGATGTCGGGGGCGACCCAGCCCTGCTGCGGCGCCGGCGCCCAGCCCATCCTCTCGGTGGGGCCGGCGCTCACCTCATCCTCCTTCCGCGCGGGCGGTTGCTTCGAGGAGGCGGTCGACCCGGCCGCTCAGTTGCGCCGCGGTGAGCTTGCCGATGCTGGCGCTCTGCAGGGTGCCACCGGGGAAGACATAGGCGAACGTCGGGCAGAGGCCGACGCCGTAGAGGCTGCCGACGGCGCCGTCGTGATCCCATCCGACCGGCATCTCCCAGCCCCGCTGCCGAATCAAGTCGCGGAGCGTGTCCCGGTCGTCCCGGATGTCCAACGAGAGGAAGCCCACCCGTCCAAGGTAGCGCCGGAAGACATCGTCGACCAGGTCCTGCTGCTCGACGCAGCTGCCGCCGCCTTTGCTGAACCAGAAAGAGATCACCAGGGGCTGCTCGAAGAAATCGCAGACGCGGATCGATTCGGCCACCTCGACCCGGCAGGCGGGCGTGCGTTCCGCCTCCTCTGGACAGGGGATCGCCGAGGTTTCGCAGTTGTCCTGGGCGATGTTGGCGTCGCCGTCGAGCTTGCCGGCGCCCTCGGGCACGGCGAACTCGGGCAGCGGCCAGCGCGGCGGCAGCTCGTCGAGCCCGAGCGTCTCGCCGCCCCCCCCGCCGTCGATCGTGTTGACGGTGGCGACGACGATCACGGCGAGGAAGAGGAGGCCGACGACGAGCGAGTAGCGGTCCCTCATCGACGCTCCAGCAGGAGCAGGGTCGCGGGCAGGACCAGGAGCACGCCGGCCAGCGCCGCGGCGAGGTCGACGACGGTGACGAGGCCGAAGTCGCGGAGCATCTGCACATCGCTGGCGACGAGGACAGCGAAGCCGGCGATCGCGGTCGCGCCGGAGGCGAGCACCGCGGCCCCGGTGCGTGCATAGGCGCGGCTGAGCGCCTCCTCGACGTCGACCCCGCCGCCACGCTCCTCGTGGAAGCGGCCGACCAATAGGACCCCGAACTCGGTCCCGATTGCGATCGTCAACGCCCCGAGCGCCGCTGACATCGGGTTCAGCGGGATGCCGGTGATCCAGAGCAGCAGGGAAGCCCACCCGGTGGCCAGCACCGTCGGCACCAGCGGCACGAAGGCGCGGCGCCACGAGCGGTAGATCAAGAGCAGCGCCAGCCCGACCAGAGCGATTCCCGCCAGCGTCACCCAGTACCTGCTGCTGGAGAGGTCACCGGCCGATTCCGCCGCAATCACCGAAAGCCCCGCAAGCTGCACCTCGACCCCCTCCGGCGGCTCCCGGATCTCGTCCCGCACCCGCTCCACCAGCTTCTGCTGGTCCGCCAGCGACTGCGCCCTGATCCCAAACGAGATCAGGGCCTGGCGCCCGACTTCACCGGTCTCCGGGTCAAGGGGGGCAACCTGCCGCAGCGCATAAGGAGAGAGCGCTGACAACGTCGCATCAATCCGCTTGGCAGTCGGTTCTTCTTCCCCGCGGACGAGGAAGTCCGACAACGCCGGCCCGGGGCAGATGTCGGCCTTTAGGCAACTCGGGTTTTCCCCACCGAATCCATTGCTCTCCAGCACCCGCCGCTTGAACCCCGCCATCCACTCGACAACTTCGGGATCCGTCAGGTCGTCAGCTTCAATCAGAACGTCCAGTGATCCGGACACCCCAGTCGTGTCCTGCAGTTCATTCAGTCCTTCAACCGCCCCGATGCTCTGAGGCGCCAGCTCCCGGATATCGGAGACAGTGCCCACCCTGGTCCCGGCGATCCACCCACAAACCGCCAGAGCCACTCCAATCGCCAGCACTGCCACCGGCTCCGCCCGAGCAAGGGACAAAAACCACTCCCCGGGCGGGTGGCGCCGTAGGGTGCCCCTCCCTGAGGAAGCTTTAGCTACCGGAAGGGAGGGGGGGTCCCCTGCGGTGACAGGACCCGCCCGCCAGCGACCCAACGTCCCTAGACCGACAGTCAAAGCCGTGGCGAAGCCAACCGCGATCCCGACGATAAGCACCCATCCGAACCCGCGCACCATCGGAATCGGCGACAGCTGCAACGCCAGAAACCCGACGGCAGTAGCAGCACAGGCGGCAGCGATCGTAGGCCCGCCCCGACGAGCCGCCTCCTCCGCCGACCCACTCTCGTCAAACCGCGCCTGGAACTGGATGGCGTAGTCGACCCCGAGCCCGATCAGGATCGGCAAGGCCGCGATCGAGGCCATCGTCAGGGAGCCGCCGACCAGCGCCAGCAACCCGAACGTGATCGCCGCCGCCATCAGCGCCACCAGCAGCGGCAGCAACCGCCAGCGCGACCTGAAGACGAGGAAGAGAACCAGCGCCATCACCACAAGGGCGACCGCGAAGAGGACGAGCAGGGCGTCCTTCAGCGCCCGCGAGACACCGTCGATCACGACCGGCGCACCGGAGACGACGTAGGTGCCGTTCTTCAGCTCGAAGCACGGCGCCGGTTTGCCTCCGTCTTTGCACGCCTTCCGCGGCGTCGTTTCCTCGACCGCTTCTTCGATCAGCCCGATGGCGCGATGCCGCTCGCCATCGCTGAGATCCGGTCGCAGGCGGATGACGATCTGAGCCGACTTCGCGTTGGGGAAGAGGTAGGACAGGCGCGCCTTCGGAGTTCCCCGCGGCCGGGCGAAGTCGAAGACGACGGTGGCGACGAATTCTTCATTGGTGATGCTGGGGATGCTGGTGATCCCGTATTTGGTCGCGACCGCGAGCAGGTATTCGCGGAAGCGATCGGTAGGAACGTTTTCTGCCAGCCGCCGCAGCTGGTTGTCGATCTGGACCACAGACTCATTGAGGAAGGTGGCGGGGCCGGTGAGGAACTCGACCGCTCCGGATTCGGCGAGCTCGGCGCAGGGGCCTGGGATCGGCTCGGCGTCCTTCGGCACCTTCCCGGACAGGCACCCCTCTAGGCGCAGCAGCCGGAAGAGGTCGTCGCTTAGGAGCAGTTCGGGCAGTTCCCCCTTGACGAGGACGACGATCGGTTCTTCGCCGAAATCCTCGCGGACCCCTTCGGTCGCCTCCACCGTCGGCGACCCCTCGTCGGCAAGGGTGTCGACGCCGGCGTCAGTCGGCAACTGCGTCGCAGCGAGGGCGGCGAGGACCGCGACGGCGACGCTGAGGGCGACGAGCGGTCGAGCGTGCCTCGCCGCCCACGCCGCGACGCGCCCGAACAGAGCTCCGGCGTCCAACCTCAGTCCATCGAGAGCGGTCCGCTGACGTCAGCGTTGAGGAACTGGTTGACGAACGGGTTGCTGGAGTCGAACAGCTCCTCTTTCGGACCGGACTCGACGATCTTGCCGCTCCAGAGGACCGCGATGAAGTCGGCAATGCGGCGGGCGGTGCCGAGGTCGTGGCTGATCACCAGGTAGCAGCCGCCGTTCTCGGCGTGGACCTCGCGGATCAGCTCGCAGAGGAGCGCGGTCCGCACCGGGTCGAGCCCGGAATCGGGCTCGTCGAACATCACGATCGCCGGTTCCAGGACCAGCGCTCGGGCAAAGCCGGCACGCTTGCGCATGCCGCCGGAAAGCTCGTTCGGCATCTTGTAGGTGGCCTCGCTGAGGCCGACCTCTTTCAGCCGCCGGTTGACGATCTCGCCGATCTCTTCCTCGCCTTTATCGGTGTGCTGCCGCAGCGGGAAGGCGACGTTGTCGTAGATGTTCATCGAGCCGAAGAGCGCCCCGTCCTGGAACAGCAGGCCGAACTTTTTGCGCACGTCGAAGAGCTCGTCGTCGGTCATGTTGGGGATCGACTCGCCGTGCACCAGCACGTCGCCCGAGTCCGGATAGAGGAGCCCGACGATGTGCTTGATCAGCACGCTCTTGCCGGTCCCCGAGGGGCCGAGCACCATTGAGACCTGGTCCTCCGGCAGCCCCAGGTTGAGCCCGTTGAGGATGCGGGCGCGACCGAACTGCTTGACCAGGTCGATGATCTCGATCGCGTCCTCGCCGCCGTGGTCGCGCTTGCGGCCGGTGTGGAATTTGTAGGGGTCGTGCTCACGCGGGTTGACTCCGGGGATGACGAAGTCACGCCCCATCACCGCCCCGTCCTCGCTCACGTAGGGGCTTCCGTCGCCGGCCGGCCGGTCGTCGCCGAGGACCTCCGGCGGCGCTTCGGCACTCGAGGTCGCTTCGTCCTGCAGCGCCTCTTCTTCGCGGCGGTCCTCCTCTTCGGAGAAGCGGTTCTCTTCCTCGATCGACACCTCAGCCTCCTATTGGCGCACGCGGGTTGGCTCCCCAGAACACGAGGGTTCCGAGCATCCCGATGATGTGGACTAAGACGATGTTGAGGACCATCGATTTGGCGGTCGCGGTCCCCACCCCGACGGGGCCGCCACCGGCGGTGTACCCGTAGTAACAGCCGACCAGCACGATCGCGGTCGCCATCACCATGCCCTTGATCAAGCTGAAGATCAGGTCGGGCGGGTTCTGGAACATCCAGAAGATCAGCAGGTAGCCGCCGGAGGAGACATCGCCGATCTGCTCGACGACGGCGAGGTAGCTGGCCAGGTACATGATCCCGATCCCGACCAGGTACATGAACGGGAAGGCGATCCAGGAGGCGAGCAGGCGGGTCGCGCAGAGGAAGGTCACCGGCGGCACCCCCATCACCTCGAGCGCGTCGATCTCGTCGGAGATCCGCATCGCCCCGAGCTCGGCGACGATCCCGGTCCCGACCTTGGCCGCCAGCATGTAGCCGAAGGCGTAGGGCATGATCTCGCGCAGG
>Ga0126305_10000272_pt1 | contig 22930 bp, 26 predicted proteins | sample Plot26_FD_92536 | JGI IMG/M metagenome (GOLD analysis project Ga0126305, IMG submission 92536) | Serpentine soil microbial communities from UC McLaughlin Reserve, CA, USA - Plot26 | ecosystem: Environmental > Terrestrial > Soil > Grasslands | place: USA: UC McLaughlin Reserve, Lake County... | reverse complement strand
GATGTAGTTCCATTCGGCATCAGAAAGATCTGTTGGGTAAGGCTTTCTCATGCATGCTAGAGTACCGGACTACCACCCAACGACCCTTTTTCATACAGTCTCAGAAGGATTGTTCTCGGAAACTGAGAAGGGATCAGGGTCTGATAGCCCTGATCCCTTCTGCATACAAACTAGGCAGAGGTTACTCTGGCTCTGGCTTGAAGGCACTCGCTGATGCGCCACCTGCTGATGGATTGGTCCCCAGTGTCCCGGGAGGTGCTCCTTCAATTTGCTCGCCTTCGGGCGTGACCGCGAAAACCGGCGTAGCAATCTGTTCGCTTTGGTCTGGGCCGCCCGGCGTTAATCCTGGCGGGTCCTGAGACTCGGAGGGTGTCTCCCCCTCGGGCAGTCCTACGGGCTCGGCTGTGAGGGTCTTCCCTCCGCCTGGGACTAGGGGATGGATGGTGGCGAACGCTGGCACCGCCGTAACCGCCACCATCGCCGCCATAAGGGCAGCTACCGACATAACCAAAAGTATGCGCCTCATAAGCGCAACCTCCTTTTCTCCGAGGTAGCCGGTTGCGCCACTGACTCCGTTCGCCCCAGACGCCCACCTACGGGACGAAGTTCTTAGCCTCTACCTATCATCAGCTAACAACATGACCATGACAGCACACAACCCCCATGTCAAGGTTTGCCTCTATCGAAGGGCGCTGCCAGGAGTTGCCTTTATTCAACGAATTGCCGACAAGGTGCGTTCTCGGAAACCCCTATACACCCTCTAGGATGCTTATGCGTTAGGACCGGGGCTATGGGCAGATTCCTCGCCCGAGGACAGATTTTGAGCAGCCATCTTGCTATACGTTTGGATGGATATTCACCCAACCGGGGGTTGGACCGATACGCCGACTGTCAGCGTATCAAGCGCGTTACAAAGGTAGGCTGCCGTCACCGATGTGCGGGGACAAAGGGGCAAAGAAACGTAGATCATCACGGCTGTGGGTTATGTGAAGTATCGGTCCAACCCCTGGTTATGTGAAGAGACGACGTGCCAGTTTCCAAGTCTCGGAGCGTCCGTGCGCTCCGGGATAACCTCGAACGTGAAGGGTAGTAGGTTGGTGAACATCACCGTGGCGCCGGTAGGAGTTTTGGCATAGAACTGGTCGCATTGGTAGAGCCCTTTCGCCTGGCCTTCTACCTCGATCGTTGCCTCCAGCGTGGTGTGGGTCTTTGTTGTGAGAACCTCCTGATCCCGTGGGAACGCATCGCGGGCATCGTCTGAAAAAAGAATTACGTTGTTGCCTTCCGCCTCGCTGACGAACCTGGCCTCGATACTGTGTATGTTCATTTGATGCTCGAACTCGATCTCAACCCTGATTATGTCTCCCGGCTGGTATTTTTTCGGCTGTGCCATACGTGTACCTCCTACTATCGTCCGAACATCCTACGCCACCAGCTCCGCTCCTCCTGCGGGCGCGAGGTTTGCTCCTGGGGCTCTTCGGTAGCGGACCGGGGCTCTGCGGTATCAGCAAAGGCGCTAGTAGCCGCCGCCCCCGACGGTGTCCCCTCCACCCCCACCGCCGCCTCCGCAGCTGGCGATGAGAAGCGATAAGGCAGCCGCTACCCAGAAGGCACCCAGCTTCAGGAACTCCTTTCGACTCACCAGATCCTCCTCTCTTATTCCCCTACCCCGCAAACCTCCAGATTAGCACGACGACTAGCATGATGATCACCGCCGCCACACCCCATACCACGGCACACGTAGTTGGACGGATCTTTCCTCCTATCCGCCGAACCACCTACGCCACCAGGGCCTCGAGAATGCCTCCTCCTCATTGGGCGTTGGTTGTACCTCTAGGTGCCTCCGAAGGCGTCTCGGGCGGCGCTTCTAGCTCCGGGACCCTACGGTAAGAGGCCTCGGGAGCGCCCTCCTCAGAAGGAAGAGGAGGCCACTACTAACCGAGGTTTTCGAGAAGCAAAAGCGACGGGCGAGGTAAAGCCCTCATTCGCCTATTAGCTCTCCGACTACTTTTCGAATCCCTGTTACTACGTCAAGCCAGGCTTCATCATGGTTTGACCAGGTGGTAATGGGTTTAGCATCTTTGGGAAACGCCTGAAGGTGACCACAGGCCCAGTGCCAATCGGTGGGACGAACAATTATGGGGATTACGCGTGCTTCGCCTCGTTCGTGTTTTTCTAACGCCCGGCTCATCTCTCTCTCGTAAATGAAGTCGGAAGCCATAAAATCAGGAGAAATAAGGAAAAGTATCACCGCGGAAGCCTCAAGGTTCTCATCGATGGCCTCTTCCCATTCCTGTCCGCCGAGGATCTTGCGGTCGTACCACTCTTTGATTAGGCCTTGCCGTTTAAGTCCGACGAGCCCAGCCTTCAATTCGTCGAGATATGCCTCGTCCTTATGCGAGTAGCTAAAAAACAGAACTACTGGCTGATCCCCGTTCTTCGCCGCCCGCCCCGCGCTTCCTAGCCTAAGCTATGAGCATGAGGGAGCGCTCCTCGGGGTCCTCGCTCTTATCCATCGCCCAGCTCACCACCCCCACCACCCGCCGGGGCTTTATTTACACCTATATTATAACATTTATTGTCTATTTTTTCTACATAATTGTGCTATACTTATTCTAGGAATAGACTGTCCGCTATGGTGGAGGTGAACGTGGGCAAGCTCAAAGAGCTGAGGCAGCGGAGGGTGCTGACTCTTCACGAGTTGGAGGAGCGCTCCGGCGTGGCCTACAACACGATCTGGAGGCTCGAGAACGGCAAGACCGGGGCCCAGCCGCGCACGATACGCAAGCTGGCTGCCGCACTTGGGGTTGATCCGGAGGAGCTAGTCAAGGTGGAGGGCAGCGATGGCTAAGCGCGGCAACGGCGAGGGCTCGATATACGAGCACAAGCGGGATGGGAAGAAGGTAGGCTACCGAGGCTACTATACAATCTACACAGCCGCCGGTCCGAAGAGGCGCTACGTCTCCGGCAAGACGCGGGAAGAGGTGCGTCAGAAGCTCGCAAAGGCGATAGCGGATAGGGACGACGGGCTCGTCCTCGACGCGGGCGGCCAGACGGTGGGGGAGTATCTAAAGCGGTGGCTTGAGTCTTCGGTTAGGGGAAGCGTCCAGGCAAGCACGCACGCCTCTTACGAGCGACAGGTAGCCCGCTACATAATCCCGACTATCGGGCGCGTCAAGCTCGAAAAGCTCACGCCAGCTCACGTACAACACCTTTACCGGGAGATGCAGGACCGGGGCCTCTCAGCCCGCACTGTCCAATACACCCACGCCGTGTTACATCGCGCTCTAAAGCAGGCCAAGCGATGGGGCATTGTGAATCGCAACGTAGCAGAAGACGTTGACCGACCGCAGCTAAAGAGAGACGAGATACGACCCCTAGACGATGAACAGACCCGTACGTTGCTACGGGCCGCCGAAGGCGATCGCATACAAGCCCTGTATGTTGTGGCCATCACCGCCGGGTTGCGGCCCGGCGAAATGCTGGCGCTTCGTTGGAGTGATGTGGATCTGGAAGCAGGTACATTGAGGATAAATCGTGCGCTGTCGGACGGCGAGGTAGCCGCGACTAAGACAACCCGTAGCCGCCGCAAGATACAATTCTCCAACACCGCACGTGCCGCCCTCAGAACCCACCGCAAGCGTCAGTTAGAGGAGCAGATGCAAAAGGCCAGGCTCTGGAAAAATTACGGGCTAGTATTCCCCAGCACCGTTGGCACGCCTCTTTCCCACCGTAACCTCGTGCGCTCGTTCAAGGCGCTGCTTAAGCGCACCGATTTGCCCCTCAGCACCCGACTCTACGACCTCCGCCATACTTGCGCCACGCTGCTGCTCAACAGCAACGTCCATCCTAAGTATGTACAGGAACTTCTAGGGCACGCTTCCATATCGCAAACGCTGGACACCTACAGCCACGTCCTCAAGGGCATGGACGGCGGGATCGGTGACGCAATGGATGAAGCCTTCGGATAGGTTGCGGTAGTTGCGGTAGCTGCGTTGCTGCACAGTTGCTGCACAAGAGCCCCGGCAGCGAACCGTGCTTACTTGATTTTCCCGCCATTTCCAGGGAGTTTAGGAGTGAGCCGCCCAGGACTCGAACCTGGAACCTAGAGATTAAGAGTCTCTTGCTCTGCCAATTGAGCTAGCGGCCCATAAGCGGCGTCATTATAGCATCGGCGAACGCCGAGCCAAATGATTAAGTTTTGTTATTCGGGCTTGCGCCGCCGACGGGAGAACATTTATAATAATCGCATCATCCTAGCGGTCTTATCACGAGGCTGCTAAGGGCCGGAAAAGGGTCTCGCCCTTCTGTGAAAACCGGCCCTTTTTCTCTGCCCGGCTTTCGATGGTGGCGTTTCTTTCTAACCCACCTCTTCGGCGATGGTGAAGAGTTCGTCAGCGTGGCGTCTTACGGAGGTCACGAGGTCGTCGTTCGCGGTGGCGATGCGGACGCGGTGAAGGGGGGCGTGGTAACGGGTCATGTCTTCTTCGGAGAGACCGGAGACGCCCTGCCAGGACACGGGGTTGCGCTCGCCGGGGAGGGGAGAGCGTCGAATGAGACGGAGTCCCACGTCGAAGCGCCCCCGTTTGGGGAGGTCTATGAGTATGTCGAAGGGGCCCGCCGTGCCTTTGCGGTAGCGGGTGATGTAGCGAGCCCAGGCCTCCTCGACCCGTCGGCGCCAGGAGGCGTCGTCGCGGAGGCGGATGAGGGAGGCGTAGCTCGGGTGCCGCGCGTCGAGCTCGAGGGCGCGTTTGTAGGGGCGGCGCTCGAGGAGCCGTTTCACGAGGGTGGCGGAGGAGCCGGCGGGGTCGGACGATTTGGAGATGAGGGCCAGGGCGCCCGCGTCGTCTTGCCAGGCCAGATCCACGAAGGTTATCTCTTCGGCTTGGACGGCGTCCTGGACGGCCCGGAGGAACATCACGGCGGGAATGCGCAAGGAGTGGTGGCCGTAGACGTTGTAGTGCATCAGGTAGCGGGCGAAGACGAACGTTTGCAGGTGCCCGACCGCCGCCTCGTCTACGGCCAGGACCGCCCGGTTGTCCTGACCAACGATCCTTAAGGAGTTGATCAGGGCCTCGACATCGACGATGCCATAGGAGACTTTGGCGCCTTGGGCGTCCCGGACCAGGTTATCGAGCGTGCTCGCATCCAGGGAGCCCGACAGCAAGTCTCGCGCCAGGTGTTCGTTCGGGGTCAGGTTGCGCAAGGGCGCGCCGTCTTCCGATTCTTCGGCGTCGCCCGACGCGATGAGCCTGAAGACGTTGTGCGGCTCCAGATCCCAGTTTTCGTCCAGGACGTCGGCGACTTCGGTCTCTTCGATCCGGTGCCGGGTGGCCTCGTCGCGCCGGAGCATGCCGGGCAGTCTTATGCCCTCGACGGCCGATGCGTACGGGTAGTGCCCGACGTCGTGGAGGAGGGCAGCGGCCAATGAGGTGCGGACGTCTCTGTCCTCTAGGTAGGCGCCCGAGTCTATGATGCGTCTCAAGGTCAGGCGCGTAAGGTGGTAGACGCCTACGGCGTGGTCGAAGCGGGTGTGCTCTGCGGCGGGGAAGGCGAAAGAGGCGAAGCCCAAAGCGTTCATACCCTCAAGGCGCGACATCACGGCGGTCTCCAGAAGCGTCCGGACCGCTTTGTCTACCGGGATCTCGCCCCAAACGTCGTCCCGGATCCTCCTCGCGGAGCCACCGAAGAACTCCCCTACCATCTCGCCAGTAGCGCTCCCGACTTTTGGCCTGCACAGGTCTTCAGATCCCCCTGCCGCGTATTCTAACCGAGAGAGGCTTTATACTTGTGGTGGTTGTACAGGACGGGCACATCCTGAGAGAGCATGTCGAGAGGAGCGAGCGCATCCACTCCGAAGAGCTCGAGACTATAAGCGGCGAATCCGTGACCTTACGGCCCCCGCGCGAAGAGGACGTCGAGAAAGTCTACGAGTGGGACCGGAACCCCGAGCTCGCCGCCTGGAACGGGCGGTCTCCGATCAAGCTCTCCCTCTCCGCTGCCCGGCGCGACTACCTGGCTCGCTGGGAGGACCCGTCCGTCAAGACCTTCATCATCGAGGCCGAAGGCGAGGCCTCGGGCATGGCTACCCTGTACGACTTCAGGCACGAGGGTTGCGAGATTGGCATAAAGATAGGCTTGGGGAGCCTGCGCGGCCGCGGCTACGCCAGCGAGGCCGTAGAACTCCTCGTCTCCTACTGCTTCGAGGCCCTGAACCTGAAGGCCGTGCGCGGCTCCACCCTCGCCCATAACACGAGGATGCAACGCGTCTTCGAGAAGTGCGGCTTCAGGGAGGTTGGCGACGGCACTATCGTCAGCCACTTCGACAACCGCCGCTACGCCGAGATCTTCTACGAACGCCGCATAGACGACTGAGGCCCCGCCAACGAGCCAGGTGATGCGGGCCGCTTCAGACGTAGCGGTTACGCTAAGCGAGCTCTTCGGAAGACTTTGCTTACAATAAGGTGGCGATGAAGACGCTACTCCAACTAGATATCCGGCACCGGGGGGCGATGAGCGGGGTGCTGACTTTGGGCAGCCTGGACCCGGCGTTCACGGCCGCTGCCGAGGTAGAAGGGGAGCCCGTAGTCTTGGACCTCCGGTCGGTCGAGTTCGTGGAGCCGGCGGGGCTTTGCGGCCTCGCGGCGCTTCTCGAGTTCTTGATCCCTAGAAACGGCGAGGTAGGGCTCGCGCTCTCGGGGCGCAACGTGCCCGCCTACCTGGAACGGATGGATTTTTTCCGCGTCTTCGGCGACCGTGTGCGAACGAACGTGGACGTGGCGGCTTTGGAGGAACGGCGGCGGGGCAACCCGGGGACGTTGCAAGAGCTGGTGAACTTCCATTCAGAGGAGGAGATCCCCGGCATCATAAACCGCATCTCGGAGATACTGGAGAAAAAAGAGTACCGCCTGCGCGAACGGGCTGCCATCTGCGCCACGCTATCCGAGATCTGCGCGAACGCCGTCGAGCACGGCCACTCTCCCTTCGGTGCTTACGCCGCCGTCCAAGCCTACCAGCACATCGTGAGCGGTGGCCGCTCGAGTAGGGGCGAGGAGGTCATAGTCGCCATTGCTGACGGCGGGGTAGGCGTCCGCGGCACGCTCTCGCGCAACCCGAAGTACGCCGAACACACAGCCTCCGACAACGACGCCCTGCGCCACGCCCTGAAGATGGGAGTCTCGGGGACCGGTGAGATCGGACGTGGCGGCGGCCTCGCCGTGGTCGGCCAGATCTCCACCCGTGCCGGGGGCTCCCTTAGCCTGCGCTCCGGCGCGGGGCGCATCAGCTATTACGGCGACCGCACAAACTCCCGCAACGTCCCGCCCTTCCCCGGCACCTTCGTGCGCGTCTCCTTGCCCCGGATAGCCGTCAGCCGTCAGCGGTCAGATGCCAGCGAAAAAGCAAGAAGCTGATGTCCGAAAACTCGAAAAATCTGTTGATTTCGTGGCGCGGGCCGTGTACAATTCACTCAGATGATTTCACTGAAGACAGTGAGGAAAGAGCCGGTGGCTGAGGATCGGGAGCACGCCATCTACGATGTGGCTTCCGGCGAGGCCGGTGGCAAGCTGATGGTGACGCGGGGGACGGGGCGTCGGGTGCGGGAGGCGCTCGGGGGAGTTCTGGAGTCGTTGCCGGCGAGCGGCGTGTTGTACGTGGACACGCGGGGCGTGGAGCTGATGGACTACTCGTTTGCGGACGAGGCATTGGGGATTTTGGTCTCGAGGGTCGCGGCGGGAGAGTACGGCGACAGGCGCGTGGTCCTGGTCGAGGAGGACCGGGAGCTTTTGGAGAACGTCGAGGCCTCCTTGAGGCAACGGGATCTGGCCATGATCCGAGCCGAAAAGCCTGGCGCGAAACCAGAGATCGTGGGCGAGGTACCCGAGCACCTGCTCGAGACGCTGCAGGAGATCCAGGATGCCGGCTCTATCACGAACGCCGACCTCGCCGCTAGGCTTGGCCTCAACCATACCGCCATGAATAACCGCGCTACCCGCCTCTTCAAGCTTGGCCTCATACACCGCCACAAGAACACCGCCGCCCCTGGCGGCCGCCAGTACTCCTACGAGGGGATTTCGTAATGTTATTTTTTGCTTTTAGTTTCACTCATTTCAGTGAAAACAGCAGTACCAGTGCGGTTACGCCAGAGGAGGTATAGCGGTATGCGAGAAGAGTACATGATCGAGCGCGGAGGCCGCAGGTTCGTGCTTTACGCGGGCCTTTTGGAGGAGGCCCACGCGCGGGGTTTGAGGAGCATCGAGACGGAGCTCTTGCAGGTGCCTGGTGTCGAGAACGGCGAGGTAGCCATAGCCAAGGCCGTGGTGAGAACCGAGGAGGGTAAGTTTAGCGGCATCGGAGACGCGGCGCCGGGGAACGTTTCGCGCGCGATCGTCCCGCACATCATCCGCATGGCGGAGACGAGGGCAAAGGCTCGTGCGCTCAGGGATGCGATCAATGTTGGAGTCACCGCTTTGGAGGAGCTCGGCGGTGAGTCTGAGGAGGAGGTCGTGCCCGAGCCTACTTCCGGGCAGGAGTCCCCTGCGCCGCGGATGCCGCGGGAGGAGAACAAGAACGCTTTGCCGGCGACTCGCAAGCAGCTCAACTATCTGGAGGCCCTGATCGCGGATACCGTCGAAGACGGGGTGACGAAGTTCGAGGACATGGTGGGCAAGCCTCTCTCGGAGCTCACGCGTGCCGAGGCGAGCGAGTGGATCGGGCGCCTCTCCGGGAGGGCAGCCTAGTGGGGCGCCTCTGGGTCGCATCTTTGGGCGAGGAAGTCCTCTACGAGGAGGATCTCCCAGGGTGCTGCAGGCGAAGCGCGAGGAGCTTCAAAGGGAGCTTCGAGTGCCCTGCGTGCGGGGCGTGCTGGCAGGCTCCTTTGGCCGTCGAGCCCGAAGAGTGCGCGTTCACCGAGCGCGCGAGCGACAGGGAGCGGAAGGGGGCCGCGTAGTGGCCGGGAAGAAGAAACAGGTTTTGAGGCCGGACACGACGCTCGCCCCGGTTGGGGAGCCGGAGGCTGAGATGTACGTGTGGGGGCTGCCCGGTTGCTGCTTAAAGGCTTTCAAGGAGGCGGTCGTAGGGAGTTCCTACGACCGGCGGCTTCTGGAGCTCGGGTGCTCGTGTGGGAAGAGCTGGCACGTCACGAGCAGCCTGGACGAGCGGGTTCTGGGGCGGTTCGTGACGCACGGTGGGCCTCGCGTAAGGGGCGGCACCTATCCGGCGGCGTAGGAACGAAAGGGGAGGCACAACGTGGCTAAAGACACACTCACGCAGTATCTGGGTAGGATCCGGAGCGGACAGTTGCTCGACGCTGCCGAGGAGCGCGAGCTCTCGCGCTGTGCTCGCGAGGGCGACAATGAGGCCAGGAAACGCCTCATAGAGTCCAACTTGCGGCTCGTGATCTCCATCGCCAAGAAGTACCGCGGGCGGGGAGTATCGTTCGAGGACCTCATCCAGGAGGGGAACTCGGGCCTCATCAAGGCCGTCGAGCGGTTCGACCCGGATATGGGCAACCGATTCTCCACCTATGCTACCTGGTGGATCCGGCAAGCCGTCACCCGCGCTGTCGCCGACCACGCCCGCACCGTTCGCCTGCCGTCCCACGTCGTGGACGCTCTCTTCAGGCTCAGGCGGGCTGATAACACCTTGAGCATCGAGCTCGGCCGCGACCCCAGCGAAGAAGAACTCGCCGAGCGGCTCGGGATAAAGCCCGAGGAAGTGAGGAGGTTGCGCGAAGTCAGCCAACCCATAGGGAGCATAAACGCGAGGGTGGGGGCCGAAGAAGGCGCCGAGATGGGCGATCTCTTGCCTGACGAGCGCGCCGGCGACGACTACGCTCGGGTCGAGATCGGACAGTGGGAGGGGACCCTGCACGAGGCCGTGGAGTCGCTCCCCGAGCGCGAGGCTCGCATCCTGAAGATGCGTCACGGCCTCGACGGCTCGAAGACGCGCACTCTGCGCGAGGTCTCTGAGGCTTTGGGCATCTCCCAGGAGCGGGCGCGGCAGGTCGAGATCAAGGCCCTGCGGACCATCCGCACCGGCCGCTATGCGGGCACTCTCAGGCGGGTGCTGTCGGAGGCCGTGTAGAGCGCCGCCGGATGCGCTACCCTTCCTCCCAAGCAAGCGCAGAAGGGAGCCTTTTGGAGACCAGTAAGCGGAGTGCCGAGCGAATAGCAGAGCTGTTTGGAGAGTTGAGCGGGGAAGTAGTTGACGGCTTCCCGAGCATACACTCGCCGGTTTACCACACGAAGGCCGGCACGTCGTACCTTAAGGCGCCCGGCGTAGTCATGCTCGCCAAGCCCCAGACCAACGTCTCAGGTCTCGGCGGTTTCCTCAAAGGGTTCGACTCTTCTTTAGGCTTCCCGGCTTACATAGAAGATCCAACACTGCTACCTGACTCTTCCCAGCTCTGCAAGACGGCAGGACAATTGTGCTACGCGAGCTTCGGTCCTAGGCGCACTACCAACGAGAACGCGGCCGCATACTTCGAGCGGCTCACCTCGGCGGGGCACGGTTCGGTCCTCGAACATGCCAGCTTCAGCTTCCTGCTCTACGGTATCAGCCGGAGCGTCACGCACGAGCTGGTACGGCATCGCCACTTAAACTTTTCCCAGATATCTCAGCGCTACGTATCGGGGAGCGTTCTGCGTTTCGTCGAACGATCGGAGTACGCCGAAGACCCGGAGCTGCACCGGCTCTTTGAGGAGCGGGCCGACCAAGCCGCCGAGGAGTACGAGGCGATGGCGGGGCGTTTGCTCGAGCGGCAGGTGAGAGGAGTCGCCCTCCTGGATGCCGAGTACAAGACCGACGCGCGCAAGAAGGTGCAGCAAACAGCGCGCTCCCTGTTACCGAACGAGACCGAGGCGCCGATGGTGTGCACAGGGAACGTGAGGGCCCTACGGCACGTCGTCGAGATGCGGGCCAATGAGCATGCTGAGAGCGAGATCCGGAACTTGGCGGTGCGGATGTTCCTCTGCCTCGCGACGGCCGACCCGATCCTCTTCGGCGACTACCGGCTGCAAAGCCTCCCCGACGGCACCTACGAAGTGACGACCGAGCATAGGAAAGCCTAAAACCTTGAGCTAGTGAATTCGGCCGGGTACTACGGCGAGCCCCAGCTCGGCGCCGGGGAAGTGCCGTCCTCTCTTCGGTGACTTCGCCACTTCTCTCCCCTAAACGATCACTCGAAGACGTGCTGCAGGTCTTGCGTGGCGGTGCCCTCTCCCGTGGCGGCGACCTCGACCCGCACTACTTCGCCGTCGGGCTCCGCGTGCAGGGCGACCGTGCCGTCGGCGGGGGTGTGGCGGAGTGCGTGGGAGACCAGGTTGTAGAGCACGCGCTGCAGCTTGGGAGGGTTCATCAGCATGGGGTCCACGCCGCAGGTCATCGGCAGACCCATTATTAAGCGCGTCAGCTCCTTACCCCTGGCTCGGTCGACGGCCTCCACGGCCGAGAGGTTGATCACCTCTCTAATGCTGCAGCGCGTAGATCAACTCGTCGTGCCCAGCAGCAGCCCGCTACCGCTAACATCTAGAAGCGTGCAGGGCCTGACAACGATTCTATTGCGTGCATAATTAGCCGGAAGCGAAAGAGGAACTTGCCAGAAGGAGAAGAAGTTGGTGGAACCCCCGATCGTGATCGAAAACCGAGAAGAGCTCATCTTCATGCTCTCCGAGGCGTCGGAGCTAGAGCATATGCTGATGCTCGAGTACCTCTTCGCCGCCTTCAGCCTCAAGACCGGCGCGGACGAAGGGCTGACCGAAGAGCAGCTCGGAGCGGTCAGACGGTGGGAGCGGATGATCTCAGAGGTCGCCGCCCAAGAGATGCTCCACCTGGCTTCGGCGAGCAACCTGCTCACGGCCATAGGCAGCGCCCCGCACTTCAGCCGGCCGAACTTCCCGCAGCCGGCGAAGTACTACCCTCCGGGAATCCAGCTGGCTCTCAATCCTTTCAGCGAACAGGCCTTGGGGAACTTCGTCTTCTACGAGAGACCCGAGGGGATGGAGAACGATGCGTCCGAGCTGAAGCTCGCGCGCGAGGCGGTGCCGTCCATAGCTCACGATACCGTCGTGCCTCACGAGCAGGACTTCGCCACCGTGGGTCATCTCTACCGGGGGATCGAGCGGGGCTTCGAGCGCTTGGTCGAAAAGTACGGGGAGCGACGGGTCTTTATCGTGCCGCCCGAAGCCCAGGCTACCCAGCGGTACTTCGGGTGGCCCGAGCTCGTCCCGGTTACCAACCTCGCCTCGGCACATGCAGCCATCGAGACGATCGTCGAGCAGGGCGAGGGAGCTCGGGCCGACAGGCAAGACGCCCACTTCGGTAAGTTCCTGCGGGTGCTGGAGGAGTACCTCGAGTTCAAGAGGCGGGACCCGGATTTCGAGCCGGCGAGATCGGTGACGGCGGCTTGGGTCCGACAACCGGGCGACACGAACCTTCCCAATCCCACGCTTATAACGGACCCCACCACGGCTGGGGTAGCCGACCTGTTCAACGCCGCATACGAGGTGCTGCTGCAGATGCTGGTCCGCTTCTTCGTTCACACCGAGGAGACCGAAGGGGAACTACGGACGCTGAGCAACACCGCCGTAGGCGCGATGTTCCTGCTCCTCAAGCCCTTGGGACAGCTCCTCACTACCTTGCCGGTGGGAGCGGAGTTTCCGGGCAAGACCGCGGGGCCAAGCTTCGAATTCTACCGCACGAGCTACCTTTTGCCGCACCGCCGCGCCGCCTGGGTGCTCATGCACGAGCGGCTCCTCGAGCTGGCTGACCACTGCGTTCGTATTGGCGCGCAACCGTCCGCCCCGGCAGAATTGGTGACGATCGAGGAGAGCTTCCGGAATCTCGCCGGGGAGCTGGAGCAGCACCTCGGTTGAGGAGCCGGTGGCTCAGGCGCGAGCGAAGACGGAGGTGCGGACGCGAGTGCATTTACCACTGTCCTGAAAGTGAGCGAGTTGCGAGGTGGCGAGATGCGCATGGTCGAGGTGAACGAGGTCCCTGTGGTACTGAGCCGCTCCGAAAGCGGCGAGGTGTGCGCTATCGAAGTGGCCTGCACCCACCGGGGAGGACCGCTCGCCGAGGGGGAGCGGGAAGGAGACGTGGTGACCTCTGCCCCTGGCACGGCTCGCGGTTCGCCCTGTGCTCCGGAGAGGTAGTGCGGGGGCCGGCGAGCGTACCGCAGCAGCACTTCGAGGTCCGGGTGCGCGACGGCTGGGTAAAGGTGCGCTCGACTTAAGTATCGACGAGGTAGATTCTAGCAACGCCGAATGTGGCCACCGCAGACGGTGTTTTCGGCCTCCAACACACCACGTAGCGCCCGTTTCGCGCTAACTCCACGGCGGCACCAAAGCGTGGTTCGGTCTCGAGCACACGACTACCGCATCGTACGCGCTGTGTTCGGTTATATCTCCGTTCGCCAATTAAGGTCGCGCGTATTCTGCGCCAACCGCTAGGAGTTCCGGCGGCGGATCAGGACGCCGATCCGCCGCAGCGGGACTGCCATCGTGTAGAAAACGGAGCGGATGCTCGCGTTGTACCAGACGTTCTTGGCCTGCGACCACTGAACCTTCGGGTCCACGCAGGCTTTCTCAAGCCTGACCGGCTCGTTTACGCCGAAGTGGGCAGCCAGGGATTTGAGGACGTGAGTCCAGATTCTCTCCTGCTCCGTCGAGCCGACGATGCGGAAGCCGATCTCGTAGATAGGGTCGTTGGCCCGTGCCAGAGATTGAACCTGGGCTACTGTGTGGCCATCATCATCGGTGTAGGCGGAAAAGGTGTTCCAGCCGGCCTCGGGGAGGCCCTCGGCCGTCATCACCGTGAAGGACTCTTCGTCCGCGTAGATCACCCGGACACCCGTGTACACCGGCATGCCCCGCATCGAAGCGTTGATGAGAAGCACCTCCCCGGGCTGGACGCCGGCTAGCGATGGGTAGAACCTGTTCTGGGGCGGATGGAACTCGGGGAAATGCTCCTTCCAGACTCGAACGACCTCGGTTGGCGTCACCCCGACGCCGGTCAAGGGTACCCAGTAGGTCTTCTGCCAGAGCGGACCGAAGCCCTGTAGAGCCCCGACTTCGTGCCGCCCTTGCACGTTCAGGTTGATCGCCCCTGTCGGCACATCGGAGACTTCCAATCTCTCTACCCTTTTCGCCCAGAAGTCAGCGTCGCGCGGTCGCCTCTCTTCCTCTCGCTTCCCTCCGGGTTGCGGGGGTTGCTCCGTCATGTTCGCTCTCTTCTTTCCGGGGAGACTAGCGTCTTACAATACGCTCGCTGCCTGTACGGCATCTTCTTCCGTGTTGTAGATGCTGATAGCGTCGTCGAGGCGTGTGATCTGGAAGATGTTCCTGTAGTGATCACTTAAGCCGTAGGTCAGGAGCTTCTGCTTCTCGCGGTTGATGCGGATGAGCAGCGTAACCAGGAGGCCGATGCCGCTACTGTTCATGTACTCAAGACCCTCGAAGTTCAGGATGAACACGCCCGCGCCCCCTTCGCTGGCCTGGTTGTAGGCGTCCATCAGCACGCCCTCGGCGAAGGCTGTGAGCTCGCCCTCTATGTCTATGATGGCGGCCTTCTCGCCGACCTTCCTGACGTTCATCCTTACCTGGGCCTGGGGCATGTCCATCCTCCTCGTTCGGCTTAACTCCCTCACTCCCTCGTACTCGCCGCGCAGGGATTGGAGCGAGCCGGGCAGGGTTTCGTCGTCTCTTCTCTCGCGCCCCATCTCAAGACACCGAAGTCTTTGGCACCGCGCTCTTTTCGTCTGGGTAAATACCTATGAAGTCCGAGAGACGCGTGACTTTGAAAATCTCCACGTAGTGGTCGCTCAGGCCATAGGCCAAAAGGCGGCGCTGCGAGGCGCGCGCTCGCGCTAGGAGGCTCACGATCAGGGCGATGCCGGTACTGTTGATGTAGTCTACCCCCTCGAAGTTCAGGAGGATAACCTCCGGGTCCTTGGCCTCGGCCTCGGAATAGGCAGCGTTAAGGGCCTCTTCTCCAAAGCCGTTGATCTCACCGTCCAAGTCGATCACGGCCGCACTGACCAGGTGGCGCACGCTCGCCTCAAGGTGTTTAGCTGGCATCGTTGCCTCCTTTCAGGCGCAGGACCAGCTCGACGGTGTGGTGGTCCGGGTTCCCAGAGACGCGCATCTCGTCGACCATGTTCTTTATCAGGAACAGTCCCCAGCCGCGGGGCGTCTGCCGGCCTTCGAGCTTCGCTTCGAGATCCGGCGATTCGAGGTCTGAGCTAGCCAGAGGCTCCCCACCCCGGTCGACGATGCGCACCAAGAGGCACTCTTTCAGGAGCCACACCTGGATCTTGACTGGCACCTCTGGCCTGTAGTTGTTGCCATGTTCCATGGCGTTCATCGTTGCCTCGGCCACGGCGGTCTTGAGCTTCTCCAGGCGCCCTGGTGGTAGGTCCAATCCTCGCACCGCTTCGGCTACCTGTTCCATCGCCCAGCGTTCGTTGCCGGGTTCGCTCGGTATGCTCAGCTCCGCTAAGGAGGTGCGCCAGGGACGGTTGCCGCCCTTCTGGCCTGAGGATTTCGGGGCCGTCACGATACCTCCGATCTCTGGAGCGTTACCATAGTAATGTCGTCCTCCTGCTCCCAGTCGTCCCCGGTGAACCGCTCCAACTCGGCCAGCAGGAAATCGATCAACGCCGAGCCACCCGCACGGTGGACTCCCACAAGCTCCTGCAGCCGTGGAAAACCGAACATCTCGCGCTGCGGGTCATGAGCTTCGACCAAGCCGTCACTATAGAAGAGGACGCCATCGCCTGCCTCCAGCGCGGCCTCCTTCTCCTCGTAGCCCATACCAGGCATCAGGCCCAAAGGCATCCCCCTAGCCCGGAGCTCGGAGGCACTACTGGCGTGCCGCAGGTAGGGCAGGTCGTGGCCGGCGTTGGCGTACCTGAGGCGACCGCTCTTCGTATCCAGTATGGCGTACATGCAGGTAACGAACATGTTGGGCGGAATATCGGGTTGGAGCACCTCGTTGACTCGTTTGAGCACCTCACCGGGCGAATCGAATCGGTGGGCAGCAGCACGCAGCATGGTGCGAGTTGTGGCCATCACGAGGGCCGCGGGAACGCCTTTGTCGGTAACGTCCCCGACGACGAGCCCGAGGCGGCCGTCATCGAAGTCCAGAAAGTCGTAGAAGTCGCCACCGACCTCCCGGGCGGGCTGGTAGAAGGCTGCAAGCTCGTAGCCGCCGAATTGAGGCACTGACTTCGGCAGAAGTGTCTGCTGGATCAGACGCGCGACCCTGAGCTCCTGCTCGATTCGCTCCCGCTCTTGAGCCTCCTGCTGCTGCTGGCGCACCAGCTGAGCAACCCTCACTGCCGGGGCTGTTTGGGTTGCGAGGTCGCCCAGGAGTTTACGGTCGTCGGCCGAGTATTCCTGCTGGCTCATACGTGGCCCCAGGTTCAAAAGGCCGATCAGCTCTCCCTGGCTCACCAGCGGCACAACCAACTTCACCCCCGATGTCTTCATTGCCCGCAAGGCCGGTGAGTCGAGATCTAGCTTGTCGACCTCCACCACACCTGAGACGCTCGCCAGGTACGCGAGGATCGGGTCGTCCGAGGCGATCTGAATCTCTGGTGCCTCTACCGTCAAGGTTTCCGGGGAAACCTCTGTCGCGGGAGTCTTGGGCATCTGCGGCTTACGAACGTCTCGCCGGAATACCGCATGCCAGAGATTTCGTTCTTTTCTCTGCTGTGTCGCCATTAACTCCATTCTAGTAAGCGACACTCTTCCAAACAAGCGATCGTCACTAACGTTACGCAAACGTACCTTAAAACATTGAAATCTCCGCTCGCCGCTCCTACGGCACGTTACGATGGCCATAACCAAAGTGAGACGTGCTTCGGCTGCATTGTATCTCTCTACAGCCACTAGCCCGTCGTTCAGCACGTCCGGACAGTACGGTTTCGGCCCTCGCGCTTCTTTAGCTCTGCAAGAATGCGTCCGGCTTCTACACGTGTCATCATGCTGGGGTGGAAAACGTCGAGCGCTCGGAAAGCGAGTGGGAATGGAGGTGGCGGCGTGTTCGCGCGGATAACCAAGTTCGAAGGTCCACCCGAGCGGGTGGAGGAGCTCCGCTACGCTGTAGTAGAGCGGACTCTGCCAGCGGTCGGGCGACTCGAAGGTTTCGCTGGGGCTCTGGTACTCGCCGACCGCCAGAGTGGCAACCTACAGGTGATTATCCTATGGGAGAGCGAGCAAGCGATGACTGCCAGCGAGGATTCAGCGTATTGGTTTCGCACCTATAGTGCGGAAGCCGCTAGCGAGACGATAACAGATGTGGAGAGGTACGAGGTCGTCTTATCGGAACTGAAATAGAGCGCAGCCTTAGCCACCCAGTCTCCTTCACAGAGCTTCGGCTCTTCTTTTGCGCGACTAATTGTTGACTCTAGGGTGAGAAGGTTCTCGGCGCCTCCGCGCTTCAGACGGACACTACAAATCTGCGAGCCGCGCCGCCCGGGTACGCGCCCAGGAAGGCGACGGCCGGTGTCGCTACCGATTCGTAGAAATACTCGGCCTACTCCTGCGTCGATATGTTCCCTGCCCCTTTCGCCTCAGTCCAGGCCTCTTGCAACGCTGCGGCTTGCTCTGCGGGTGATCTAGTACCGTTTATGACCTCCTGAAAACCGGAGAACATCACCTCGTTGAAGTTTTGCGGGGCCAGGACGTCGATGTTGTAAGCGAAGGATTCGGCTTGTGGCGATTCCCCGAGGTCGTCGATAATCGCCCTAAACAGCTCGGGCACGGCGAGCCCTTCTAGGTCGACAGGATGGGCGGGGATCGTGTTGAGCTTTTCGATGATTAAGCGAGCGGTGTCATCTTGCTGCAGGTAATCGATGAACTTGATCGCCCCTTCAGGATTGCTGGCGTCCGCAGCCACGAACAGACCCGACCCCAGCCCGATCGGGGGCGAGATGTCGGAGCCATCTATGGATGGAAACGGGAAAAAACCAACTGCAAAATCCTCGACAGTCTGGACGATCTCTGGCACGAGCCACGTGCCGGTGGGCAGCATGGCGGCCTTACCGGAATAGAACAACGTGTTGGCATCGTCGTAGGTGATGTCGCTTACGTCCTCCGGGTAGTAACCACTCTCCACGAAGTCCCTGAACATGAGGTCGATGGATTCCACTACCTCGGGGATGTCCCATCTACCATCTCCGTAAAAGATGCCGTCGAGCCCTTCTCTCCCAAGCGTGTTGCTGACCCCGATGCTGAACATGTGGCCGGCCGGCCACTGTTCCTGGTCGCCGAACGCAAGCGGGATGATTCTTCGCGCTTTGAGCTCGTCGGCGATCTCCCGAAGCTCCTCCACGGTCTTCGGCTCCTGGGGCACGAGGTCCCTATTGTAATAGATTATTATCTCTTCGACCTGATCGGGGACGCCAAAGACGGTGCCATTGTAAGTGGCTCGCTGCTTCGCCCATTCGTAGATATCCCAGCCATTTCGTTCGTAGGCTTCCTCCAAGGGATACAGGAGCCCCGCGTCGGCCAGTACGCCACCGAACCCCGGGCCTGTATCGTAGGTGAAAACGTCCGGCCTTTGGGCAGACCGCAACCTGGCTTCTATGACCGTGCGGAGGTCCTCAGTCGACATCGTCTCGCGCTGCACGTCTATATCTGGGTGTTGCTCCTCGAACCTTGCGATGAGCTCTTCTGCCGCCCTCTCAAGGATAGTGGTCTCCCGGGTTGCAGCAAGGAAGTCGACGACCTCACCCCGATTCCCACCGCAGCCCGCGGTGCCCAAGAGCACCGCGCCGGCGAGCCCTATGCCGCCGAGCCTAAGGAAATCTTTGCGGCTTACCGCTCTTGGCATCTGCTGTTCCTTTGCTCGCTATCCTTGCCCTCGCGAAGCGTTTCTCTATTGAGATTTGCCTCGTAGAGTAAGTAGCTACGTTGCCACGCTGCCTCCGAACAGCGAGGTCTATGCCCATCTGAATGAAGCGTATGTTCGCAGCGAACCATAGCGATTCATCCGCGCGGTTCTTCGGATCTCTCACCTCTCTTCAGATCGGGATCTGGGCGCAACCAAAGCGAGACGTGAGCGGGCTGCATCGTCTCCTCGACCACCGCCATAAGGTCGTCGCTTAAGGTATCCAGGTCCGTCTCCTCGCGCAACTTGGTACCGAAGGCCGCGAGTGTCTTGGCCGCGTCGTACTTCTTCCTGTAGAAGCTGCGGTCGATGAAGCCCTGGATGCGGCGTCTTAAGGGGTTGAACAGCGCCGCGATTGCCAAGGTGGAACCCACGACCGCGAGTTGGGATTGCTGCCCGGCGAGCGTTACGAAGATCTCCTGAAAGAGCACCACGCTTCCGAAGTACACCAGCGCCAGCACCGCTGTGAGCGATCCGTACACCAGCGTGCGGTTTATGATGAGGTCTATGTTGTAGAGGCGGTACTTCAAGACGGCGATGCCTGTGGCAACTGGCAAGCCTACCAAGCCGACGATGGCCGGTAGGAAGCTTATCCACCGCAGCCCTCCCAAATTTATGGGTTCGAGGAACACGTACGTAAGGGTGGTGCTGATGGACAGCACCGCGGCGGCGTAGGCGAACCACTTGACCTGCTGCCGCTCCACTCCTTTAGAGCGGCGCAAGCGCACCATCAGAGAGGAAGCCGCTACGAGCTCCAATACGTACAAGATCGTCTCCATCGGGTTGATGACGTCTGTGGGGCCCTCTATCCCGAGGGGATGGTTGACACGGTCAAGTCCTCCCGCGGTCTCGGGCCAGAGAGCCACCGCGACCGTTCCCACCACTACCACCACCCCGACAAACCACGCAAAAGGTCGCCAGCGCGGCGAAGGCGGCCGACCGTCCGGGAAGAGCAACACCAAATACACGAAGAGGCCTATGTGCGGAACCCACGACCAAGAGGAGACCCAGGCCAGTGCCTCGCCGCCCGGCAGCCTCCCCGGCACCGATCCGGGCTCTGCCAGCAACGTGACGATGGCGTACTCGGCGCTAAAAAGGCGCACCGCTCCGACGAAGCCTATCGTGCAGAAGATCCAGCCTATAGGGTTCTGGGGAGGAAAGTGGGGCGCGATCACGGCGCCAACCACCGAGAAGCTTATCCCCATCAGCATGGCCTCAAGCCAGTAGTCGAAGACGGGAGCGCTCGCGTGGATGGGGCCTCCCACGGGGGACCGGCTCAGCACCAGGAGGAGTAGGCCGAGCGCCGTCAGCGTCAAGGAGATAGCGCACATGTACCAAGCGAGCCAAGTGGCGGTACGAGTGCTCATCGTTTCGCCTTCGGGGTACGCAACCAAAGCGAGGCGTGCTTCAGCTGTAGCTTCAGCTGTATTGTATTTCGTACCACCAGATCAACGTTCAGCGCGTCCGAGTCCGCCCGATTACGCGGTTTCGCGGAGAGGACCTTAAACGTCTTTGCCGCATCGTACTTGCGCCGATAGAAGCGTCGGTCGGTAAATTCCTGCATCCGGCGGGGCAGCGGCTGGAACAGGGCTAAGACCGCTAGCGTCGAAACGACGCTAGCGAGGCGGGGGGACTGGCTGGTGAAGCCGAAGAGAAGTGTGCGGAGCAACACGACGTTGCCTACCTATGCCTTGGGTTTCGAAGAGTAAGCGGAGCCACCACCTTACGCTCGTTTTAGCGGCTCTATTCGAACACCAGCCAAGAGCCATTGATGCCGGCGCCTCCCTGGATACCCCCGCTTCCCGGGATCACCCTTACGAGGCGAGCCCCTTCGTCAGCGAACTGCTCCAGCGCTTTTCCGGCTTCTTCTGAATGTGTGACAAACGCAACCCGGTGCTCCTTGCATATCTCCTCTAGGGAGCGCTCTGAAGTCTCTTCGTCGCTAACGACTCGCACCAGTAGCTTTTCCCGCTCGGCCGCCTCCGCCCCCAGCTCTCCTCTGTAAGCCTGGACCTCTTCCTCACGAACCTTGATCCTTTCGCGCTCCTCCTCGATGTGCCTCTCGAGCCTATGCAGCAACCTCTCGATGGAGGACTCTCTCTTGTCCACAATGAACTCCTTCCCGTTAGTTCTGCTACCGTAAGTCTAGCAACCACTAATGCTACTTGTGCCGCTCTCCGCGTACCACAAAAGAACGGTAGCGCCCACCTCGCCTGTACGTACAGCCGCCGTCACCCTGGTCCACCGCCGATCACCTCAAACATTACGTACCTCGTTCTCGTCATGTCCCACTCGCGCTTCCCCGTCGTGTAACGGCCGCAGCTACAAGTTGACGTGTGCAGGCTGCATCGTCTCTTTCACTATCGATACCAGCTCTTCGGAGAGCTTGTCAACATCCGTCTCATACCTAAGCCTTGAGCCGAAGGCTTCCAACGTCTTTGCCGCGTCGTACTTCCCGCGGAAGAAGCGTCAATCCATGAGACGCTGGATGTAGCTCCTTAGGTGCTCGAAGAGGACAGCGATAGCCAAGGTGGAGGCTATTATGGCGGCTTACCTAGGCCGCCGCTAGGCCGACGGGGAGGGAATGGGGCTCGGCCAGCAGAGCGGAAATGGCATGATCTTCTGCGAAGAACTCCGCACAGCGACCGGGCGAGCCAGACGGCTGTGCGGGTGCTAGCCTTACCAGGCGTCCCTGATCCAGGTTCTTGCATTAGGTGATGCTGGCAGAGGAGTACACTCCGTGCCTCCTCAGAAGAGTCTGCACAGGTGACTGCCATTCCCTCTACTTATTCTCGGAGGTTTAGCCAAGGTATTCGTGAACTAACTTGATGGCGACGGAGCCCTCGCCGACGGCCGACGCCACCCGCTTAATCGACCGATGCCTCACGTCGCCAATCGCAAAGACTCCGGGCATACTGGTTTCTAGCAGCAGGGGAGGATGTTCGAGGTGCCATCCTTGAGGAAACCGTCCGTCGTGCAGAAGGTCTTGTCCGGTAAGGATGAAGCCCCACTGATCGCGTTCGATCTCCTGGGGCAGCCAGTCCGTGTGTGGGCGGGCACCGATGAGGACGAACAGGGCAGCAGCGGGGACGGTCTCGGTGAGCCCGGAGAGGGAATCCTTGAGAACGAGGCGCTCAAGCCTTCCCTCCCCACCACCGTCGATGACCTGAGCGTTAAAGCGAATGTCGATGTTCCCTGCCGCCTCGATCTCCCTGATCAGGTAGTCGGACATGCTCGCGGCGAGAGAGTTGTCGCGCACGAGCAGCGTCACGCGCGAGGCGTAGTTCGACAGGTACGTTGCGGCTTGACCGGCAGAGTTCCCTCCGCCTACAACGTATACCTCTCGTCCCTTCACGACCTGTGCCTCAGTCACTGCGGAGCCGTAGAACACACCTGCCCCGCTTAAGGCCTCGAGGCTGGGTATCCCCAGCCGACGGTAAGAGACGCCGGTGGCAATGACCACAGCCCGGCCCGCTACTTCGGTCCCGTCGGACAAGGTCACCACCAACTCCTCCCGCTCGTCGCGGCGCAGCCCCGTCGCCTGGTGAGCAAGGCGGAAGGACGCTCCGAATAGCCACGCTTGTTGGTAAGCTTGCCAGGCTAGATCTGAGCCACTGATACCCCGTGAGAAACCGAGGTAGTTGCGTATGCGAGAGCTGGTGCCTGCCTGACCGCCGAAGGTCTCGCTCTCTAAAACCAATGTGCGAAGACCTTCGGAAGCGCCATAGACCGCGGCAGCCAGTCCGGCGGGCCCCGCCCCGATGACGATGAGGTCGAAGTTTCGTACATCGGGCAGGGTGTTCATTCCAAACGGAGAGATCATCTCGAAGGCGTCGGTGACCTCGGTGTCAGAAGGGTCGACTAGCACCAGCCTGTCGAATATGATCATCACGGGAAGCCGTGCCGAGGTCGTGTTCCATTGGGCAAGCAGCTCCTGTCCCTCCTCTGAATCCGCCGCATAGAACACGGTCGCGATCCCGCTGCGACTAAAGAAATCCCTTAGCTGGTAAGATCGCGGTGACCAAGAGTCACCTACGAT
>Ga0126305_10000270_pt1 | contig 23038 bp, 17 predicted proteins | sample Plot26_FD_92536 | JGI IMG/M metagenome (GOLD analysis project Ga0126305, IMG submission 92536) | Serpentine soil microbial communities from UC McLaughlin Reserve, CA, USA - Plot26 | ecosystem: Environmental > Terrestrial > Soil > Grasslands | place: USA: UC McLaughlin Reserve, Lake County... | reverse complement strand
TGCGGATCACCAGGTTGCCGTTGAACAGGTTGACGCTGTCCACGTCTCCGGGATTGAAGCTGCCGGAGGAGCCGAAGCCGCGGGCGGTGTTCGGGTGCTGCTGCGCGGCGGCCGGCAGGAACGCGAGGAACAAAAGGACGGGGAAGGCCAGCGGGCGGCAGCTCACTGTCCAGCCTCCTGACTGGCTCCGGCCTCGACGATCGTCAATTCCATCCGGTTGGGATCGATCAGCACCACGACGTCCTTGGGACCGAACCGCTTCGGCGGCTCGGCCTCAATAGCCAGCCCGGTAACCGGCCGCATCCTGTCGAGCGCGGCGGCGATCTTGCCGTCGGGAGCGCCGTCGTCGTCCTGCTCGCTGCCGTCCCCCACCGTCAGCCGCCACGCGCCCTCCCCCGGCCGCACCAGCAGGACCTCGGCGTAACTCCGGACGTCCTCCACCCGGTCCGACCGCACCTGGTCCCGCGCAAGCCCACGCCCCCGCCAGCTCACCTTGCGCAGCGGATAGCCAGCCGGCGAAACCGCGTCGGCGCGGCCCGTCGCGACGTCTACCGCCACCCAGATGGAGCGCAGCGGCACCTCCCGGTCCAGGTCCCACACGACCCTGCCGTCCCCATCACCGTCCGTCTGTGCCTCGGCCCGGCGCACGAGGGTCGCGACGTCGTCCTCGGAGAGCTCGCGGGCCATGCTGAACCAGACGACCTGTCCCTTGGCGGTGATCCCTTCCACCGTCACGGAGCGTTGCTGGAGCGTGATTGCCGGCTCAGCCAGCGCGGCGGAGGAGAGGGACCAGATCGCAAGGAGGAGGGATGGCAAACCCAGCAGCTTCATTCTTTTACTCCGTCGGTCAGGCGATGCAATTCTCGATAGTACGCAAGAGTAGGTATATGCGTCTAGGGACCTCCGCCGCCGACCTCGCAGGCAGGCCACGCCGCCGGCAAGATGTGCTTGCTCTTGCGCCTTGATAAAGCACAGGCGGGGGCCAGCCGCCCCCTGGCCCCGCCTGATCAAGATTCAGTTTTCAAAGATCCAGCGCGCGGCACCGGCGAACCGGTGCCGCGTCAGTTCCTACAGTTGCTAGGGATCAGGTGGTGGGCGTCGACGGCGGACTGGCCGATGACGACTTTTCCAAGGTGGCCTGCTTGAAGCGGGCGGGAATATAGCGCCGGGCTCGGGGTTCGTCAAGACCTGATCTCTCTATTGACTCCCCCAATCTTCAAAAGACTCTTTTGCCGGAGGGAAAGGTCTTTTGCCTCCGGATTAAAGTCAATTGGACGCAACCTGAAGGCAATTGCCCCAAGATTTGACTTGTTGTCTCAGGGAAAAGAGTATTAGGCTCCGGTTTGCAGAGACCGGGACGGAGAAAAGAGTAATAGCTCGGGAGAATTGACTATTCCTCGCGAGGAATTGATCTTTTCTCCCGCGAAGTGACTCTATTCCGCGCCGAATTGAGCTTTTTCCGGAGATCGCTGAGCAAATCCGGGTTCAAAAGGGCTTTTCTTCGGACCCGAATGTCTTTTGCAGGATTTTTGACAACTGAAGGATGTGTACAGCGCTCTTTTCCGGGTGCGATTGGGCTTTTTTTCTCGGGCGAGGCCTTTGGATCAGCCCCGGCGCTTCCGTGCCGCTCCGGAGATCAGCTCCTGGGCGTGGGAGAGGGAGAGGTCGGTGATCTTCTTGCCCGCCAGCATGCGGGCCACCTCTTCCACGCGGGTTTTGGATTCCAGCTCCTCCACCCTCACGCTGGTGCGGCCGCCGTCTACCTGCTTGCTGACTTTGAAGTGGAGGTCGGCGTGGCTCGCGACCTGGGGGAGGTGGGTGACGGCGAGGATCTGGCCTCCCTTGGCGAGGCGCTGGAGCTTGGCGCCGAGGGCGGCGGCTTCGGCGCCGCCGATTCCCGTGTCCACCTCGTCGAAGACCAGCGTCGGGCTCGCCTTCTCGGCTTCTCCTCGCGAGGCGAGCTGAAGGGCGAGATGGATGCGCGACAGCTCGCCTCCCGAGGCGATCTTGGCCAGGGGGCGCGGCTCCTCCCCAGGGTTTGGAGCGAAGAGGAAGACGACCTGGTCGATCCCCAGGCGGCCGAAGTCGGTCTCCGCGCCTTCGGACTCTCCTTCAGACAATCGCAGCGGGCTGCCCGTCCGGTGGCGACGCTCCAGGGCCACGGCGAGGCGGGCGCGGGCGAGCCCCAGGTCCTTGAGCTCGCCCTCGATCCGCTCTACCAGCGCCTTGCCCCAGGCCTCGCGGGCCTGCGACAGCGCCAGCGCGGCCGTCCGGTAGTCTTTTACGGCGCCCGCCACCTTGGCCTCCAGCTCGTCGCGGTTCTCGTCGTCCCCCTCCAGCTCGGCCAGCTCGGCTTCGATCTCGGCGCGCCGGGCGAGGACAGAAGCGGAGTCCCCGCCGTGCTTGCGGCAGAGGCGCTCGATCAGGGCGAGCCGCTCCTCGACGACGTCGAGCCGGGCCGGGTCGGCCTCCAAGCCGTCGAGCCGGTGCTGGAGGGCGCGGGCCGTCTCGGTGAGGCGGATGCGCACCTCTTCCAGCTCCGCTCCCCAGGCGGTGGCCTGCGGCTCCCAGGCTTCCACCTCGCCGACCAGCGTGTGGGCCTTGGCCGTCCGCTCCACGGCCGCTCCCTCCTCGTCGAAGATCAGGGCGAGAGCGGTGCCCAGCGAGCGGGTGATGGCCTCGGCGTTGCGCAGGACGTCCCGTTCGGCACGGAGGTCCGCCTCCTCGCCGGCCTTGAGCTTGGCGGCGTCGATCTCGCCCGCGTGGAAGCGGAGCAGGTCGAGCCGCTCGCGCCGCATGCGGTCGTCCCCCGACAGGCTCTCGAGGCGCTCGGCGAGGCGGGAGTAGAGGTCGAACGTCTCGGCCACCCGGGCGAGGAGCGGCCCGGCCTCGGCGCCGCCGGTGCGGTCGAGCATGGCCCGCTGGAGGTCCGGCTCGATCAGCCCCAGCTCGTCGCGCTGGCCGTGGATGCGCAGGAGGTAGGGGGCGAGGTCCGCCAGCAGCCGCAAGGTGGTGGGCTGGTCGTTGACGAAGACGCGGTTGCGGCCGCCGCGGCCGATCTCGCGGCGGACTAGGACCTCCTCCCCCTCCGCCTCGAGGCCCGCCTCCTCCAGCACGGAGCGCCAGGCGCTCCCCTCGGGCTCGAAGACGCCGGAGACGGTCAGGGCCTCGGCGCCGGTGCGCACCATCTCCGCGCTGGCCCGCGAGCCGGCCAGCAGGGAGAGGGAGTCGACGACGATGGATTTGCCGGCGCCCGTCTCGCCGGACAGGACGTTGAAGCCCTGTCCGAACTCGACGGACGCTTCGGCCAGGACGGCCAGGTTGCGGACGTGGATCTCTCGGAGCACGTCGGGACGGTTCAGTTCAGCGGGTCGGTCACGGGAAGACGGTACATTGGGACGAGGAGAAGTCTATCAGAGCGGATGGAGCCAAGGGGATGCAACTCCGCGCCATCCGAGCCAGCGTCTTCCCGCCAGAGTCCCCTGGTGGCTTTGAATAAGCCGCAGATATAGCTATACTCGGATTTCATCATCCTTTACCAAGGAGGCAGCATGAGCCCCCGATTCTTTCTTCGTCGATTGCAGGCCTGGCTGTTCGTCCTTCCTCTCTTCGCCCTCGGATGCAACGGTTCGGAGCACAGCCCCACGGCGCCTGTCGAGCAGCCGAAGGCAGCCTCAGCCGCGGTGGCCGCCGCTGCTCCGGTACAGGGCCCTGGGGTTGCGGCCGGCGAGGAGGACTCTACGGAGGCGCTCCGTCCCGGCGCCGCCCGGTTCCAGGCGGCCCGCCGCTCCGCGCAGGAAGCGGCCCCTGCCGGGACGCCCGACGCGCCAACCGTCGTCAGCGCGGCCCGCGGCGGCAACGGGAATGGGAACGGCAACGGCAACGGTGGAAACGGCAATGGCAATGGCAACGGCGGCAACGGCAATGGCGGTAATGGGAATGGCAACGGCAACGGGAATGGCGGCGGGGGACGCGGCGGCGAGCTGACGTTCGAGATCCGTCCCGCGACCTGGAACACGAACTGGGCTCATGCGGCAGGGAACGTCCAGGGATTCGTGCGCGGCGGGGACGTGGCGAAGATCGACACCGGATCGGTGGAGCTGCAGGCTGGCGGCGGCTCGCTCGATCCCCTTTCGGTCCGGATTGCCGGCGGGCAGCTCGTGGCCACCTTCGACAAGTCCGAGGCCTTCGAGCTGCTGGGCGACGTTGAGTCCGGAGACCGGGAGACCGTGACGCTGCGGTTCACCGTGGCGGGCGAGCAGAAAGAGCTCGAGGATCAAATCCGGATCGTCGGTCCCAACGGCGGCGGTACCGGCGGAGGTAATGGCGGCGGCGAGTTGGAGCTCAACATCCAGCCGGACGACTGGAACGTCAACTGGGAGCACAGCGCCGGGCAGGTCACCGCCTTCCTTCGTGGGACGGGTGTGAAGGACGTGGACCTCGCCACCGTCCGGCTCGTGGGCGACGGGGCCGGCGCCGCGCCCCTCGAGCCCCTGGACGTGCGCCGCGTCGGCAAGCAGGTCGTGGCCCGCTTCGGCAAGAGCGCCGCCTTCCTGACCCTGGACGATCCCGATGCCGGGGAGCGGCACACGGTGAAGATCCGCTTCTCCCAGGGCGGCACGGAGAAGGAGCTCTCGGAAGACGTGCGGATCGCGGGCAGGCGGTAGCGGCACCCCGGAGGCCGTCGTCAGTGCCTCGGCCTCCGGAGCGTATCCACCGGGAAGCTTCTAAACCAGCTCTCTGAAGTCCTTGTAGGGCTGGCCCAGCGAGTCCGCCACGGCCTGGTAGGTGATGTGGCCCTTGTAGGTGTTGACGCCCAGGAGGAGGCCCGGGTCTTCCTGAGCCGCCCTGGGCACGCCCTTGTTGGCGAGGGAGAGGGCATAGGGCAGCGTGGCGTTGTTGAGGGCGAAGGTCGAGGTGCGGGGCACGGCGCCCGGCATGTTGGCGACGCAGTAGTGGACGACGCCCTCGACCACGTAGGTCGGGTTCGAGTGGGTGGTCGCGTGGGTGGTCTCCATACAGCCGCCCTGGTCCACCGCCACGTCGACCGCCACCGCGCCCTCCTTCATCAGCGTGAGCATCTCCCGGCTCACCAGCTTGGGGGCCGAGCGGCCGGGGATGAGGACGGCGCCGATGAAGAGGTCGGCGCGGCGCAGCGAGGCGCGCAGGTTGTACTGGTTGCTGGCCAGGGTGCGGACGGCGCCGTGGAACAGGTCGTCGATCTCGCGCAGGCGGTCGAGGTTGGTGTCGAGCACGGTGACGCTGGCGCCCAGGCCCTGGGCCATCTTGATCGAGTTCAGGCCGACGATGCCGCCGCCCAGCACCACCACGTCCCCGGGCGGCACGCCGGGCACGCCGGCGATCAGGGTGCCGCGCCCGCCATGCCCCTTCTGAAGGAAGCTGGCGCCGGTCACGACCGCCATGCGCCCGGCCACCTCCGACATCGGAGTCAGCAGCGGCAGGCGGCCCTGGCGGTCCTCGATGGTCTCGTAGGCCACGCCGGTGATCTCGCGCTCCAGCAGGACGCTGGTCAGCTCCGGCAGCGGCGCCAGGTGGAGGTAGGTGAAGAGCGTCTGGCCGCGCTTCAGAAGACCGTACTCCGACTCGACCGGCTCCTTGACCTTGACCACCATCTCGGCCCGGCCGTAGACGGTGGCGGCGTCCGGCACGATCTCGCCGCCGGCGGCGACGTAGTCCTCGTTGGGGATGCCGCTGCCCAGCCCGGCTCCGTCCTGCACGATCACCTGGTGGCCCGCGGAAACGAGGGCATGGACGGAGGCCGGAATCATCCCGACCCGGTATTCGTGATCCTTGACTTCCTTCGGTATCCCGATCAGCACGTTATGGTTTCCCCGCCTCGACAAGTTTGGTTTCCGGCTCGCCAGCCCCGCGCGGGCGGCGCGCCTCTCGTGCCTTCTCTCCTCGCATCACCATTTGGCCCTTGAAGAAGGCTCCCTCGGAGATCACGATCCGCGGCGCGGTGATGTCGCCCTCGACGCTGCCCGAGGGCCCCACCTCCACCCGCTCCGACGCGGTCACGTTCCCGACCACGGTTCCCGCCACGCGCACCACGGGAGCCGAGATGGGCCCGTGTACGGCGCCCTCGGCGCCGACCGTCACGGTGGCGTCCACCCGCACCTCGCCCTCGACCTCGCCGTCGATCAGCAGCTCGGTCGCGCCGGTTACCTCGCCGGACAGGCGGGTGCCGGGGGCGACGTGGGTGAGGCGGCCCTTCGGGCTCGATGAAGAATCGGACGCTCCGCCGGCGAAGGCGGGGGTAGACGACGCGTTCTCACGACGAAAGATCGACATACTTACCCGGTCCGGCTTAGGAAAAAACGGTTGGAGCGGGCAACGGGACTCGAACCCGCGACATCAAGCTTGGGAAGCTTGCACTCTACCAACTGAGTTATGCCCGCTCGATGGGTCGAGCGGATGGAAATCTAGCGGAGAGGGGCAACGGGGTCAAGGGGTGGGGCGGCACGCTCCGGCCTTGCCAATCCGGGCAAGACCGATATACTGAGGACATGCAAGGTACAGGTCGAAGCCGGGATAGTGGCGAGCGGGGAGGGTCCCTCTACTTTTTCCCCGATCAGAAGATCACCGAGGCGGAGGCGCTCCACCTCCTCCATAAAGGCACCCGTGAGCAGCGCGCCTGGGTCATCTCGCACCTCCTCCGCTATGCCCAGTGGGACGACATCTGGACCTACGTGACCCGCGAGGAGGTCAAGGAGATCTTCCCCGATCTCGATCTCCCCGAGAACCTCCGCAACGCCTGGGGGCGGATGCTGAAGGTGGAGGCGCCGGTCGGGTAGCCCTCACCTCCCCGGCCCTCCTCTCCCGACCCCTCCCTCCCCCCCTCACCGGGAGAGGAGGGAGACAGAAGGCGAGGGCCTACCGGTCCCCACCCATCAAGATATCCCCGATGCCGCCGAGGGCGGAGCCTTCGCCCTTGTTGCGGGGAATGGCCGAGAGCACCTGTTTGGCCAGGCGCTTGAAGGGCAGCGACTGGAGCCAGATCTTTCCCGGGCCCGTCAGCGCCGCGTAGAACAGTCCCTCGCCGCCGAAGAAGGCGGTCTTGATGCCGGCCACCATCTGGATGTCGTAGGTCACCGTCGTCTCGAAGGCGACGATGCAGCCGGTGTCCACCCGCAGCGTCTCGCCGGGGCCGAGCTGGCGATGGAAGATGGTGCCGCCCGAGTGCAGGAAGGCGAGGCCGTCCCCTTCCAGCTTCTGCAGGATGAACCCCTCGCCGCCGAACAGCCCGGAGCCCAGCCGGCGGTTGAGGGCGATGCCCACCGCGACGCCGCGGGCGGCGCACAGGAAGGCGTCCTTCTCGCACAGGATGCGGTTGCCGTGCTGGCTCAGGTCCATGGGCACGATCTTGCCCGGGTAGGGCGCGGCGAAGGCCACTTTCTGGCGGCCCGGGCCGTTGTTGCTGAACACGGTCATGAACAGCGACTCGCCGGTGAGCACCCGCTTGCCGGCCGAGAGGAGCTTGCCCATCAGGCCGCCCTGCTCCGCTCCCGAGCCGTCGCCGAAGATGGTCTCCATGACGATGCCCGGGTCCATGTAGAGAAAGGCCCCAGCCTCGGCGATGCAGGCTTCGCCCGGATCGAGGATGATCTCGACGTACTGCAGGTCTTCCCCGTACAGCTCGTAGTCGATCTCGTGCGCCCGCGGCATCGCGGGACCAGCGACCGGACCGGCAGTTGGTCCGACCCCGGGCGGCGGAGGCGGCGGCGCGGCTCCGAAGGCGCCCGAGAATTCGGGCGCGGCCGAGACCGGGACCCAATTCGCCATCCCCTGGGTGAAAACGTGGGCGTCGCGCCCCAACCGGCCGCTCTGGATGCCGGAGAGAACCTCGTCCCGGCTCATCGGACCCTGCTGCTGGCCGCCGACGGCCACGTACCAAGTCTTATCGCTCATGGTGCCCTCCTCAAGGCCTATTCTATCCACCGTAACGCCATGATCTGCGTCTGCTGCAGAAGCTCGAAGTTGTTGTCGCTCACCAGCACCAGCGTCGGCGAGCCGTCGGGAAGAGGCGGCCCCCAGGCCATCCCCTCGATGTTGTCCGGCAGGAAGCCGGCGCCGGCGAAGTCGTAGACGAGCGTCTTCCGCACGGGCGTGAAGCTCTGCCCGGCGAGCGAGTCGAGGCCCGAGACGTCGGTGGCGCCGGCCAGCGAGACGAGGAAGAGCTGGATCGTCATCCCCCGTCCCACCACATACTCGCGCTCCAGGGCCAGCAACCCGCCCCCGGCACCTCCGATCCCTCCGGGAATGGCCAGCAGCTCGGCCAGGCCGCGGATCTTGAATCCTTCCGCCGGCGGCCGGTCGATGGCATCGACCTCGTAGACGTACTGGGCGGCGGGCGCGAAGCCCTCCCCCCGGCGCTCGTAGCGCAGCAGGCGTACGGGGCTCGGCTTCGCGGGGTCGTCGGGCGCGTCCTGCTGGAGCGCCCGCTCGTTGGCGGTCCACAGGACGGCGCCTCCCGGCTCCAGGGTGAGGCTCTCGAAGCCCTGGTTGCCGCGGACGCCCCGGCCCTTGCCGGCCAGGAAGGGAGCGGGCACCGGCAGGGTGGCGAGGAGCTTCCCGGCGAGCGAGAATTCACGGATGGAGGGCTCGATCTCCGACGAGACGAGCAAATTGCCCGAGGTTTCCGAGGGCACCAGGGCGATCCCTTCGCCATCGAACGTCTTGCCGTTCAGACCTTTGAGAAGGATGGCCTCTCGCACCACTCGCCGCTCCTGCCGGTCGCGGGAAACCCCGTCCTCCCCCACCGTGAAGCCGAGCCGGAAGACGCGGGCCGGGGTCTCGCCCTCGTTGTCCACCACCGCCAGCCAGGTGCCGTCGGGAGCGCGCACGATGCCGGAAAGGCCGCCGGCGCGCAGGCCGTCCACCTGGGTACGGTTGGGGATGACCAGGGGTCCCTTCCCCAGCAGGACCAGGCGGACGTCGCGCGGCGGGGACGGCTCGCCGGGCGGCGGCGGGGCGTTCTGCGCGCAGGCCGCGACGAAGAGGGACGCGGCGAGAGCGGAGAGCGTTCGGCGGGTCATGGCCGCGGGACGAACGTGACTTCGAACATCTTCGGCCAGAGCTTGCCGGTGATGAGGAAGGTCTTCTTCCCGGGATCCCAGGCGATGCCGTTGAGCACGTCGGTCGTCTGGCGCTCGGCGGGGGTGAGGAGGCCGGAGGCGTCCACGACCGCCGTGACCTTGCCGCTGGCCGGGTCGATGCGCAGGATATCGTCGGTCTGCCAGACGTTGGCGTAGATCGTCCCGTCGACGCATTCGAGCTCGTTGAGCCGGTCCATGGGCTGTCCGGCGAGGGTGACGCGGACCTCGCCCAGGACGGCGAAGGTCTTGGGGTCGCGGAAAGTCAGGCGGTCCGAGCCGTCGGTCATCACCAGCCGGCGGCCGCCGTCCGAGCACAGGCCCCAGCCCTCGCCCTGATAGGGGAGCTCCCCCGCCGTCTTGAAATCGGCGAGCCCATAGACGAGGGCCTTCTGGTTCTGCCAGGTGAGCTGGACGAGGCGGCCGTCCGCCAGCGCCAGGCCCTCGGCGAAATACTGCTGGGGCACGCTCACCCGGCGCTTGACCTCCCCCGTCTCCGGGTTCACCTCCCGCAGGCTGGACTCGCCGTAGAGGCCCGTGCTCTCGAACAGGGAGCCGCCGTGCAGGAACAGCCCCTGAGTAAAGGCGTTCGGATCGTGGGGGCGGATCGAGACGATCTTCACCGCCAGCCGCTCCGGGGCGTCGGGGGACTGGCCCACGGCCGCCTGCACCTCGGAAGGTGACGCCGGGTGCATCGGACGGGGCGGGGCGGAGCGGTTGAGCCAGAACACGGCGAGGGCGACGAGCAACGCGGCCATGACGGCCATTATGGGCCAATGCATGGGCCAACGGCGGGAGCGGGGGGCAGGGGGGGAGGCCTTGCGGGCTTGTCGGGAGGAGTGTTTACGGGCCATGAAGGTTTCCCCTCCCAATGTAGAGACGCCCTGCGGGCGTCTCTGGACTGGCACGACGGTCCCTTCTCGCAGATGCCATATCGAAGCACCGCCCCGCGGAGGGCCAATGAATAACCTGAACGTCTTGCCCGCCCCGGAGACGCCCGCAGGGCGTCTCTACATTGGGGGGTAACGCTGAGGAGAATGCCAACTCTTTCTCCTCACCCGCCCCACTCGCACCCATCCAGATATCCCAGGTCCGGCATCCCGATCGGCTGCCCCGGGGGTGGCGGGGGCGGCTCGGGGCGCTTCGACGGGTCCTCCGGCCCCTGGCGGTCCAGGTAGCGGTCGATCTCGCGGGCGAGGAAGGCCCGGTGGGCGGCCTCGGAATCATCGCCCGAGGCGCGGCCCAGGGACTTGGAGAGGGATTGCAGCTCGGCGTCCACCCGCGACCGCACGCCCGGTGCGGCCAGGGGATCGCTCGACAGGCCGATCAGACGGCGCGCCACCACCCACTGGACGCCCCGGCGCAGCTCCGCCAGCCGTTCGGACTTGGGAGCCGCGCCGCCGAAAGCCTTCTCCTCCATGGCGTTCAGCACCTCCTCGAGGCCGGGCAGCGACGAGTCGCGGCGGTGGAAGTCCACCAGCCGGGCCGTCCGCTCCGGGCGGAGCAGCAGCCGCACCGCCATGTCGGCCGCCGTCGTGGCGGCGGAGACCGGATCGAAGGTCGGGCCCGTCAGCCCCGCGAACATCTCCGCGTTGGGCCGGTACTCGGACGGGCGCGGCAGCAGCAGGGCGATGGTGGATTCCGGCAGATCCAGGCTCTCCGGCGAGAGCAGCTCCAGGACCGCCGCCAGCGCCTGCCGCTGGGCCTTGCCGTCCACGGGTTTCGAAGGCGCCTGGCCGTCGCCCCGGAGGGCGTAGGTGTACTGGAGGCCGCCGACCACCTTGGAGGTGGCTTCGAGCTGGTACCGGTGATGGAAGTAGAGCGGCACCAGCACCTCGTTGAGCAGGGCCAGGGGCTGCCCCGGGGCGATGTTGCGCTCGCCGAAGCCGGCGAGGCCGATGCGGCGCACGGCGAGGGTCTGACGGAGCCCCTCCGCCGGGTCGGCCCCGTTGTCCCAGAGATGGGCCAGCGGGCTGGCCGAGCCCTCGGGCCGGGCGTCCTCGTCGGTCAGGAAGACCAGGCCGCGGGAGAGCCCTTCGCGGATCATGGCGTCGAGCGGCTGGCGCTCGTCGGTGCCGGGCGGAAACTCGCTGTAGGCGTAGCGGATGGCCTGGACGTCCCACTCCCCCATGCCCACGGCGTAGGTCTTCGAGAAGTCGAGCTTGCCGTCCGGCGTGGCCCCCACCAGGGGCGCCGGGTAGTCCATCACCGAGGCCCGGCCGTAGGTGGAGGCGGCGAAGTTGTGCGAGAGCCCCAGGCTGTGCCCCACCTCGTGCGCGGCGAGCTGGCGGATGCGGGCGAGCGAGAGCTGCACGGGATCGTCCGGCGCTCCGGTGCCCGTCTTCTCCGTCCCCGCGAGCCCCTCGAAGATCAGGCGGTCCTGCCGCACCCGCAGCGAGCCGAGGGTGACGTGGCCCTTGATCATCTCGCCCGTGCGCGGATCGGACACCCCGCCGCCGTAGGACCAGCCGCGGGTCGAGCGGTGCACCCACTGGATGACGTTGTAGCGGGCGTCCAGCGGGTGCGCCCCCGGCGGCAGGACCTTCACCTGGAAGGCGTCGACGAACCCGGCCTTGTCGAAGGCGTCCTTCCACCAGGATGCCCCCTCGATCAGGGCGCTGCGCACCGGCTCGGGCGCGCCGGAGTCGACGTAGTAGACGAGCGGCTCCTTGACCCGCGAGCGCGCCGCCGCCGGATCGACCTTCTCCAGCCGGTGGCGCACCAGGTAGCGGGTCTCGATGGGCGCCGAGAGCGGCGCCGCGAAGTTCAGGAAGTCGACGGCGAACGAGCCCGAGCGGGGATCGAACGGCCGCGGCTTGTAGCCGGCGTCCGGCAGGCGCAGGAACGACTGGTGCTGGACCAGCGTCATGGCGCCGGCGGCGGGCGCCGTCTGGCGGACCAGGGCTCCCGGCTCGGCCGACTGGTAGGTCAGCAGCGACTCGAATTCCAGGTTCTCCGGGAAGGCCAGGCAGCTCTCGGGATCGACCACGCTGCGGCCGGCGTCGAGCGACCAGCTCCCCTGTTCGCTCCCCTTGAGCCGCGCCACGATGTCGTGGGCGTCGCGCACCAGGAAGGGGGTGAAGTCGACCAGCGCCCGGCCGTCCGGATCGGCGGCCGTGATCTCCCCGGCCCAGAGGATCGAGGTGGCGAACGACTCGCGCACCGTCCGCAGCTCGTCGGGGTTCTCGGACAGGGCGCGGAACCTGAGGTTCGGCTGCTCGAGGATCACCCGCCCGCCCAGCCGGCGCAGGGTGACCACCCGCGTATCGCCGAGCTGTCCGCGGTCGAGCCCCACGGGATTCGAGCCGAGGCCGGTGAGCAGCCCCTCCTGGTAGAGGTAGCTTGCCACCTCGCCGTCCTTGCCGGGGGCCGGGGGCACCGCCAGCCAGATCTTCCCCTTCTGGCGGTCGACGTAGAACGTCAGCAGACCCGCCCGCTTCTCCAGGCCGCCGGTCGCCTTGGCGATCGTGGGGAGCGCGCCGGCAGGGGCCGGCGGCTTCGCGGCCCCTTCTTTCGGGGGAGCGGCGAAGAGGGGCGCGGCGCAGAGGAGCGTCAGGAGGAGGACGGCGGGTCGGGAGAGCGCTGATTGCATGCGGATCCTTGGGGTCGGTGGGTTCAAGAGGCCGGGAAGCTTACCACCCCGAAATACTTTCGCCCTTCTCCGCACTTGTAGGTAGTAACGGTAGCTTCACTCTTCGCGAGGTCAAGCATGTTGGCCCTGGTTTCTACGAAGGCTGTCGTGGTTTCGACTTCCCCTCCGGGACGGCCTCCTCGCGAATCTCGTTCATTTACCCCCTTCCATTTCGAACTCGGATGCATATACTTTAAGCAGTTGCTTTGCTTTGTATGTCTGTATTGCCGTACCCAGGAGGGCGCCGGACGCAGCTCGATCTCCATAAGGAGGAAGAAGCCGTGAGGAAGATCGCAATCGTCGGTGCTGGGCAAGCAGGAATGGTTCTCGCGTTTGGACTGCTGCAAGAGGGGTACGAGGTGACGGTCTTCGAAGGGAGGCCGGCGGATGAGATCGAGAGGGGGCCGATCATGTCCACCGCGATGGTCTTCGACCGCCAGCTCAACGTCGAGCGCAGGCTGGGGCTGCACGAGTGGGAGGGCAAGGCCCCGGTCTGTAACGGCATGCACTCGACGCTGCGCCTGCCCAATGGGGAGATCATCCTCCAGATTCAGGGCGGCCTGGAGGAGACCTGCCAGGGGGTGGACGCGCGCATCAAGACCTCGACCTGGCTGAGGAAGTTCGAGGCTCAGGGCGGCAAGGTCGTCGACGCGCTGGTCGGCCGCTCGCTCCTCGAGGGGATGGCGGACGCGTTCGACCTCGTGGTCGTCGCCTCGGGCAAGGGAGGGCTGGGCGAGGTCTTCGAGCGGGATCAGGAGCGCTCGTTCTTCGACGCTCCGCCCCGGCGGCTGGGAGCGGTGATCCTGAAGGGGGTCCGCGAGTGGGAGGAGATCCCCTACACCACCCTCAAGTTCCAGTACTTCGTGCAGATCGGCGAGTTCTTCGCCATCCCCTTCTACTCGAATACCGGCCCCTGCCGGGCGATCGTCTTCGAGGCGCCTCCCGGTAGCCCGATGGACGTTTGGGGCGGGGTGGACAGCGCGGACAAGGCGCTGGCCACGGCCTTGCGCCTGATCCGGCAGTACTCGCCCGAGGATTGGCCGAACTACCGCAATGCCCAACTGGTCGACGAGCGCTCCTGGCTCAAGGGGGCGATCACGCCGACGGTGCGCAAGGTGGCCGGCCGCCTGCGGACGGGCAAGCACGTCATGGCGATGGGCGACGTCGCGATCGTCAACGATCCGATCAGCGGCACCGGCGCCAACGACGCCGTGCGCCAGGCTGACCGGATGACTCGGGCGATCGTGGAGCGCAACGGCAGAGCCTTCGACAAAGACTGGATGGAGGACGTCTTCGAGGGTTACTACCAGGAGCGCGGCCGCTACACCATGGAGTTCACCCGCCTGATGACCGGCCCGATGACCGAGCCCTTGTGGAAGGTCCTCCAGGGTGCGGCCCAGTCGCCTGGGGTGGCCCACACGTTCGCCAACATGTTCAACGACATCAAGGAATCGCTGGGTTGGATGACGGACATGAAGGCGGCGGAGCAGGTCTGCGGAGAGCACGCCCAGGAGCTGCGGGGCGCCCGTTTCCTCACCCTGTCGGACGCCATGGCCCGGTTCGCGCCGCAGCCCGGCGTCAAGGTGCAAGCCGCGTAGTGGCCGGCAAGCTGAAGCTCCCCTAAGGGCAGCCCGCCCCCTCCGGGCTGCCCTTGGACGCTTCGATCCGCCTTCCCCAGGGGGCGTGAAGACAGGGCTCCGCTTGTCGCCGGACGGCGAATCGGCTATAAGCAAGACCCATGCAGACGCTGGCCATCCCACAGCATCCCGTTGAAACCACCGATAAAAATTTCGAATCTCTGGGCCTCAGTCAATCGATCCTGCGCTGCATCCGCCTCGTGGGCTTCGAGCACCCGACGCCGATCCAGGCCGCGATCATCCCCGCGGCGCTCACCGGACGAGACCTGGTCGGCCTCGCCGAGACCGGTTCGGGCAAGACGGCGGCCTTCACCATTCCCATCGCCGAGCGGCTGGCCCATGACCCCAGCACCCGCGGCCTGATCCTCTCCCCCACCCGCGAGATCGCCCTCCAGACCCAGGCCTTCCTCGAGTTCTTCGGCGGCGACTTCGGCCTCAGGACGGTCTGCCTGATCGGCGGCGTCAAGATGGGGCCGCAGCTCCAGGGCCTGCGCCGCCGCCCCCACATCATCGTGGCCACTCCCGGGCGCCTTATCGACCACCTGGAGCAGGGCACCGCCAAGCTCAACGACACCAACGTCCTGGTGCTCGACGAGGCGGACCACATGCTCGACATGGGCTTCATGCCGCAGGTCCTGCGCATCCTCCAGGAGATCCCCTCGAAGCGGCAGACGCTGATGTTCTCGGCCACCATGCCGCCTCCCATCGAGCGCCTGGCCCAGCAGTTCATGGCCGATCCGATGCGGGTCGACATCACGCCCGAGGGCAAGGCGGCCGCGGGGATCAGCCACCGCATCTACATGGTCGAGCCCGAGAAGAAGAAGGCGCTCCTGCTCGCCCTCCTCAACCAGGAGTTGGGGAGCACGCTGGTGTTCATCCGCCGCAAGAGCGACGCCGAGTGGCTCTCCGGCGTGCTGGAGCGCGAGGGGCACCCGGTGGAGCGCATCCACTCCGACCTCTCCCAGGGGCAGCGGACCCAGGCGCTCCAGGGCTTCCGCGAGGGCGAGCACCGGATCCTGGTGGCCACCGACATCGCCTCCCGCGGCCTCGACATCCCCCGCGTCGGCCACATCATCAACTTCGACGTGCCCGAGACGGTCGAGGACTACATCCACCGCGCCGGCCGCACGGCCCGCGGCAACGCGACCGGCATCGTCTCGACGATCGCCGCCTGGATGGACAAGGCGATCATCAAGGAGATCGAGACCACCCTGGGCGAGGACATCCCCCGCTGCACCGTCCCCGGCGTCGAGGCCTACGTCGAGGTGAAGCCCCGGGTGACCCTGGGCAACCGCCGCGCGACCCTGAAGGTCAAGCGGCGGTAGCCGTCCTCACGAGGGGGAGGAGTCGTCCACTTCTCCTTCGAGCTGCAGGTTGCCGTCCATGTACTTCAGGTTGAACCGGAACTGGCGAATGCGCCAGGCGGCGCCGTCCTTCTCCAGGTGACTGTCTTTCTCCAGGTAAAAGTCGTAGCTGCCGACGAAGAACCGCGTGTTGCGGCCGGTGGCATTGGGGAGATAGTGGGAGGCGATGCCGTAGCAGAAGGCATCCGCCTGGCCGCCGTCGACGGTGACCTTGAAGTTCCCGGCCTGGTGGTGGACCGCCGCCAGGTGGCGCAACCCCCGGTCCCAGCCGTCCACGATCTCCTGCGAGTCCAACTCGGCGGCCGCCTCGCCGGTCATCGAGCTCATGTCGAAGAGGACCCGCGGCGTGAAGCACGCCCGGGCCGCCTCCCAATCCCGCTCGTCGGTGGCGATGAACAGCCGGGTGATCGTGTCGATGATGGCGTCTTTCTCAACGAGGTGCTGAAGCGCGTCGTCCATGACCCGGACGATATTGCGGGGGCCGGATGGCGTCAACGGCTCAGGCCCATTCGCGCAATTTGGCCAGGACCGATTCCAGGTGTCGCTCAATGGGTTCGTAAAATTTGGCGTCAGCCTCATCGAGGTGGACCCTCAAGCGCGACAACTCCTCTTGCTCGGACTCGGAAAGCGTGGAACTGAATTTCTTGTCCACCAGATAGGCGTACCGATCCCGCGCCTGCCTGCCCATCTCGATCGGATTCTCTGAGGTCATGCCGACAGGATACCTCTACACCGGCAGCGTCACCACCACCTCCAGCCCGCCCTCCGGCCGGTTCCGGGCCGTGATCCCTCCCCCGTGCTCCTCGGCGATGCGGCGGGCGATGGGCAATCCCAGGCCCGTGCCGGTGTCGTGGGTGGAGAAGTAGGGGTCGAAGATGCGCGGCAGATGGTCGGGGGGGACGCCGGGGCCGGAGTCCTGGACGGCAATTTTCGCGAGGCCGTTCGTCTGCTCGATGCGGACGACCACCCGGCCGCCGCCGGCGCTGGCGCGGAGGGCGTTCTCGATCAGGTTGCGCACGGCCCGGTGCAGGAGCTTGGCGTCGAAACGGGTCAGCAGGGTGCCGGGCACGGGCTCGAAATCGACCGAGATCCCCGGCGGCGGCGCGGCCCGATAGCCCTCGACGAGGTCGGCCATGCTCTCCACCAGGTCCGCCGGCTTGGGATCGATCCGCGGGATAGAGCTGTAGGTCGAGAACTCGGAGGCGATGGAGCGCAGCTCGTCCACCTGGGTCAGGATGTTGGTGGTGCAGCGCTCGAAGACCCGGCTGAAGTGCTCGGGGTCGTGCCGGTAGACCTCCATCATGTGCTCGGTCGAGAGACGGATGGGAGTCAGCGGGTTCTTGATCTCATGGGCGATCATGCGCGCCATCTCCGCCCAGGCGAGGAGGCGCTGGCCGCGCAGGACCTCGGTGGCATCCTCGACGACCAGCAGGGCGGAAGGCTCCCCCGATCCCGGCAGGGGCACCCAGACGAGGGCCCACTCGCGCTCCCCTTCCCCCTCCAGCCCGGCGAGCCGCACCGTCGAGCGGGCCATCTCGGTGCCGGCGCCGCCCAGGCCGCTCAGAAAGTCGGCCACGGGCCGCAGACGCTCGGCGCGCTTGACGGCCTCCTCCAGGCTCTCCCCCACCTCGGTCCCCAGCAACTCGGCCGCCACCCGGTTGTGCATCAGCACCCGCCGCTCGCGGTCGAGGGAGACGACGCCGGAGGTGATGTTCTCCACCATGCGGTCGACCACCTGCTTCTCGCGCACCAGCCGCTCGCGGGCCTCGGCGATCCGGCGGGCCATCTCGTCCACCGCCTCCACCAGAAGGGCCAGCTCGAGCTCCGTGGGGGCGAGGTCGAGCGAGGGGGCGCCCGCCGCGATCCGCCGGGTGCCTTCGACCAGCTCCATGAGCGGCCGGGTGAAGTTTCTCGCCAGGCGCCGGCCCACGGCCACCAGCAGGGCGAAGAGGCCGGCCGTCACCAGCAGGCCCTGACGCCGGAGCTGGGCGAGCTGGCGGGCCGCCTCCTCCTGCTGGGCGAGCAGGGGCATGGAGAGGAAAAAGCGCTCGTTGCCAAAGCCGCCGGGCACCCGCAGGGGCGCGTACATTTCGAGATAGGTGGTGTCGCCCACGCGGTTGGTGCGCGAGGAGAGGCCGTAGCCCAGGAGGGCCAGGCGCCGGTAGATCTCGCCCGGGATGCGCTTGGGCAGCAGGCCGGCGGTGAACAGCTCGTGGCGGCTGGAGGAGTGGACGGCGCTCCCCCAGTAGAGGTTCACCTCGTGACGGACGATGCGGGAGAGGTCGATCAGCAGCCGGTCGCCGAAGATCGTATCGACGCCGAAGCCGGGAGGCAGGGTGAGCAGCCGTTCGCCGAGGACCTGCTGCGCCGAGTTGAGGGCCGCCTCTCCCGCCACCCGCTGGTCCCGCCTCAACCTCTCCTCCATCGCCCGGACGAGCACGAAGTACAGCAGCACGAGCGGCACGAGGAGAAGGACGGTATAGACGATCATCAGGCGCTTGGAGTAGGAGCGAACGGTGCGCCGCAGCAGGTCGCGGAAGGCGGCGCGCGGCAGCGCCAGGAGCAGGAGCGGCGGAGCGGCGAGGGCCAGGAGGGCGATCACTCCCAGGCTCCAGTTGCCGGTGCGCTCCAGAGCCTCGATCGGCCGCAGCACGGGCAGATAGACCACCTCCCACCCTTGCTCCGACCTGCGGGCCCACGCCCGGGCCGGACCGGAAGGGGTCGCCTCCATCCGACCCCATTTAGGACCGCCCTGCGCCTGGCGCAGGCTGACGGGCAGGGGAGGCTCCTCCTCCCAGGGAGAGAGGGAGGCCCGGCCGTCCGGCGTGTAGAGGGCGTAGAGCGCCGGCTGGGCGATCTCTTCGATGGGCCCGGCCACCGGTCCGCCCTTGAGCAGACCCACGTCCACCTCGGAAAGGCGGCGCCAGTCGTGGACCTCGAAGCCGGGACTGGGCTGGAGCCAGTAGCGCACCCTCCCCCACGGCTTGCCGGCGAAACGCAGCGGCACGACGTCGGAGATCAGGAAGTCCTCCCAAGGCGGCAGCCGCAGGTCTTCCCAGCGGGTTGGTTCCGGATCGATCAGCCCCTGGTCGGTCAGCGGCATGCCGAAGGAGAAGAAAGAGGGCGGAGCGTCGTCCGTCTGCACCACCAGGGCTGAAAGCGAGTGGTGCCGGGCGAGCGGCGAGTCCTTCCAGAGGGCGTAGGCGAGGTCCTGGCGCTCGAGTCCGCCGGGGGAGCGGGGGACCACCCGCGCCAGGTCGATCGCTCCGAAGTGCCTCCTGATCTCGAGGGACACGGCGGCGTTCTCCTGACGGGTCGGCGGCGACAGCCGCGCCAGAAGCTCTTTCCCGGCGTACTCGCGGAGCCGCCAGCGGTGGGCGGTCTCCCAGATGCCGGCGGCGGCGAAGACCGACATCAGGATCAGGGCGACGAGAGCCAGCCCTTCCCCCAGCCGCCGCTGGTCGGCATAGGACGCCGCCGCCGCCCCGCCGGCGGCGAGAAGCGGCACGGCCAGGAGCGGCTGATCGCAGAGCGCCGCGCCCGCGAGCAGGAGCGCCACGGAGGCCCAGGCCACCCGGTCGAAGGGGAGGGCCGCGGGGCTCCCCTTGCGGCGCCCGGCCAGGCAGAGGAGCCCGAAGGCCGCGCCGGCGAAACCCACGCGCAGGGTGAACGCTTCGGCGGAGGTGAAGATGCTGCCGGCGAGGTCGAGCGGCCCCCAGAGGCGCTGCAGGGCCCAGGCCGCACCGAGGAGCATCAGGATGGCGCCCGCTCCCTTGACCCAGGCAGGGACGCGGTCGCCATCCTGCGAGCGGGCCCACACGCCGATCGACGCCACGGCCAGCCCGGCGAGCAGTACCCCGAGGGCTCGCGAGGGGACCGCCATCGCCGCGCCGAAAGCGATCAGTCCGCCCACGGCAAAGGGGCTGACGAGACGGCGCACGGGGCCGTCCTCGGCCATCAGCGGCCCGCCGCCGGGCAGAGCGACCCGGAGGAAGCGCAGCACGGCGATCGAGAGCAGGGCGAGGCCGATCAACGCCCAGGCCAGGCGGTCCGCGGGCGGCCAGCCGGAGGACGCTGCGGCGGGTCTCTTCTCGACCACCAGGGCCGGGGCTCCCTGGAGGGTCACGAGGTCGGTGCCCCGCACGGCCTGAGCGGGGCCGTCCACCAGGGTCCAGCGGGCGCGCCGGCCGCCGGGGAACGGCAGGACGTCCGAGGGGAAGCTGGCGCCCGCGACCACCCGCCAGGGGCGGCGCGACCCGTCGAGGGGATGGACGGCGAGCAGCGTCACGGCGCTGAAGCTCGCCCGGTAGAAGAGGCCGGACCGGGGGACCTCCTGGCTGAGCTCGTGGAGCAGACCCTCACCGGCCCAGGCGACGGGCACACCATCCGGGTCGAGCAGCAGCAGGGCGCGCCGCCCCATTCCTTCCCCAACCTCGATCTCCGCCAGCCGGCTGAAGGCCGCCAGGGTGGCCGCCGGCGTCTCCGCCGGCCCGGCCACGGCCTTCGCCGCCGCCACGGCCTCCGCGCGCAGATCCTTCCAGAGACCGGAGTAGGCCTGCCGCGTCTCCCGCACCCACTCCCCCTGGGCGTGGTGATCGAGGCGGCCGTAGGCCCAGCCCGCCGCCAGGACGCCGACGGCGACGGCCAGGATGGGGCCGGCGATCCGCCGTTCGCGGGACCGTCGCATCGCGAGCCAGGCGATGGAGAGGACGAGCAGGGCGGCGGCGGACCAGGGCGCCGGCAGCGCCGGAGCGGCCACCAGGGCCGCCACGAGGACGACTTCGAGCAGCGCCAGCCAAGCCGGCTCTCGGGAGGGTGAGCTCACCGTGGGAGCATCGGCAGGTCCACGCCGCGCTCCCGGGCGCAGGCGATCGCCTCGGGGTAACCGGCGTCGGCGTGGCGCACCACGCCCATGCCGGGATCGCCGGTGAGGACCCGCTCCAGCCTCCCTGCCGCCGCCTCGGTGCCGTCGGCCACGATCACCATGCCGGCGTGCAGCGAGTAGCCGATGCCAACCCCGCCGCCGTGGTGGACGGAGACCCAGGTGGCGCCGTTGACCGCGTTCAGGAGGGCGTTCAGGATCGGCCAGTCGCCGATGGCATCCGAGCCGTCGAGCATGGCCTCCGTCTCGCGGTTGGGGGAGGCGACGGAGCCGCAGTCGAGATGGTCGCGGCCGATGACGATGGGCGCCTTCACCCGTCCCGAGGCCACCAGCTCGTTGAACACCCGCCCGGCCTTCGCCCGCTCGCCGTAGCCAAGCCAGCAGATGCGCGCCGGCAGGCCCTGGAAGGCCACCCGCTCGCGGGCCAGGCGGATCCAGCGCGCCAGCGCCTCGTCCTCGGGGAAGGTGGCGAGGATGGCCTCGTCGGTCACCGCGAGGTCTTCCGGGTCGCCCGAGAGAACGGCCCAGCGGAAAGGCCCCTTGCCCTCGCAGAACAGCGGCCGGATGAACAGCGGCACGAAGCCGCCGATGTCAAACGCCCGCCGCTCCCCCGCCTCGAGCGCCTGGCCGCGCAGGTTGTTGCCGTAGTCGAAGGTGACGGCGCCGCGCTCCTGCAGCGCGAGCATGGCCCGGACGTGGGCGGCCATTGAAGCCATGGAGAGGGAGACGTACTGCCGCGGATCGTCCCCGCGCAGGCGGATGGCCTCCCCGTAAGACAGGCCGTGGGGCACGTAACCCTGGAGGGCGTCGTGGGCGGAGGTCTGGTCCGTCAGCACATCGGGCACCAGGCCGGTCGCGACCAGGTGCTCCAGGAGATCGACGGCGTTGGCTTCGACGGCGATCGACACCGCCTCGCGCCGGTCGCGGGCCGCCAGCGCCTGCTCGACGGCCGCCGGGATGTCCGGGGCGACCTTGTCCAGGTAGCGGGTGGCGAGCCGCCGCTCGATGCGGGTGCGGTCGACCTCGGCCACCAGGCAGACCCCCTCGTTCATGGTGACGGCCAAGGGTTGCGCCCCGCCCATGCCGCCGAGGCCGGCGGTGACGGTGAGCCGGCCGGCGAGGGAGCCGCCGAAGTGCTGGCGGGCGCACTCGGCGAGGGTCTCGTAGGTGCCCTGGAGGATGCCCTGGGTGCCGATGTAGATCCACGAGCCGGCCGTCATCTGGCCGTACATGGTGAGGCCGAGCCCTTCCAGCCGGCGGAACTCGTCCGCCGTGGCCCAGTGGGGCACCAGCATGGAGTTGGCGATCAGCACCCGGGGGGCCTCGGCGTGGGTGCGGAACACGGCGACCGGCTTGCCGGACTGCACGAGCATCGTCTCGTCGTTCCCCAGCCGCTTCAGGGTCTCGACGATCGCCTCGTAGCACTCCCAGTTCCGCGCCGCCTTGCCCGATCCGCCATAGACGACCAGCTCCTCCGGCCGCTCGGCGACCTCGGGGTCGAGGTTGTTCATCAGCATCCGCAACGCGGCTTCCTGCTGCCATCCACGGCAGGAGATCTCCGTGCCACGGGCAGCGCGGACGGTATGGGGACGGGCGGTGGAGGGAGGGGCGGCGGTGGTCGTGGTCATGGGGGTATTCTACTCGTGCCGGCGAAGGACTGTCCTCCTGTACAATCGTACCGTCATGCAACACCTCCCTCCTCGCTTGCAGGAAGCGGTCCGAAAGCTTGAAACTGGGCTGAAGAGCCTCTACGGCGAGCAGTTCCGTGGGCTGCTCCTCTACGGATCGTATGCCCGGGGTGATGCCCGAGAGTGGAGCGACGTGGACCTTCTCCTGCTGCTCGACGGACTCGTGAACCCCTCCCGAGAGATTTTGCGTCTAGCGGACGTGAAGTGGCCATTGTCGCTGGAATACGACACTGTCCTTTCCGTGATGCCTGTGAGCGCCCAAGCTTTCGACAAGGCTGAAACGATGTTTCTGAGCGTGGTTCGGCAGGAAGCTGTTCCAGCGGCATGACGAAATCCGATCTCCTCATGGAGAAGGCGAATCGGGCGCTTCATGTCGCCGAGCGCCTGCTGGCGGAAGGAGATGCGGACTTTGCGGCTTCGAGCACTTACTACGCCTGCTTCTACACCGCTCAGGCTCTCCTGGTCACACGCGCGCTCAAGTTCTCTCGGCACGGCCAGGTGATCGCCCAGTACGGGCTCTATTTCTCGAAGACTCGAATCCTGGACCCGAAGTTCCATAAGCTCCTCGACACGACCTTCGAGCTCCGCCAGGTTGCGGATTATCAGGTGGAGGTGTCCGTCGACCCGGAAGCTGTCATCGAGTTGATCGCGGGGAGTCGCCAATTCATCGCCGCTGCCTCCGAGTATCTCGAACAGCTCCAGGGACAATCCTCCGATCCCAAG
>Ga0126305_10000266_pt1 | contig 23156 bp, 17 predicted proteins | sample Plot26_FD_92536 | JGI IMG/M metagenome (GOLD analysis project Ga0126305, IMG submission 92536) | Serpentine soil microbial communities from UC McLaughlin Reserve, CA, USA - Plot26 | ecosystem: Environmental > Terrestrial > Soil > Grasslands | place: USA: UC McLaughlin Reserve, Lake County... | reverse complement strand
GCCTGACGGCGGGTCAGACCCGCACGGACGTGGACTTCGGCTACCGCGGCACCGCTTCAGTGGGTGACCGGGTGTGGAACGACGCGGACGGCGACGGCGTGCAGGACGCGGGCGAGGCGGGCATCAACGGCGTGACGGTCGAGCTGCTCGACGGCGCCAACAACGTGCTCGCCACGACCACGACGGCGGGCGACGGCAACTACACCTTCGCCAACCTCAACGCTGGCAACTACAAGGTCCGCGTCACGCCGCCCGCAGGTGTGGCTCCGACCTACGACCTGGACGGCGTCGGCACGGCCAACATCGCTTCCTTCAGCCTGACGGCGGGTCAGACCCGCACGGACGTGGACTTCGGCTACCGCGGCACCGCTTCAGTGGGTGACCGGGTGTGGAACGACACGGACGGCGACGGCTTGCAGGGCGCGGGCGAAGCCGGCATCAATGGGGTCACCGTGCAGCTCCTCAACAGCGGTGGCACCGTGATCGCCACGACGACGACGGCCGGCGACGGCAACTACACGTTCAGCAACCTGAACGCCGGCAGCTACTCGGTCCGTGTCACCCCGCCCGCGGGTGTGGCCCAGACCTACGACCTGGACGGCGTGGCGACGGCCAATGTGGCCGCGTTCACGCTGACGGCGGGCCAGGCCCGTACGGACGTTGACTTCGGCTACCGCGGCACCGCTTCAGTGGGTGACCGGGTGTGGAACGACGCGGACGGCGACGGCGTGCAGGACGCGGGCGAGACCGGCATCAACGGGGTCACCGTGCAGCTTCTCAACAGCGGCGGCACCGTGATCGCCACCACGACGACCAGTGGTGACGGCAACTACACGTTCAGCAACCTCAGCGCCGGCAGCTACTCGGTCCGTGTCACCCCGCCCGCGGGTGTGGCTCAGACCTACGACCTGGACAGTGTGGGTACGGCCAACGTGGCGGCCTTCACTCTGACCGCGGGCCAGGCCCGCACGGACGTGGACTTCGGCTACCGCGGCACCGCTTCAGTGGGTGACCGGGTGTGGAACGACGCGGACGGCGACGGTGTCCAGGATGCCGGCGAGACGGGCATCAACGGGGTCACCGTGCAGCTCCTCAACAGCGGCGGCACCGTGATCGCCACCACGACCACCAGTGGTGACGGCAACTACACGTTCAGCAACCTGACTGCCGGCAACTACTCGGTCCGGGTCACGGCCCCCGCGGGCTACGCCCAGACCTACGACCTGGACGGCGTGGGTACGGCCAATATCGCGGCCTTCACCCTCACCGCCGGCCAGGCCCGTACGGACGTCGACTTCGGTTACCGCGGCAACCTGTCCGTAGGCGACCGGGTGTGGAACGACGCGGACGGCGACGGTATCCAGGACGCCACTGAGACGGGCCTGAACGGGATCACCGTGCAGCTCCTCAACAGCGGTGGCACCGTGATCGCCACGGCCATCACGGCGGGTAACGGCAACTACACCTTCACCAACCTGGCGCTTGGCAACTACAGCGTCCGGGTGGTCAGCAGCAGCCTGCCCGCCGGTTACACGCAGACCTTCGACCTCGACGGCGTGGCCACGGCCCATACGGCTTCGTTCAGCCTGACGGCCAGCCGCACCGACGTGGACTTCGGTTACAAGGCCGCCCCGGTCTGCACGCCGGGCACCTTCAAGGACACGTTCACCAGCGCGAGCTTCTCGAACAACGAGGGCACGCTGAGCTGGACGGGTTCGTGGGTGGAGGTCGACTCGGCCGGCACGGGCGTCAGCACGGGCAACGTGAGGGTGGGCACCCCGGTCAGCGGGTACCTGATCCTCAACGACTACCCCGACACCGGCACGCAGCCGAGCGCGGCTCGCCAGATGAACCTCTCCGGCTTCACCTCGGCGACCCTGACGGTGGACTACCACATCCGTGGCGTCGATACGGCGGACGCGGCCGTCATCGAGATCTCCAAGGACGGTGGCGCCAACTACACCGTGCTGGAGACGCTCACCGGCCTGACCGGCAACCTCGTGGACTCCGAGACCTACGACATCTCGGCGTACATCTCCAGCAACACGCGGATTCGCTTCCGGATCAGCGCCAACTACGGTGGCGACGACGAGTTCTTCAAGGTGGACCAGGTGAGAGTCGACGCCGGTTGCGGTCCCAACGCGACCTACTCGGTCGGCGACCGGGTGTGGAGTGACACGGACGGCGACGGTGTCCAGGATGCAAGCGAGACCGGCATCTCCAACGTCACCGTGCAACTCGTCAACAGCAGCAACGCCGTGATCGCCACGGACGTGACCGACAGCAACGGCATCTACGGCTTCACCAACCTGGTCGCCGGCAGCTACACGGTCCGGGTGGTCAGCAGCAGTCTGCCTTCGGGCTACACGCAGACCTACGACCTCGACGGCATCGCCACGGCCCACCAGGCGACGTTCAGCCTGTCGGCCAACCGTACCGACGTGGACTTCGGTTACAAGCCGCCCGTGGCCTGCGCGGCGGGCACCTTCAAGGACACGTTCACCAGCGCGAGCTTCTCCAACAACGAGGGGACCCGGACCTGGGCCGGCGCGTGGGTGGAGAGCGACACGGCGGGTGTGGGCGTGAGCAGCGGCAACGTGACGGTGGGCACCCCGGTCAGCGGGTACATGATCCTTCGCGACAGCCCTGACACCGGCACGCAGCCGAGCGCGGCTCGCCAGATGAACCTGACGGGCTTCGCGGGTGCGACACTGACGGTGGACTTCCACATCCGTGGCGTTGAGGCCGACGACGCGGCGGTCATCGAGGTGTCGAAGGACGGTGGCGCCAACTACACGGTGCTCGAGACGCTCACCGGCTACTCCGGTACCTACATCAGCTCGCGCACTTACAACATCTCGGCCTACATCGCGAGCAACACCCGGATCCGCTTCCGGATCAGCAACAACTACGGTGGTGACGACGACTTCTTCAAGGTGGACCAGGTGAAGGTCGACGCGTCCTGCACGCCGCCGACTCCCGTGACCTACTCGGTCGGCGACCGGGTCTGGAAAGACACGGATGGCGACGGCATCCAGGATTCCGGTGAAACCGGCATCAGCGGCGTCACCGTGCAGCTTCTCAACAGCGGCGGCACCGTGATCGCCACCGATGTCACCGACAGCGATGGCATCTACGGCTTCACCAACCTGGCTGCCGGTACCTACAGCGTCAAGGTCGTCAGCAGCACCCTGCCCACGGGCTACACGCCGACCTACGATCTCGACGGTGTCGCCACGCCGCACATCGTCACGGGGCCCCTGACGGAGAACCACTCCGACGTGGACTTCGGCTACAAGCCGCCCGCGGCCTGCACGGCGTCGGGTACCTTCAAGGACACGTTCACCAGCGCGAGCTTCTCGAACAACGAGGGCACGCTGAGCTGGGCCGGCGCGTGGATCGAGAGCGACACGGCGGGTACGGGCGTGAGCAGCGGCAACGTGACGGTGGGCACTCCGGTGAGCGGGTACATGATCCTCCGCGACAGTCCCGATACCGGGACGCAGCCGAGCGCGGCTCGCCAGATGAACCTGACGGGCTACGCCGGTGCGACGCTCACGGTGAACTACCACATCCGTGGAGTCGAAGCCGACGACGCCGCGGTCATCGAGGTGTCGAAGGACGGCGGTGCCATCTACACCGTGCTTGAGACTTTCACCGGCCTGACTGGCGACTCCGTCGGCACCCGGACTTACAACATCACGTCGTACATCGCGAGCAACACGCGGATCCGCTTCCGGATCAGCGCCAACTACGGTGCCACCGACGACTACTTCAAGGTAGACCAGGTGCAGGTTTCCGCATCCTGCACGCCGCCTGCGGCGACCTACTCGGTCGGTGACCTGGTCTGGAAGGACCTCGACCGCGACGGCGTCTTCGATTCCGGCGAGCCGGGCATCAGCGACGCCACCGTGCAACTGCTGAACAGCAGCGGCACCGTGATCGCCACGGACATCACCGACAGCAACGGCATCTACGGCTTCTCCAACCTGGCGGCCGGTACCTACACCGTGAAGGTCATCAGCAGCACGCTGCCCACCGGCCTGACGCCGAGCTACGACCTCGACGGCGTGTCCTCGGCCCACCAGGCGACGTTCAGCCTGTCGGCCAACCGCACAGACGTCGACTTCGGCTACAAGTCGCCGTTCTCGAACCCGGGGACCGGCACCATCGGCTACTGGAAGAACCACCCGGAGGCGTGGCCGGTCCAGTCGATCACCTTGGGCAACCAGACGTACACCAAGGCCCAGGCCATCACCCTCCTGGGGACGGCGAGCAGCGGCGACAAGTCGATGGACCTGGCCAAGCAGCTCATCGGAGCCAAGCTCAACGTCATCATCGACAACGACTCGACCTGCATCGCGTCCACCATCACGGCCGCCGACAACTGGCTGAGGACGTACCCGGTGGGCAGCAACGTCAGCGGTAGCAGCACCGCCTGGCAGACGGGCAGTCCGCTTCACACAACCCTGGACGACTACAACAACGGCGAGCTGTGCGCGCCGCACCGGGGTTGATCCCCGTCTCCACCCTGCTGGGAGGGACCGCCACCGAGCGGCCCCTCCCGGTCTTCCCGGGCGCTCCGGTAGTTACGGAGCGCTTTTCCTTTGCCGCTCTCAACATTCCCCTCCCGGACACCTCTATAATGGAGGGGCGAACTTTGTATCCTCCATCTGTGATCACGAAAATGACCCGAGTGGCCATACCCGAGACAGTGCTGTTCCGCGATCTGGATGGCGAGGCTGTGATCCTGGAAACAGGGTCCGGCCGCTATTACGGCCTCAACGAGATTGGCACGCGGATGTGGCTGCTGCTCCAGAGACACGGCGGAGTCGAGCCTGCTTGCCGTGATCTGCTTCTCGAGTACCAGGTTTCAGAAGATCAATTGCTAACAGATTTCGTGCGCTTCGTGGAACTGCTGGCCTCTCGTCATCTCTTGGAACTCGGAGAAACTTGAGATCATGAGGGGATTTCACAAGGCCGTCGATTTCGCGGGCGAGCAGGAAAAGGGCGACATTTGCGTACTTGCCAATGCACGGCTCGATAACCGGCGGGAGCTGACAGCTTCCCTCTCCGCCTGGCTTTACGGCACCAAAGGAACGCCCGGCGATGCGGATCTGATCCGCGCGGCCTACCTCCAGTGGGGAGAGAGCTGCCCGGAGAAGCTCCTCGGGGACTTCTCTTTCAGCATCTGGGATCCTTGCCGTCGACGGCTCTTCTGCGCCAGCGATCCGCTCGGCGTCCGGCCGCTCTACTACACCCTGGCCGGCTCGCGGCTTGAGGTCGCCTCGGCGATCCGCCCTCTCCTCTCGACTCCGGGCGGCACCCACCGCATCGACTTCGTGGCGGTCGGCAATTACCTGACGAAGATGACGAGCGAGCCGGAGCGGACTTTTTTCGAAGGCTTGTACCGCCTGCCAGGCGGTCATACCCTGACCGCCACTCCGGAGAGCCTGAGGGTCCGCCGGTATTGGGATGTGGCGGAGCTTTCAGCGCTGGCCCTCGACGAGGAGGAGACCGCGAGCCGTTTCCGTGAGCTGCTCACCCAGGCAGTCCGGGACCGCCTCGATACTCCCGAAGGCTCAGTCGGCATCGCCATGAGCGGCGGGTTGGATTCGACCTCCGTTGCAGCCCTCGCGGCAGGCGCTGGCCCGCTGAGGGCGTACTCGTTCGTCTTCGACCAACTCGACGAGTGCGACGAGCGTGTCTTCATCAGCTCTCTTTCCAGAGACCTGGGAATCGAGACCACCTTCATTGAAGCCGAGAGATTCTGGTTCCTTGGCGACGCAGAGGCGTACCCCCCTCCTCTTGAAACTCCCGAGGTATCCTGGGACTTCGCCTTCCGGCAGATGTTGCAGGCTCTCCGGGAGAGAGGCGGCCGCGTCCTGCTGACTGGACACGGCGCCGATGATCTTCTACTCGGCAGCAAGAGGGTCTACGCCGAGCGACTGCGCAGGGGAGACTTGCGGGTCCTTGGAGAGGTCTGGCAGCACAGCCGGTCCCGGCGCTATGGCTGGCGGCCCTTCTACCATCTTCTGGCCGAGCCCTTGATCGGTCCCAGCGCCGCCTCGGCTCTGCGCCGCCTGTTCAGCCGGCGGGAACCGTTCCGTTTGCCCGCCTGGATTGCTCCGGATTTCGCGGACCGGACGGCACTGTCGGAACGCCTGGCCGAGTACGTCCGGGGCCCGGCCCAGGGGAGTGCCCGCGACGAGATGTACCAGAACCTGATCGCCCGGCCGAGCTACCACCGTTCGATCGACTGGTACGACAGGAACGCCGGGCCTTTTGGGGTCGAGGTCCGCCACCCGTTCCTCGACCGGCGGCTCTTCGAATTCGTCTTCGCCCTGCCGCCGGAGCATCTGATGCGGCTGGAGGAGCGTAAACTCCTATTGAGACGCGCCGTTGCCGGAATCCTTCCGGACGCCGTCCGGCTGCGGCGGCGCAAGACGAGCCTGGGGGGCTTCGTGGACTTTTCATTGCGGAAGGAAGCAGACCGGATACGGAACCTGCTTGCGGCTCCACTCTCGGCAGAGCTCGGAATTATTGAAGGCAGTGCGGCCTGCCAGGCTTACGAGCGTTACTGTGCGGGCGAAACGGCTCCGGGGCAGCGGTCCCTGTGGTACGTGATAACTCTCGAGCTATGGCTTCGGCAGTACCTGGGCCAATTCAATGTTGAGCAAGGGGGCGCAGATTCAGCCCGGAAAGCGGCATGACGGGAGAGATGATGGCTGAGATCGAAAACCAGGCGCATACACTGCCCCCAGGAAGAAATGTCCCGGCTTCGTCAAGGAAGCCTTACCAGCAGCCCGAGCTTGTCGAGTGGGGTTCCTTGGCCGATCTGACCCGTGGGCCCTTGAATGGTTTGCAGGACCTCCCGTTCGACGGCGGTTCGGAGAACGAATAGAGCACAGGAATCGCTTTGCTGATGAGAAGTGGACCGGGCCTGACTGACGGTCTCAAGACCCATCGCGTCTTTGGCATCAACCTGGCCAGCAACTTCCCCTTCCGCAACCCTCTGGGATCTGCGGATGGAGCGGCAGACTTGAGCTTTGCCGTTTCGCCCGCCCCCGTGGTGACGGGGCCGTGGAAAGATGGCCATCCGGTCTATCGCAGCCCCCGCCGCTACCAGAACGGCGAGAGCTTCTCCCGGCTCTTCCGACTGGATTCCTGGGAAGCTCTCTGCTTTCCCCATCTTGCGGACTTTTATCTTCAGGACGGCCGGATCGCCGTCCATCCGCTTGGCGGCACAGGCGTTGACCTGCTGGAGATCCGTCTGCTGGGTCCCGTGCTTTCGTATTGGCTCGAACGGCAGGGAATCCTAACCCTGCACGCCTCGGCTGTCTCCTTGGACGGCCGGGCCGTAGCCTTCCTCTCCAGCCACGGCGGTGGCAAGACGGGACTAGCGGCGGCGATAATGTGCGCCGGCTTACACCTGCTCACCGACGACATCCTGCCGGTCGAGGAGAGCGGCGGCACGTTCCTCGGCCGGCCCGGCTACCCGCAGATGCGGATGTGGCCTGACGAGGCTGGGCACTTCCTGGATCGGTTCGAGGATCTACCGCTGGTCCATTCCGGCATCACGAAGCGAGTGGTGGCCGTGGGGGCCGGTGGCTTCGGAGCGTTCCACGAAACGGCGCTGCCCTTGGCCTGCATCTACCTACCCGAGCGCGTGGCGGAGGGGGCGGTCGAAATCCAGGAGATCTCTCGTCGCGATGCGCTGATGGAATTAGTGCGCCACTCGTTTTCGCGCCACATCGTCGAGGCCGTCGGTCTCCAGCCCGCCCGGCTGGATCTGTTCGCCCGGCTCGTGATGCAGGTGCCCGTGCGCAAGCTCCGCTATCCTTCCGGCTTCGAGAGGTTGCCGGAAGTGGTGGAGGCCCTCCTCAGGATTAGCTAGCGGGCGATGCGGCGGACGGGCGCCAGCGTTTCGTCCTGAAGGCCCAGCACCTCGGTCTTGATCTCCTCTCGCTGCAGGCGCGCGAGGCGGCGGGCTTCCATGGCCATGCCCATCTGGCGCATGGCGAGGATGACCGAGAACTCGAGCGCCACGAGGACGATGCCGAGGGTGGTCTGGCCGGTCGTGGCGACAAGGAGCGCCAGGGCGCAGAAGGAGAGGACCACGGCGTAGATGATCCCGACGATCCGCGAGCGCCTGCCGCCGAAGTGGGCGAGGAGGTGGTGGAGGTGCTTGCGGTCGGCGTGGAACATGCGCAGGAAGCGGTCCGCCAGCGCGCTCTTGGGACGGTCGAGGAACCGCACCATCATCACCAGCAGGGTGTCCATGACGGGGACGCCCAGCGCCAGGATCGGCACCAGGATCGCCACCGTCGCGGGAGCCTTGAGCGAGGAATGTATGGCCGTCGCGGCCAGCAGGAACCCCAGCGTCAGAGAGCCGGAGTCGCCCATGAACACGCGGGCCGGCTCCCAGTTGTGGCGCAGGAACCCGACGCAGGCGCCGGCGACGGCGGCCATCAGGATCACCGTGCCAGGGTTGCCCTGCAGGATGGCGTAGCCGAGGAAGCTGACCGAGATGATGGTGACGACGCCGCCGGCCAGGCCGTCGAGCCCGTCGATCAGGTTGATGGCGTTGGTGACGCCGACGATCCACAGCAGCGAGACGGGAATGCCGAGGATCCCGAGATCGATCTGCCCCAGGCCCGGCAGCCGCAGCACCTCGAACGCCCAGCCGACCTGCACCAGGGGCCAGGCCGCCACGATCTGACAGAGGAGCTTCTTGAAGGCGGAGACGCCGATCAGGTCGTCGACGACGCCGACCAGGAAGATCACGCCGGTGCCGAACATCAGGGCCAGGAGCTCGCTCCTCCCGACGACGGCTCCCAATTGATTCCACAGCGAGACGGCCGCCGCGCCGCCGCCCAGCACGAGGCCGACGGCGATGGCGACGCCGCCCAGGCGGGGTACGGCCCCCTTCTGGAACTTGCGCTCTCCCGGATGATCGAGGGCGCGGAGCACGACGGCCAAGCGGGTGATGGGAGGTACCACCAGATTGGTGGCCAGGGCGGCGACAAAGGCTGCGCCAAGGGCGTACAGCAGGATTCCATCCATGCGGCTGAGATTCCCCCTGCGACCGGCGCCGTGCAGCGCGCCCGAAAATCACTATTGATCGCTAGTTGTGAGGGATATTGTACAGAGAATTGTGCGATTCGCAAGGACCGCCTTCAACGGCCTCGCTTTTCGCTCCCACGGCAGCCTCCGCGATCTCCTCGAGCCCCCGCGCCACGCCGGCCGCGTCTCCCACGCCTGCCCGCCAGTAGCGGTCCGGCGGCAGGTCCCGCGAGGCGAGGAGGTGGACGTCGGAGCGGGGGCTGCCGACGTAGAGGAGACTCCGTGCGGACTGGATGCAGCCGTAGATCTTGGAGGGCAGCACGTAGCCGACGAATTCGTCCCGCAGGGTGACGAGATGGGCGTGGGGAGTCACCAAGAGGCGCGGCAGCAGCTCCAGGGGAACGGGACGGCCGCGGTGGAAGGGTAGGCCCTCGCGGCGCAGGATCTCCTCGACCCGGTCAGCCCGGGCGCCGGTGGCGTTCAGCCACAGGGCCACCCGTCCCGAGCCTTCCCGGTGGTGGCGCCGGTAGCCTTCCAGGAAAGTCTCGTGATCGTGGGCGACCCCGAAGTTGCCCGAGTAGAGGAGGAGGACGCGGCCGGCGAGCTCCGCCGGCGTCTCCAGCGGCTCGGTGCCGGGGGGGATCTCGACCGGCGAGGGGTCGCGTTTGAGCACGATGCGCTCGGGCCGGATGCCGATCTCGAGCAGGCGGGCGCGCTGGTCCTCGCCCAGAGCCTCGAAGCGGTGGATCCGGCGGCGTAGCGTCACCGTCCAGCGGTGGAAGAGGCGCAACGCCTTGGAGGGACGGCCACGCTCGGCCATCAGGCACTCGGGATGGAAGTCGGTGATGCGGTAGGTGAGCCGCTTGCGCAGCAGCAGGTTCAACGGCGCCAGCAGGTGGATGAGGAACGGCGGGCTGCCGGTGAACAGCACCTCGTCGGCGCGGCGGATCTCCCGCCGCAGCTTCCAGACCAGCGAGAGATTGGTGCGCACCGTCCACATCGCCCGGGTGCGCAGATCCGCCCGGTCGTAGACCGGCGCCCGCAGCCGCACGACGCGCAGATGGCCGGCTCCGCCCGGCCTCTCCTCCTCGACCGAGCTGGCGCTGGAGGAGAGGCCGGCCAGGACCACGTCCTCTCCCCGAGCGGCCCGCTCGCGGGCGAAGAGGAGGCTGTACTGCCCGACGGCGCCAAAGTCCGGCGGCAGCCAGTCACAGAAGTAGATCAGCCGGTGCACGGGCGTAAGGCCCGCTCAGCGCTCGGTGAGCATTTCGGCGAGGTAGCCGCTGACCGCCTCGCGCTCGCGGGAGCCGAAGTACCAGTCGATCGTCCGGTGTAGGCCGTCCATGAACTTCATCTGCGGTTCCCAGCCCAGAAGCTCGCGGGCCAGCCGGTTGCTGGCCACGCGGTTGAGAGGGCCGGTAGGCATGTGGGGGAGCAGCTTGATCTCGGCTTCCTGCCCGGTGTAGCGGAGCACCTCGTGAACGGCGTCGATCACCTGGGTGCGCTCCTCGGTGCCGAGATTGACGGCCGTGCCGTCGTCGATCTTCTCGGCCGCCAGGACCATGCCGCTCACGATGTCCCCGACGTAGGTCCAGTTACGGATCTGGGTGCCGTCGCCCCACACCTCGAAGGGGTTCTGGCGCACGAAGGCCCGAGCGATCATGGCGATCACCGCGTGGTTCTCGACCCCACGCTCGCCGTAGACGGTGAAGAACCGGCACGAGGCGGATTTGAACCCGAAGTCCCGGGCGTAGGACCGCAGCGTCATCTCCGTCATCAGCTTGGCCCAGCCGTACATGTTGTCGGCGTCGTAGGGGGGACCGACCATTTCCTCGGTGAGATAGAGCTCCTGGCTCACGTCGGACTGGAGATGGTTGGGGTAGACGCAGCCCGAGGAGGCGAAGACGAACTTGCCGACTCCCGCCTCGTAGGCGGCCTTGACGAGCATGCCGTCCATGGCCAGGTTCTGGGCGCAGGCGGCCTGGTGGAGGTCCACGTAGCCGCGCCCGCCATGGATCGCCGCCAGGTGGAAGACGACGTCCATCCCCTCGACCATGCGCTGGGGGACACCGGGGGCCAGGAGATCCTGCTGATGGAACTCCAAGATGCCTGCCTCGATGTGCCCCTGGATGTTGGCCAGCCGGCCGCTCGTCAGGTCGTCGACGACGCGGATCGCGCGCGCCCCCTTCTCGACCAGGTGATCGATCAGATGGGAGCTGATGAAAGAAGCTCCACCGGTGACCAGAACCCGTTTCTGTTGCCAATCCATGATCGCTCCTGTCCTCTCGAAAATCGTAGTTTAGCGTAGATCTACCGCCGCGGCAGTGTGGACGGCGCTCACATATACCCAAGACTGCGGAGATCGTCGGCGAGCGCGCGCAGTGGCGACAAGGGAGGCGCGGGCACGTCGAAGAAGCGCCGCTGGGCACGGAAGCAGGACTCGAGCCGGCTGACGATCTCCGGCGAACGCGCGACCAGGTCCAGGCTCTCGGCGGGATCCTGGCACAGGTTGTAAAGTTCGACCGGGCCCGTGGTGGGGTTGCGCAGGACGAGCTTCCAGCAGCCTTGCCGCACGGCCCAGGACTCCAGCCCCGGGATGCCCGGTGCGTGCTGGATCATCAGGCAAAAGCGGTTTGCGCTCACGGCACGGCGGTTGAGGATCGGCAGCAGGTCGGTTCCTCGGAAACGTTGCGGCCTTAGGTCCATGCCGAAGAGTGAAAGGGTTGTCGGAGCGACGTCGAGGAGGCTCACGGGGGAGTCGATCACGAGGCCTGGAGAGATCTTTCCGGGGTAGCTCATCATCATTGCCACGTGCGCGGTGTCTTCATAGATGTCCATGTGGTGAAACCAATACCGGCGGTCGACCGATGGATTGGCGAAGGTCTCGCCGTGGTCGGAAGCCACGACTACAAGAGTGTTCGACCGCAAACCGAACTTCGACAACGCCTCCAGAACTCTTCCCACTTGGACGTCCGCGGAGCTCACGCCGAGATCATAAAGAAGGCCCAATTGCAGGACCCGCCGATCACCGGGTCCGTCGGCGCCGTTGACGATCTCGGAACGAAGACGGTCGGCCGTCGATATCTCCGCTTTCTCCACTCCATAAGGGAAGTGCGGATCGTAGATATGGATCCATGCAAAGAAAGGCTCTTCGTGATGAACCGAGAGCCAGCTCGTGAAGTCGGCGACGGCCCTAGATCCCCTGCGGAATGGGGTCCAGACGCCGGAGAGACCCAGGCTGGCCAGAGCCGTATTGGCGATCCGGAAAAAGGACAAGGACGCGAAGGGGCTCATGCGTCCGCTGCTGGAGAAGCTCTGGAACCCCTTGTCGAGACCTGAGTAGTGCCCATCCAGATGGACCACGCTGACGGCGGCGAAGGTTTGGTAGCCCGCGTCGCGGAAAATCTCTGGGAGAGTACGTATCCCGGCGTCAATGCGCTGGCCGTTGTTCTTCAACAGATGGTCCACTGGATATCCGGACGTCAGGATCGCTGCGTGCGCGGGGCCGGTGAGCACGACAGGGGTATAGGCCTGCCGGAACAGCACCCCGCTGCGGGCGAGACGATCGAGGTTCGGAGTTCTCGCCGCAGTGTAGCCGTAGGCGCCGACGCGGTCGGGGCGGAGGGTGTCGAGAGTGAGGAGGACTACATTGCCCGGTTGCGCGGGTGGGGGAGGCATGCGTGTCGTCGCCAGGGAGACCAGTTGAGCCGCAAGGAGGATGAGGATCGTCATCGGAGCGGTGGCCAGCAGCGCCCTGCGAAGTAGCCTGTGAGAAGAAGGACCCGCGACCGTGCGGGGCCAGGTTGTGTGCAATGCCCACCAAAGCGAGGAGGAAAGGAGAGCCGCAGCGCCCAGGGTGAGGAGGAAGGCGGGGCTGCGGATTGGATATTCGAGGAAGTAATGCCCCAGGACACACACAGAGTAGAAAGTCAGCAGGGCCGGAATGGCCGCTAGGCACGCCCTGGGGCCAGGATGAGGCGGCGATGAGAGCAGGGCCGACGCGATCAGGAGAACGACCGCCGCCAGCACGAGGCCGAGGACCGAATAGACCGTAGCGGACGTCAACAGGAATGAGAGTGCCGCGCGCGGCACTCCGAATTTGAGGGCGCCCACCCACAGCAGGGCAGAAGCCTCGGCCAAGCCCAGAAGGGCGCCAAGCGATGAGCCGAGGATCACCGCGGACAACTTGCCGCTTATGATTTTGATTTCATCTCCCTACCCGGCCATCGCAGCAAGCCGATGCCGTAGCCCGACGGCCCCGACTCGTCTACCAGCTCTTCGCCGTCGAACCGCGCGGCCAACTCGGGCCAGACGCGGTACACCTCGCCCGACCATCCTTTTTCGTCGGGGCGGATGTCGTGGAATGCGATCAAGCCGCCCGGCCGGACGAACGGCGCATAGTCCTCGAAGTCTTGGCGGCTGCCCGCCTCGGAGTGGTCGCCGTCGATGAACAGGAAGTCCAGCCGCTCGCCGTCGAGGGCCGTGGCCAGCCGCCTGCGCATGGCCTGCCGGTGCGAGTCGCCGCGGATGAGGACGATGCGCTGTCCGCGCTGGGCGAAGGACCGGTAGAGGCCGGAGCGCAGCAGGTTGTAGCCGCCGCCGAAGCCGCCTTCGGGCATGTCGATGCTGACCAGCAACGCATCGGGGGCGGCGACCCGCGACAGCAGGAAAAGGGTGCCGCCCGCTGCGGTGCCGATCTCGAGCACGCGCCGGGGTTGGAGAGACTTCAGCCGCTCCAGCAGGGCAAGGATCTCCGCCTCTTTCTGCCAGGCGTAGACCGGCTGGCCCTCGCCGAGGGTGCGTTTGACGACCACTTCGACAAGGGGCTCGATCGCCATCTCAGGCGGCAAGCTCCGCACCCATCGGCGGAAGCTCCGGTAGCTCCCCAGCCGCTCGCCGGCGAAGCGGGCAAGGTGGCCGGGGCCTCCCTCGCGGAGGATGCGGAACACGTCTCGAATTCGAAAGGCCATGTCGTTTGAGGGAGAAGGCGTCCGCCTCAGCGGAGCTCGTGGCGGACGATCCGGATCAGCTCGCGGCGGCCGAGGATCTTGTCGCGCCGCTGGTCGGCGTCGCGAAAGAGCACGCCGCCGAGGCTGGCCAGCAGGAGGAGCTCAAGGCCGAGGCGCCCGAGCACGGCGATACGGAGCAACCCGGGAAAACGGATCCGGCCGTGCTTGCGCAGGAGCCGGCAGCGGCTGCGATAGAACTCCTGAACCCGCCAGCGGGTGGCCATGGGGCTGCCTCCACCCTCATGAAATGCCACCAGGGCGGGTTCCCAGCGCACGGTCCAGCCGGCCCGGCGCAAGCGCATCGATAGATCGATGTCGACATCCAGGAACCCCAGCTCCTCGTCCGCGCCGCCCACCGCGAGGAAGGCTTCGCGGCGGAGGGCGAGGGCGGCGGCGTGAAGGCAGACCTCGTCCGGTTTGCGGGCAGGCTGCAGGCGGCGCAGCCAGCCGTCGAGGCGCTGGCCGGCCGCCAGGGCGAAAGTGCCCGGCTCCTCGCTCCACGAAGGGGTGTCGAGGCCTTTCGCATCCACCGTGCGGAAACCGAGGAGTCCCAGGCGCGGCTCGCCGTCGAAGACGCCGCGGATCGGCTCAGAGGCGTCGAACAGGGGATAGGCGTCCGCGTCGAACACCACGGCGACGTCGGTGCCCACCTCTTCGACTGCGCGGTTCAGGGTGGCGGCGAAGCCCCGGCGTTCGGTGTTGACCCGCACGGCCAGCCGGGGATCGGAGGGCAGAGCCGGCGGAGAGCTGGGCGAGTGGTCGTCGACCACGACGATCCGCTCAAGCCGCTCGCTCCACGGCAGCAAGGCTCCGAGGCAGCGTACGGCCAGGGGCCAGGAGTCAAAGGTGGTGACGACGGCTCCGAGGGTGACGGCCGCACCGGCTGGTGTAGAAAGCTGCTGTCTGCTCAAGTGGGCTCCGGCCGGGAACAATACGATGCAACAGGGGCGAGGTAAAGACTTCTCAAGACCGGGCTGCCTTAGAGAAGACTTTCCAACTACGGTGGCGGAAACCGGAGAGCACCAGGGAAGGGTCTCGCGTGGCCAGGCAACTCGGCGCCTCGTAGCCCGGCAGAAGCGGGGGCTCGCCGCCAGGGCCGAGGATGAGCCCGAATCGGTCGCGGCCCAGGGCGTACACGGTGTAGCCGAAATCCCGCAGCGAGCCGGCGAGGAGCTGCCGCTCGTCCTCGTGCGCCTCGTAGACCAGGTGGCGGATACGCCCTGCCCGCAGGGAATCCCGAGCCCCCTCGAGCACCCCATGCGTAGCGCCTTCTACGTCGACCTTCACCACGGCGGCGGTGCGCCCGCCGAGCGCGGCGTCGAGAGTGGTCACCCGCACCGGGATGCCCTCGTCTTCGGGACCGACGAGGCGTGCGAGCCCACGGTTGGCAGAGGAGGGATCGCCGCAGTCGAGGTATCCCGTGCCCTCGGCATGCCCGACGGCGGCGGGGAACGTCTCGATCGGCGCGGTCCTCGGATCTGCGGCCGCGAGCCCGGCGTTCTCGACGAGTTCGGCGAATACGCCGGGGTGCGGCTCGAAGGCAAGGACACGTCCGGACGGACCGGCGCGCAGGGCCAGAATACCCGTCATGTGGCCGAGGTTCGCGCCGACGTCGACGGCCAGATCTCCCGGGGTGGTAAGGCGCCAGAGAGCCTCGCTGACGGCGAGGTCGTAGAGGCCGAGCCGCCACACGGCGCCCCCGATGCTTTCCCGGGGATCGATGCGGAAGGTGAGCCCCCAGGGGAGCTTCACACTCGCGGATTCGGGAGTCGTGCCGCGTAAGGCCTGGACCAGTCTCCGCGCGGCTTGGCTCGGCCGGAAGAGGTAGTGAGGTTTGAAGAGACCTTCCGTCATCCGACTTTTCCCACCAGGAGTCGGCGCAGGCGCCGGACGATCGGCAGCAGAGGGGCTGGTATGGAATGCTTGAGGAGCCGGTAAGCTCGCATGCGGAGAATGAACCGCCGGCCATCCACCGCTATCTTGCGGATGAGCTCGTCCTCCGGGATGGCCGATTCTCCCAGCGCGATGGCGAACGTCGAGCCGTGAAGCTTGAATGCCCTGAAGCGTCTTCCCTGCCGGCGGAGAGTCCGGAGGATCTGGGACAATGCCGGATAGATGACCCAATCGTCGTGAAAATAGAGGATCGCCCGGGGAGAGCAGACGCGGGCGCAGAACTCGAAATCGCTCACGACCGCGCTCTCCGTGTGCTCGCCGTCGATGAAGCACAAGTCCGGTCGCTCGGGCAGGTGTGTAGGGTCTATGTCGCGGGCATCAGAATCGAAGCAGACGATTTTCGAGACTTCAGCGGGAGCCAGGGCCCTTAGGTTGGCCAGCATCCGTGCCGTGGAATTGTTCTCGTATTGAAACCACTGGCCACGAAGGTCGGGCTGCTCGGCAGGCCTCTTGTCGATCGAGATGATTTTCCGGCACCGGGAGTCGAGAAGGTGCGGCTGAATGCTGCCGCCGAGAAATGACCCGATCTCCAGGAAGACGTAGGACTCGTTCCATCGTCTCACCATCCTCTGAAGCGCCAACCAGGAGCGCTTATCGCCATCGTCAGACTGGCTGTCGATGGCCCCGAACAGGGAGAGGTCCAGCCCATGGATCCTGGGCTCAAAGTCCGGGGTCAGGTTCATCGGCTCACCTCGGGAGGGTCGATTATTTTCGAGATGAAATCCGCCACCTCGCCGGCCACGGCGTTCCAGGTGCGACCGGCGACGAAGCTCCGAGCGGCGCTTCCGAGGCCGTCCCGTAAGGCGGGGCTCGCCAGGCATTCCGCCAGTTGGCCGGCGAGCTCTCCGGCGTCACCCGCGGCATGGAGGAGCCCGTTGCGTTGGTGGCTGATCAGATCCCGGTTGCCGGCGATATCCGAAGCGAGGCAGCAGCACCCTGCGGCCATCGCCTGGAGTAGAGCCAGGGGCTGGCCTTCGAAGAAGCTCGGCAGCACGAACAGGTCCGCCGCGGAGTAGAGAGCCGCCTCGCCCGCGGCGGGAAAGGAGTGGAGCACACGCACCGAGCCGTGCAATTCCACGGGCCAGGCGGCGAGGACCTCGGCCTCCTCCAGCCCCGTGCCCGCCAGGAGGAAGCGGGCCGCCACTCCGCGTCCGCGCAACAGGTCCGCCGCTCTCACTAGGGTGGCCGTCCCTTTGCGGTCGAGCCATGAGCCGAGGAAGAGGATGGTAGGCGGCGCATCCATGGCCGCCCGCGGTGCCGCCGGCAGCGAGTCCACCCCGTTGCGGAAGAGGAATAGGTCCTCGGGGCGACGGCCGTACCGCATCTGGACCTCGGCGAGGTCGTCCCGGTTGAGGACGAGCACGGCCCGGGCGCGGCGCAGGGAGAAGTCCGCCTGGCGCAGGCGCCAGAGGGGGAAGAGCAGGCGGGAGCGGGCGCGGACTGGCAGGCCGACAGCCGTGGCATGAGCCAGGGCCGCTTCCCAGCCGCGCCGCTCCAGGCCGTGGCTGAAGACGAAGGCGGGCGCGCCAGCGGCGACGAAGGGCACGCCGGCCGGCTCGTGGACCAGGAAGGCCGCCGGCCGCAGCCCCAGACGCCGGAACCGCAGCCAGGCGGCGTAGGGGAAGAGAGCGGGGTGAACCGGGCGGCCGACCTCGCTCGGCCCGATGTGGCGGAAGGCATACCCGCGGGCCTCCAGCTCCTGGCGCCAATGCCAGGCGACCCGGCCCATTCCCGACTCGCGGGAAATCTCGATCTGCGCCACATGGACAATCGTGCGGGGAGGTTCAGCCGTCATGAGAAGTGATCATCCGGGAAGGGCGCGGGCAGGGCGAGCGTATTCCAGGGCGGCTGGTCGAGGGATTGCCGCTGGCCCGCGGGGGTTCCGGCGTCGAAAAGAGTGTACCCGTGGCCGCGCAGGAGGGTGCCGGCCTCGTCGGCGTTCTCTTCCGTCACCTCGCAGAGGAGGACGGGCCGGACTTCCCGCAACAGCTTCGCGGCGCCGCGCAGGCAGAGGACCTCGGCCCCTTCGATGTCGATCTTGACCACCTGGGGTGCCGGGAACCGGTCGAGGAGGCCGTCCAGCGTGACGGCGGCGACCTGGATCACCTCGCGGGTGCCCCCGGTCTGCGTGGAACCCGAAACGCTTCGCAGATGATTGCCGGCCCGGCCCCGGCTCGCGATACAGAGCTCCGCCGTCCCGGGAACGTCGGAGACCGCCGCGGCGAGAACCTCCAGCCTGGCGTAGGCGGCCGGCGCCTCCCGGGCCGAGCGGTCGATCAACCTCGCCAGCCAACCGTCGGCCTCCACGGCGAGCACCCGGCCGGAGGGGCCGGCGGCGAAAGCTGCCGCGAAACCGAACAGGCCGACGTTGGCGCCGACGTCCCAGACGACCATCCCCGGCCGGACCAGCTCGGACGCCATCCTGAGGAGGATGGGGTCGACGGCGCCGAGGTCCCGCTGCCACAGCTTCATGGCGGCGTCGGGAGAGACGTAGAGAGCATGCCCGCCGAGCTCCTCGGGGAGCCGCCGCCGCAGGACGCGGCCGCGGCTCAGCTTTTCGAGCACGGAGCGAAGCAGCGCCCTCATCCCCGGCTCACCACTACGTCGCCAAGCACCAGCCGGTCCATGCGCGTGCGTAGAAAGCAGCTCAGCGCCTCGGCCGGGGTGTTGACGATGGGCTCGTTCTCGTTGAACGAGGTGTTGAGGACCATGGGCACGCCGGTCCGCTCCTCGAAGGCGCGGATCAGCTTCCAGTAGCGGGGATTGGTGCGCCGCGATACGGTCTGCAGGCGGCCGGTGCCGTCGACGTGGGTCACCGCCGGAATCAGCGGGCGCTTCTCGGGCCGGATGGGGTAGACCTTGATCATGAACGGGTCGGGGTAGTCGATGGTGAACCACTCGCCCGTCCGCTCTTCCAGGACCGAGGGGGCGAAGGGGCGGAACGATTCCCGGCGCTTGATCTTCAGGTTGAGGAGATCCTTCATGTCCGTCCGGCGCGGGTCGGCGACGATGGAGCGGTTGCCCAGGGCCCGCGGACCCCACTCGGAGCGACCCTGGTACCAGCCGACCACCTCGCCGCGGGCGATCGCCTCGGCGGTATCGGCCGCCAGCCGGTCCTCGCCCGCGGCCTCGATGCGGATGCCCTCCCAGGTGCCGTCCTGCCCTTGCGAGCCTGAAATGCCGCCCGCCAAGGCCTGGCGGATCTCAGCGTCCCCATAGCGGGGTCCCCAGTACGAGTGCTCCATGACGAAGCCGTCGCGCGGCGCGCCGAGCACGGCGTGGTTCACCCACAGGGCGGCGCCCAGGGCCGTGCCGGCGTCGCCGGCGGCGGCCTGGATGTAGACCTCCTCGATGTCCGTTTCGGCGAACAGCTTGCCGTTGGCGAGGGAGTTCATGGCGCAGCCGCCGGCGAGAGCGAGCCGCTTGAGGCCGGTGCGCTTCTGCAGGGCCCGCACCAGGGCGAAGAAGCGCTCCTCGTAGACCCGCTGCAGCGAGGCGGCGAGGTCCTTGTGGCGCTGGGTCAGCTCCTCGCCGGGGCGGCGGGCCGGTCCCAGGAGTTCCTCCAAGGCTGGGGTGAAGAGGGGCCCGAGCACGGGCGAGCCGTCGTTCCAGGTCATGTCCACCCCTTCGGAGAGGTGCCGGAAGTAGCGCAGGTCGAGACGGAAGGTGCCGTCCGGGAGGGCCGGCACCACCTGGCGCAGCTCCGCTGCGAAGGCGGGCTCGCCGTAGGCCGCCAAGCCCATAACCTTGAACTCGTCGCCGAAGCCGAGGAAGCCGAGGTGCTGGGTGACGGCGGTGTAGAGCTGCCCCAGGGAATGGGGGAAGTGCACCCGCTGCAGGACCTCGACCGAGCTCCCCCGGCCGACCGCCATCATGGTCGAGACGAAGTCGCCGAAGCCGTCCACCGTCAGGCACATCGCCTCCTCGAAGGGCGAGCAGAAGAAGGCCGAGGCCACGTGGGCCAGGTGGTGCTCGACGGCGTGGAGCTTCGGCGCCGGGCCGCCGAAGGCTCCGGCGATCCGCTCCTCCAGGGACTGGATCTGGGCCAGGTTGCGCGCCCGCGAGGCGGCGCGGCGCAGGCTGCGGGGGTGCGACAGGGCGAGCAGAGCCTTGCGCAGCAGGTAGGCCCGGGGCTGACGCGAGACGGCGAGGGCGTCCACCCCTCCCAGGTCCCCACCCATCTCATCCAGGCAGAAGCGGATCGCCCGCTCGGGGAAGCCCGCCCAGTGCTTGACGCGCCGGAAGCGCTCCTCCTCGACGCCGGCCACGAACCGGCCGTCCACCACCGCGGCGGCGGAGGCATCCGCGTGATAGGCGCTGAGGCCGAGGATATGAGTCATGGCCACCTCGCAAGCTTTTCGCAGGGAGCGATCCCGGCACGATCCGGACGGGTGGCCAGGAAGTAGATCTGATCTGCCAGGAGCGTCGCCGCCGGATATTGATGGCAGACGCGATAGGAATCGATGTCCAGGAAGGGAGCCAGGCTTTTCATCTGGGGCTCCGTGACGAAGAGGAAATCCGGCTTCGCGGCGGACATTTGGCGCAGCCGCTCCACCGGCTCGAGCGCCGCGATCCCCCGGCCGTTGACGAGGCCGTTGAAGTCCAGGATACGAGCCTGACTGAAGAAGGCGACGAAGCCGATGTCGAAGCCCGCCCCGGTCGTTGCGCGCAGGCGGCCCAGGTCGTCGCTCCGCATCGCCAGCAACATCCGGTTGCGTGCGCTCAGCACCCTGACCACGGTCCGCCCTTCGAAAGCCCACAGCGCCAGCAGCACGGCGGCAACGGTCCAGAGTCGGTACCCCCGGGGCCACGGTTCGCCAGGACCCGACGGGCGCGCCGGAACGCGGAGGTTCCACGCGATCAGGAAGAGGTAGACCCAGAGCAGATAGCGGACGCCGTGCAGGATCTGGCCGCGTGCCGCGATGAGAGCGATGAGGCAGGGAAAGAGGAGGTTGGCGGTGAGCAGGGCCATCCTGCCCCGCCGGTCCGCCGCGCGCAGGCCCAGGACGAGGGAGAGCATCCAGAGGGCCACGAGCCCGGCGCCCAGCGTCAGCGAGGACAGGGTCGAACGCTCGACCTGGAACAGGGCCTCCCAGAAGGAGACCGCGGCCGTGCGCTTGGCCAGCGCGGTTTCCGGGAGCACCTGGCCGAAGAGGAGCCGGAGCGCGGCCAGCGAGCCGAGACCGCCGAGGGCGAGGGGGAGGTGGCGCCGGAGAAGCTCGTCGGGTCTGCGCAGGGGGAGCGCTCCGGCGACGGCGAAAAAGATCGCCAGCGACAGCTCGATCCGAGTCAGGACCAGGATGGCGCCCAAGGCAAAGGAGAGCAGGGGATCGGCCACGCCGGACCCGCTTCCGGACCTGCTGGCCCGCGTTGCGAGAAGCACCACGAGAAGCGCTGCCAGGCTGGTTTCCATCCCGTCCGTCAGCCAGCGCAGGGCCATCGGGCTGATCAGGATCAGGCCGAGCAGAACCCAGCCGGCCTGGCGCGCCTCCGCTTCGCGGGCGAAGCGGACGATCGTGCCGAGGAGGAGCACGTAGAAGACCACGGAGACGGCCTTGGGGAGCAGGGGACCGGTGATGACCGACGAGAGCGCGGCGAGGAGCCCCACGTAGAGCGGGCTCGACGTGCCATAGGAGAACGATGTGCCGTCGAAGGTCATGAAGCCCGAGCGCAGCAGCATGTGGGCGTAGCGCAGATGGATCAGCGCGTCGTCCAGGAGAGCGTAGCGGCTGAACGAGATCCAGGCCCCAATCCAGAGGAGGCCGGCGGCGAGGATCAGGCCGCGCTGCCGGTCCGCGGCCGCTATCTCATTCATGCTTATTCTCCCGCAGCAGCTCCTCCAGGCGGATGTCGACGATCAGCCGGAACCAGAAGGCCTGGAGGAAGTGGAAGACGAAACCCGTCTTGCCGTCGAGGATGCCGAGCAGGAAGAAGTAGCGGTAGAGGAAGTACAGGGTCGGCCGCACGAACAGCGGCATGCGGTAGTAGCGGTCTTTCAACCAGAGGACCCTCTCGTCGGGAGTGCCGAAGAACCGCGGCGTGGTCTTCCATGGCAGGTTGCGGCGGCGGCGGTCGAGCTCTTCCTGGGCGAACGCCTCGGCATAGCGGAGGTGCTTCTGGAGGTAGAAGAGGATCGAGTCCTCCTTGAGGTTCCACTCCTCCAGGGGAGAGCGCAGGCGGCCGATGGGGCCGCGGACGTAGACGCGGGTGTCCTGCTCGACGGGATCGAGCTCGGAGCGGCTGCGGCGGAAGAGCTTGAGCAGCACCTTGCTGCCGTAGCCGCCGAAGCGCAGGGGCTTCCCCCGGAAGATCTGCCGCCGGCGGATGTAGAAGCCGTCTTCCTGCACGTCCGGCCGGGCGAGCAGCGCCGCGATCTCCTGCTTGAGCCCAGGCGTGACGGCCTGGTCCGCCTCCAGGATGAGCACCCAGTCGTTGCGCAGGGGGAGGTTGTCGAGCCCCCACTGAAAGATCCACGGGATGATCCGGCTGTGGTCGTAGGCCAAGGTGTGGACCTCGGCGTAGCGCCGGGAGATCTCGACGGTGCCGTCCGTGCTCTCGGAGTCGAGGACGAAGATCTGGTCCGCGAAGCCGTGGACGCTCCGCAGGCAGCGCTCGACGTTGGCCTCCTCGTTGCGGGTGGTGACCAGGACGGACAAGGGGATCATGTCACCCTCCCAGCCGCCTCGAGGAGCCCTTGCCAGACGGCGGCGTAGTCCCAGCGGGCCAGGATCTCGGCGCTCGTCCGCCGCACCCGCTCCGGCGGCAGCGCCAAGGCCCCCGCGAGGCGGCCTGCCAGCTCGGCATCGTCTCCTGCCTGGTAGAGAAAACCGTTGCCCCCCGGCGCGATCAGATCGAAGGCCGCGCCCACCCGCGAGGAGGCCACCACGGGCAGGCCGCAGGCCAGGGCCTCCTGCACGGAGACCCCCCAGCGCTCCTCGCGGGCCGGATGGACGAACAGGTCCGCCGCCGCATAGAGGCCCGGCAGCTCGGGATAGGGGACGTAGCCGGGGAAGCGCACCCGCTCTCCGGCCTGCCGCTCCAGCGCGGGCCGCTCGGGGCCGTCGCCGGCCAGCACGAGCCAGACGTCTTCCTGGTCGAGACGGCCGAAGGCGCGCAGCAGGTCCCACG
>Ga0126305_10000265_pt1 | contig 23213 bp, 25 predicted proteins | sample Plot26_FD_92536 | JGI IMG/M metagenome (GOLD analysis project Ga0126305, IMG submission 92536) | Serpentine soil microbial communities from UC McLaughlin Reserve, CA, USA - Plot26 | ecosystem: Environmental > Terrestrial > Soil > Grasslands | place: USA: UC McLaughlin Reserve, Lake County... | reverse complement strand
TTCGAGGGTGTGCCCGGGCTGGTCGAGACGAGGGAGGAGCACGGCGAGACGACGCTCGTCGTCGACCCGGCCCGCCTCCGTGAGGCCTGCCTCCACCTCCGCGACCGCGAGGGCTTCAACTACCTCTCCGACATCACCTCCACGGACTACCTCGGCTGGGGCAAGCGCGGGGTTGCCGGCTACTACGGCACCGAGCAGGGACGCGACCTCAACTACCCCGCGGGCCTCGGCGTCTCCGTCGCCTCGCAGGGCTACGGCCGTCTCCCGCGCCCCAAGCCGAAGCGCTTCTCGGTCAACTACCACCTGCTCGGTCTGCGGGACGGCGCGCCGCGGGTCCGCGTCCAGGTCTGGATCGACGACGGCGAGACGCTCGAGAGCGTAATCCCAGTTTGGCCGACCGCCGACTGGCACGAGCGGGAGGCCTGGGACATGATGGGCATCCGCTTCGAGGGGCACCCGAACCTTCGCCGGATCCTGATGGAGGACGACTGGGAGGGGCACCCGCTGCGGAAGGACTATCCGATCGGCGGCGAGCCCGTCCGCTTCTCCGAGGAGCAGTAGTGGCGATCGTCCAGCGCCGCCGGATCTACGAGGGCTCGCGCATCCCCTCGCCGATCCCGACCGTCCTCACGACTCCGTCCGAGCTCGAGGGCAGCGCGGACATCATGCGCATCAACTTCGGGCCGAACCACCCGTCGATGCACGGCGTCCTGCGGCTGATCATCGACCTCGAAGGCGAGCGCGTGGTCGGAACCGAGGCGGTGATCGGCTACCTCCACACGGGCTTCGAGAAGACGATGGAGCACAAGTCCTGGTGGAAGGCGATCACCTACCCCGAGCGAATCGACTACGTCGGCTTCCAGAACGACGAGCTGGTCTTCGTGCTCGCCATCGAGAAGCTGCTCGGGCTCGAGGTTCCGCCCAAGGCCACCTGGATGCGGATGCTGCTATGCGAGCTCAACCGGATCCACTCGCATCTCGTCTTCCTCGGCACCGCGGCGCTCGAGCTGGGGGCGATCTCGATGTTCTGGTACTGCTTTCGCGAGCGCGACCAGGTGCTCGACCTCTTCGAGCTGGTCACCGGGGTCCGCATGCACACGCGGTACTTCCAGGCCGGCGGCCTGGCCGAGGACATCCCGTCCGGCTTTTTCGCCGAGGCCCGCGAGTTCTGCGACTGGATGCCGAAGGCGGTCGACGACTACGAGGCACTGATCGGGCGCCAGGAGATCTGGCTCGAGCGGACGCAGGGGATCGGCCTGCTCTCCGCCGAGGACGCGATCGCGCTCGGGCAGTCCGGGCCGGTGCTGCGTGCCTCGGGCGTCGACTGGGACCTGCGGAGGGCACAGCCCTATCTCGCCTACGACGAGGTCGAGTTCGGCGTCCCGGTCTATCCGAACGGCGACGTCTACGACCGCTATCGCGTCCGGGTCGACGAGATGCGCGAGTCGGTGCGGATCGTCGAGCAGTGCCTCGACCGGCTCGAGGGCATGCAAGGCGAGCCGTGGATCACTGACGACCGCAAGGTCGTCCTGCCGCCACGGCACGAGCTCCACACCTCGATGGAGTCGCTCATCCACCACTTCAAGATCGTCACGGAGGGCTACCGGGTACCGGAGGGCGAGGTCTACGTCGCCATCGAGTCGCCGCGCGGAGAGAAGGGCTGCTACGTGGTCTCCGACGGCGGGCCCCGCCCGTGGCGCGTCAAGTTCCGCGCGCCGTCGTTCGTGGCGCTGGAGGCGACGGCGACCTGCATGCACGACGCTCTCGTCGCCGACCTGATCGCGATCGTCGGCTCGCTCGACTCGGTGATGGGGGACACCGACCGGTGACGGCGACCGAATTCCACGACCGGGTGCAGGAGCTCCGCGCGCTGTATCCCGACGGCCGCTCGGCGGTCATGGGCGCCCTCCACCTCGCGCAGAAGCGCCACGACGGCTGGCTGCCAGTCGAAGCGCTCGAGGAGGTCGCTGACGCGATGGAGCTGACGCCGGCGCACGTCCAGTCGGTCGCGTCTTTCTACGACATGTACCACCTGGAGCCGGTCGGCCGGCACTCGATCGAGGTCTGTACGAATCTCTCCTGCGCCCTCGTCGGCGCGCAGGCTGTCGTCGACGCACTCGCGGAGGAGCTCGGGGTGGCGCCTGGCGAGACGACGGAGGACGGCGCGATCAGCTTCCGGCTCGTCGAGTGCGCCGGCGGCTGCGGGTACGCACCCGTGGTCGTCGTCGACCAGCGCTACCGCGAGCCCGTGCGGCCGGACGAGATCCCTGCGCTGGTGGAGGAGATCCGTGGCCGCTGAGCTGACGATCCTCACCGGCGCTGACGAGCGCGACCTCACGAAGCTGGACCAGTACCGCGCGATCGGCGGCTACGCGCAGCTCGAGAAGGCGCGTGGGATGGGCCCGGAGCAGCTGATCGAGACGGTCACGAATGCAAAGCTGCGCGGGCGCGGCGGCGCTGGCTTCGCGATGGGTCGGAAGATGAGCCTCGTCCCGCCGCCGGACAAGCGCCGCAGCCCGGCCTACGTGGTGGCGAACGCCGACGAATCCGAGCCGGGCGCCTTCAAAGACCGCGAGATCATGCGGCGGGTGCCGCACCGGTTCGTCGAGGGCTGCCTGATCGCGGCGCACGGGATCCAGTCGCAGAACGTCTTCATCTACATCCGCGGCGAGTACCTGACCGAGTACGAAGTGCTCTCGGACGCCGTTGAGGAGGCGCGCGCCGCAGGGGTCTTCGGCGACTGCGACGTCGTCGTCCACCGCGGCGCGGGCGCCTACATCTGCGGCGAGGAGTCGGCGCTCTTGGACTCGCTCGAGGGAAAACGAGGCCAGCCGCGGCCCCGGCCCCCGTTCCCGCCCGTGACCGGCCTCTACTCCGGCCCGACGCTCGTGAACAACGTCCAGACGATCGCCAGCCTCCCTGCGATCCTCGAGCTCGGCGTGGAGCGCTACTCGGAGCTCGGCGTCGAGGCGGCGCCCGGCACGGTGGTCTACTCGCTCTCGGGCAACGTCAACAAACCAGGGAACTACGAGCTCCCGCTCGGGACGACGCTGCGCGAGCTGATCTTCGAGCACGGCCACGGCATCGTCGACGGGCGCGGCCTGAAGGCGATCATCCCGGGCGGCTCGTCGGTGCTCGTTTTCACGCCCGACCAGATCGACGTCCCACTCGATTTCGACTCCGTCCAGGCCGCCGGCTCGTTCCTCGGCTCCGCGGCGGTGATCGTGGTGGACGACCGCGCATGCATGGTGCAGCTCGGCCTGCGGGGGGCGAAGTTCTACATGCACGAGTCCTGCGGAAAGTGCACGCCCTGCCGCGAGGGGACGCGGTGGCTCGTGCAGCTGCTGGAGCGGATCGAGGGCGGTGAGGGCACACGATCCGACCTCGACCTCCTGCGCGATGTCTGCGACCGAATCCTCGGCAAGTCGCTCTGCGCGCTCGGCGACTTCGCCGTCTACTGCGTAGGGAGCTACGTGGAGAAGTTCTACGACGAGTTCAAGCGCCACGTGGACGAGGGCGGCTGCCCGTTCGACGGGGCATCGTCGATCGACGGCGTTCTAGCGCCGAGCGACACGCACGTCCACAAGCACCTGCCGCTGGTGCCCGCATGAGCTCCGTCGAGCTGGTCACGCTGGTCGTGGACGAGGTGGAGGTGCAGGTGCCGAAAGGCCTGGGCCTAGTCGAGACCGCGGCGGCCGCCGGCATCGAGATCCCCGTGTTCTGCTACGAGCCACGGATCGGGCCGCCGATCGGCGCCTGCCGCATGTGCCTCGTCGAGGTCGATGGCCAGGGGAAGCTCCAGGCAGGTTGCACGCTGACAGCCCAGGACGGGATGGTCGTACGCACGGCGCAGACGTCCGAGAAGGCGGCCGACGGCCAGAACGCGACGCTCGAGTTCATCCTCGTGAACCACCCGCTCGACTGCCCGGTCTGCGACAAGGGCGGCGAGTGCCCGCTCCAGGATCTGACGTTCCGCTACGGCCCAGGCAACACGCGGATGACGTTTCCGAAGCGGACCTTCGACAAGCCGATTCCGATCAGCCCGCTGATCGCGCTCGACCGCGAGCGCTGCATCCTCTGCTACCGCTGCACGCGCTTCTCCGGCGAGGTCTCCGAGGACGGCCAGCTGATCGCGCGCAATCGCGGCGCGCAGTCCGTGATCGCGACCTTCGAGGACGAGCCGTACCGCGGGCAGTTCACCGGCAACGTGATCGAGCTCTGCCCGGTGGGCGCGCTGACCTCGACGCCGTACCGGTTCGAGGGGCGTCCCTGGGAGATCCAGAACGTCCCGTCCGTGTGCGGGATGTGCCCGGTGGGCTGCAACATCTCGGCGACGACCCGCGAGGGGAAAATCAAGCGGATCCTCTCCCGCAACCACCCGGAGGTCGACGGCGGGTGGCTCTGCGACAAGGGCAGGTTCGCGCACGGCCACCTGGAGGCGTCGGACCGTGTCGTCGACCCGCTGCGCAGGGCCGCTCCCCGCTATGACGAGCTTTCGTGGGACGGCGCGCTGGACGAAGCCGAGGCGCTGATCCGCGGCGCCGAGGGCCGGATCGTCACCGCGCTTTCGGGCTCGGAGACGGTCGAGCTCGCCTTCGCGCTCGGGAAGCTGCTTCGCCAGGGTGTGGGCGCGCATTCAGCGCTGCTCCCGGAGCCAGTCGACCACTCCTACGACGCGTACACGGCGCCGCTCTCGACGATCCGCGAAGCCCAGCTGGTCGTCGTGCTAGGCGACGAGCCTGTCGCTGAGCGCGCGCCGATCGTCGATCTCTGGATCAGGGAGGCGCGGCGGAACGGCGCGGAGATCGTGCGGCAGAGCGAGGGAGATCCGGAGCTCGAGCGACGGCTGCGCGAAGCGGACCGGGCCGTGCTGATTGTGTCCGGTGCAGACGGTGCCGATGTGGCCAGGGCCGGCGGGCTCGATCGCGACGGCTGCGCCGCCTTCCGCCTGCCGCAAACCGCCAACGGCCGTGGAGTGGCCGACGCGTGGGCCGCGGCTGCCGACGCGGAGGCAGTGAACCCGGAGCCGATCGGCCTGCTGATCGTCTCCGGCGACGAGGCCGCCGCCAACCCGGACGTCAGGGCCATGGCCGAGCAAGCCGAGAAGGTGATCGCAATCGGGATGTTCCGGCGGCTCATAGCGCCGTGGGCCGACTTGATCCTCCCGGGGACGAGCTACCTGGAGCGGGACGGCACCTACGTCAACCTCGAGGGCCGCCTCCAGCGCATCCGCCGGACGGCGATCCCGCCGGCGCCCGACGAGGTTGCGGTCGTCTCGCGCCTTGCCGAGCGGTTCGGCGTCGGGCTCTCGCCGCACCCCGCTCAGGTCTTCGAGGAGGTTTCCGGGATCTGTTACGGCGGCCTCCCCTACGGCGAAGTCGGCGAGCAGGCTGTCCTTCGCGACCGTGTCCCGACGAGCCCGCCTGCTGGGGACAAGGTGTCAGACACTCGTCATGTCTCCGAGGGACCTGGCCTTCGGCTCGTGACCTACCGCGCGCTCTTCTCCGGCCCCGCCGTCGAGCGCGTCCCCGCGCTGGACTTCCAGCGGCCCCCCGCCGAGGTAGAGCTCTCGCGCGACGATGCGCGACGCCTCGGGATCGCCAACGGCCAGACCGTGAACGTCCGCTCCAACGGGACATCGCTCGAGCTCCGCGCCCGATTGACGCGCGAGCTCACGCCCGGCGTCGCCCGGATCGCCGACGAGCACGCTGCCGGCCTCGAAGGCCGTGTCGAAGTGAGCGCATGAACGAGCCCTGGTGGATCAGCGCCATCAAGGCCCTCGTGATCATCAACCTGGTTCTCGGCGTCTTCGCCTACATGACCTGGGTCGAGCGCAAGGTGATCGGCCGCATGCAGCTCCGTTACGGCCCGAACCGCGTCGGCCCGTTCGGCCTCCTCCAGCCGATCGCCGATCTCGTCAAGCTGGTTCGCAAGGAGGCGTTCTACCCGGGTAGCTCAGTCGGGGTCCTCTACATCTGGGCACCCGTCATCTCCGCCTTCACCGCGCTGGCCGCGTTCGCGGTCATCCCCTGGGGCGCCGGGTGGGAGGTCGCCGGCTACGACGTCGCCGGCCAGGTCGTCGACGTGCCGATCGCGCTGATCCTCCTCTTCGCGCTCGGCTCGGTCGGCGTCTACGGGTTCATCATCGGCGGCTGGGCGTCCGACTCGAAATACTCGCTGCTCGGCTCGATGCGCACTTGCGCGCAGCTCGTCTCGTACGAAGTTTCTCTGGCCCTCTCCGTCCTCGGCGTGATCATCATGGCCGGCTCCCTTTCACTCGTGGACATCGTCCACGCGCAGGAGAACGAGTGGTGGTACGCCGTCCCGCAGTTCGTCGGCCTGCTGACGTTCTTCGTGGCCGGCGTCGCTGAGACGAACCGCGCTCCGTTCGACCTCCCCGAGGCCGAGCAGGAGCTCGTCGCCGGCTACCACACCGAGTACAGCGGCATGCGCTTCGGCCTCTTCCAGATGGCCGAGTACATCAACATGATCGTCCTCTCCGGCCTCTGCGTGACGCTGTTCTTCGGCGGGTGGCTCGGACCGTGGAACTCGGACGCACTCGGCCCGCTCTGGTTCCTGATCAAGGTGCTGATCGTGATCTTCGTTTTCATCTGGATGCGGACGACGCTTCCGCGGCTCCGGTACGACCAGCTGATGGCGTTCGGCTGGAAGGTGCTGCTGCCCGTGGCGACGATTAACGCACTCGTGACGGCGGCGCTTGTGGTGGCCCTGTGAGCCCCCAGCCCTTTGACTCGATCAAGGGCTTCGGGGTCACGCTGAAGCACATCTTCAAGAAGCCGATCACGCAGCAGTACCCGGAGTACAAGCGGCCGGTGTACCCGCGCTTCCGCGGCAGGCATCGGCTGTGGCGGCACGAGAACGGCCTCGAGAAGTGCGTCGGGTGTTCGCTCTGTGCTGCCGCCTGTCCCGCGGACTGCATCCGCGTCGTGGCCGAGGAGAACAGCGCCGGCAGCCGCGTCTCCGCCGGGGAGCGCTACGCGCGCATCTACGAGATCAACCTCAGCCGCTGCATCTTCTGCGGCTACTGCGAGCTCGCCTGCCCATTCGACGCGATCACGCTCGAAGCCGAGTACGAGATCTCGGAGTACTCGCGCGACGACCTGATCTACACGAAGGACATGCTGCTCGCCCCGCCCGTCAAGCGGATGCCGGTCGCCGACCGCGACCTCTACGACACGCCGATCCCCGCCTACAAGGCCAAGTCGTAGTGGGCGACGCCCTCGTCTGGCTCGTCTGGTTCGTCGCCGCCTTCGGCTGCCTCGGCTCGGGCGTCGCAGTGATCTCGTTCTCGAACCCGTTCTACTCGGCGATCGCCCTGATCGGAAACCTCGCCTCCCTGGCCGTTCTCTACCTACTCCTCTCGGCCGAGTTCCTCGCGGCCGCGCAGGTGCTCGTCTACGCCGGCGCGGTGATGGTGATGTTCCTCTTCGTGATCGCCTACATCGGTCGCGACGCCGACGCGCCGTTCGCCGGCGGGCCGAGCTGGATGGCGATCGCCGCCGTTGTCGCCGCGGGCGCGATCCTCGTCGACGTCGTCGTCGCGGTTGGGCTGAGCGCAGGCGGGCGCCTCTCCGGCGAGGCGGACATCGAGGCCGCCTTCGGCGGGCCGGCGGAGGTCGGCCAGGTCTTCCTCACCGACCATCTCCTCGCCTTCGAGATCACGTCGATCGTCCTGCTCGTCGCCGCCGTCGGAGGGGTGATCCTCGGCAGCGAGGCCCGGAAGAGGGCGGCTGCACGGTGATGGGTCCGGACGTCACCTGGTACATCGTCCTCTCGGCGTTTCTCTTCACAATCGGCTCGATGGGCGTGCTGCTGCGAAGGAGCCCGCTGATCGTCCTGCTCTCGCTGGAGATAATGCTCAACTCCGCGAACCTCGCCCTGATCGGCTTCGCGCGGCACCTGGGGCAGACGGACGGGCAAGTCTTCGCGCTCGCGGTGATGGCCGTTGCCGCCTCTGAGGTCGTCGTCGGCCTCGGGCTCATCGTCGCCCTCCACCGCAGCAATGTGGACCTCGACGTCGACAAGCTGACGACCCTCCGCGGGTGAAGGAGCACCAATGAACGCCGCCTGGGTCTGCCTGTTCTCGCCGCTTGCAGCCGCCGTGCTGATCACGCTGCTCGGCACACGCCTCCCGAGAAAGGGCGCCGGCTACGTCGCGACGCTCTCGGTGCTCGTCTCGTTCGTCGCCGCCCTCACGGCGTTCTCCTGGCTCCTCGAGGATCCTCCCGAGGAGCGCTCGCACACCTCCACCCTCTGGACCTGGCTGACCGCGGGCGACTTCGAGGTCGGCCTGTCCATCCTCCTCGACCCGGTCTCGGCGCTGATGATGTTGATCGTCTCCGGCGTGGGGTTCCTGATCGTCGCCTACTCGATCGGGTACATGAACGGCTCCGACGAGGAGCGCCGCTTCTTCGCATACATGTCGCTCTTCGTCTTCTCGATGCTGCTGCTCGTCCAGGCCGGCGACCTGCTGCTGCTCCTCGCCGGTTGGGGGCTCGTCGGCCTCTGCTCGTACTTCCTGATCGGCTACGACCAACACCGGCCGGCCGCGATCGCCGCCGCGAAGAAGGCCTTCATCATGAACGCGTTCGGCGACGCGACGATGGCGCTGTCGCTCTTCCTGCTGATCCAGCGAGTCGGCACGCTCGAGTACAGCGCCGTCTTCGATCGCGTCGGCGACATCGGCGGCGACTGGGCGATGACGCTGATCGCGCTGGGACTGCTGGGCGGCGCCGTTGCGAAATCGGCGCAGGTGCCGCTGCACACCTGGCTACCGGACGCGATGGAGGGCCCGACACCTGTCAGCGCGCTCATCCACGCCGCGACGATGGTGACGGCAGGCGTCTACATGCTCGTCCGCCTGAACCCGATCTTCGCGGAGGCGGAGTCGATCCAGGATCTCGCCGCGGGCATCGGGGCGGTGACGCTGCTCATGGCCGGCCTGATCGCGCTCGTCCAGACGGACATCAAGCGCGTCATCGCCTACTCGACGATGTCGCAGATCGGCTACATGTTCCTCGCGGCCGGGATCACCGCGTACGGCCCGGCGATGTTCCACCTGATGACGCACGCCTTCTTCAAGGCGCTGCTCTTCCTCGCCGCCGGCATCGTGATCCACGCGCTCGTGGCCGAGCAGGACATGCGGCGGATGGGCGGACTGCGGAAGCGGCTTCCGAAGACGTACGCGGTCACGCTGATCGGCGCTCTGGCGCTGGCGGGGATTCCGCCGCTCTCCGGCTTCTTCTCCAAGGACGCGATCCTCGCTTCGGCCCTCGACGCCGGTCTCTACGGCCAGATCCTCTGGGTGGTGGGCCTCGCGGGCGCCTTCCTCACCGCGCTCTACACGTTCCGGATGATCTTCATCGTCTTCTGGGGAGAGCCCTCGCCCTACGCCCGCGAGCACTTCCACGCGCCGAACGGGACCGAGCCGAACGTCTGGATGGCGTGGACGGTCGGGGTGCTCGCTCTCCTCTCCGTCGTCGGCGGCTGGTTCCAGGTCGCCGGGCTGTGGGAAACGATCACAGAGTTCATCGAGCCTGTCGCCGAGACGCCCGTCGAGCCGAGCGGACTCGAGGATCTCGTTACGAGCGTGATCGCGGTCGCACTCGCCGTCGCAGGCATTTACCTGGCCTGGGCGGTGTACGTCGCCGACAAGATCCGCGTGCCCGACTACCCCGCGCTCCAGCACACGCTGGAGGAGAAATTCTACTGGGACGAGGCCTACGACCTGGCTTTCTACCGGCCGGCCGTCTGGATCGCGAACGGCTTCTACCGGTGGGTCGAGCGCCCGCTGATCGCCGGCTCGATCCAGGGGCTCACGTACGGTGCGCGGTTCCTCTCCGGCCGGACGGGTGAAGTGCAGACCGGCCTGACCCGGACCTACGTCTTCGCGCTCGGCGCGGGCGTCGCCGTGCTTGCACTCGTGTTCCTGGCGGTACGCGGATAATGAAGGCGGCCTCCTTCTGGACAGTCCAGGGTCCCCGAGTGGCTGCAAAGCGTCGCCTCGCCGCGTCCTCAGTCGCGCCCCCAGCCTCCGGCTACGAACGCTCCCTGCGTCCTTGCGACGCGGGCTTTTCACCGTCGGGAACCGCGGCCTGCCCAGAAGGTGACCGCCCCTGAACGAGTGGCTGACCACCGTGCTGATCGCCTTCCCGGTCGCAGCGGCGCTCGTCGTCTGGCTGCTGCCCTGGACGAACCAGGTGGCCGGCTCGCTCGCGCTGCTCGCGGCGCTCGTGGACGTCGGAATCTGGATCAACGCGCTGACGCGGTTCGACTTCAACGGTGGACTGGAGTTCGAGCAGCAGGAGGAATGGTTCGGGGACCTCGGCGTCTCGTACCACGTCGGGCTCTACGGCTGGTCGTTGTGGCTCGTCGGGATGGCGGTCGTCGTGAGCGCGGCGGCGATTGCCTACGCGTACTGGAACGGCCGGGAGAATCCGCGCGCCTACTTCGGGCTGATGCTGTTCCTCACCGGGGCGATCGTCGGCGTCTTCTCGTCCCAGGATCTGCTCGTCTTCTACGTCTTCTTCGAGGCGATGCTGATCCCGCTCTACGTGCTCGTCGGTGTGTGGGGCGGGCCCGGGCGACTCGGCGCGACGATCAAGTTCGTCATCTACACGATGGCCGGCTCGTTGTTGATGTTGGCGGCGATCGTGGCCTACGGCCTCGAGCGCGGCTCGTTCGACATTCCCGAGAGCGGGACGAGCGACAACCACTGGATCTTTCTCGGCTTCGTGATCGCGTTCGCGGTCAAGGCACCGCTCTTCCCGCTGCACGGCTGGCTGCCGGACGCCTACCGCGAGTCGTCGGCCGAGGTTTCCGCGGTCCTCTCCGGGGTCGTCTCGAAGGCGGCCGGCTTCGGGTTCCTCGCGATCGCGGTTCCTCTCTTTCCCGGCCCCGCCGACGACCTGCAGCCGCTCGTCCTCGGCCTGGCGACGGCCGGCCTGATCTATGGCTCGTACCTCGCGTTCCGGGCGCCGGACGTCCGCGGCGTGATTGCGTACTCCAGCCTCGCGCAGATGAGCCTGATCACGATCGGGATCTTCGCGCTCGACGATCTCGGCCGGAGCGGCGCCGTGCTCCACATGGTCAACCACGGGCTCATCTCGGCCGCGCTCTTCCTGCTCGCCGGGGCCGTGGAGCGGAGGACGGCGACCGGTGACCTCAACCGCCTCGGCGGGATGGCGCGGGGCCGACCGGCTCTCGCGACTGTCCTGATGGCGGCCGGGATCATCGCACTCGCAGTTCCCGGGTCGAGCGCGTTCGCGGGCGAGTTCCTGATCCTCTCCGGCATCCTCGACGACGGCTGGGGCTGGGCCGTCGCCGGCGCGTTCGCGATCGTCCTCGCCGCGATGTACATGCTGCGGCTGATCTCAGCCGTCCTCCACGAGGACGTCGGCCCGGCGGTGCCAGAGGAGGCCCTCGACCTTCGACCCGCGGAGCTCGCGGTGATCGTGCCCCTCGTCGGCTGTCTGCTCGCGCTCTCGGCTTGGCCGGCGGCGATCACGGAGCACCTCTCCTTCTGATGGACAAGCCTGTCGTCGACTGGTTTTCGCTCTCGCCGTCGCTGACGCTGCTCGCGGCAGCGGGGCTCGCGCTCCTCGGCGCCGTGCTCGTCCCGCGGGTTGCCGTGCGCATCTTCAGCGCGGTCGTCTGTGCGCTCGGGTTCGTCGGCGCCGGAGTCGCCGCCGGGCTCCTCTACTGGAAGAGCCCCGAAGCGACCTACGAGGTCGCCGACACGATCGTGCGCGACCGGTACGGCGCGCTCGCGCAGCTGATCGTGGCCGGCGTGGGCTTCCTGGCGGTCGGAATCTCGTACGGTCAGGGAACGCGCCGGGAGCACGTCGGCGAGTACTTCGCGCTGCTCGCGGCCTGTGGCGGCGGCATGGTCTTCCTCGTCCAGGCGACGAACCTGATGACGCTTTTCCTCGGCCTGGAGTGGTTCTCGATCTGCCTCTACATCTTGTGCGCGATCGAGATCGACCGGGTGGGATCGCTTGAGGCGGGGCTCAAGTACCTGATCGTGGGCAGCTTTGGCTCGGCCGTGCTGCTCTTCGGGTCGGCGCTCGTGTACGGCGCGACGGGCGAGCTGGAGTTCGGCGCGATCGCCGCGGCCATCGACGAGCAGGGCCTCGTCAACGACGGGCTCGTGCTGGCAGGGCTGGCGATGATGATCGCGGGCCTCGGCTTCAAGGCGTCCGCGGCGCCGTTCCACATGTGGACGCCGGACGTCTACGAGGGCGCGCCGACCCCGGTGACCGCGTTCATGTCCGCGGCGACGAAGGCCGTCGCGCTCGTCCTGGCCATGCGGGTCCTCGTCACGGCGTTCCCTGCCGAGGACGACCTGTGGACGATCGCGGTCGCCGTGATCGCCTGTGTCTCCCTTGCCTGGGGCAACATCGCCGCCCTCGTCCAGCGGAATCTGAAGCGGATGCTGGCGTACTCGTCGGTCTCGCACGCCGGTTTCATGCTGATCGCGGTCGCCGCGGACAGCGAGCTCGGTGCGAAGGCGCTCCTCTTCTACCTGATCCCCTATTCGGCCGCGTCCCTGGGAGCCTTCGCCGTGATCGCCGCCCGGGAGCGGGAGCTGGGAGAGCAGGTCACGATCGACAACGTCGGCGGCATGGGCTGGGAGCGACCGACCCTCGGCGTCGCGATGTGGGTCTTCATGCTCGCGTTCGCCGGACTGCCGCTCACCGGCGGCTTCGTCGGAAAGTTCTACGTCTTCGCCGCCGCGTACGAGAGCGGGTGGTGGTGGCTCGTCGTCGCCGGAGTAATCGCGACCGCGATCTCGCTCTACTACTACCTCGCGGTCATCCGCGCCATGTACATGCGGATGCCGGCCGAGCTCCAGCTCGCCCCGGCCGGGGGCTCGCCGCCGAGGGAGGCGCTCCTCTCCGCGTCGGTCGTCGTCTGCATGGCCGTCACGGTCGTGACCTTCTTCGCCGTGCAGCCCTTGATCGACGTGGCCGAGAAGGCCGCGTCCCAGCTGCCGTTCTGAGCAAGTAACAGTCTGTTACTTGCTTCCGGTGCCGCTCCCCGAGGCGCCGCGAAGACCTAGTAACAGTCTGTTACTAGGTCGTGGGCCGCCGGAGACCTGTGGAGAGGGCGGCGACGCCCTGGATCCCGACCAGGACTAGGCAGATCATCAGCGCCTCGGAGCCGAGGGGCGGCAATGCAACCGTGGCGACGACGACGGCCAGCGCGACCGTCCAGAGCGCCGTGCGGGCCGGACTTCCACCCTCGCCCGCCACGAGGTCGCCGTAGGACGCGAGCGTGGCGGCGACGATGACGGGAATCGCCGCCAGGAGCAGGTAGAAGGCGAGCGACGGTCGGCCGGCTACGTCGGCGAGCCCGGCGGAGACGATGAGGGCCACGGGCCAGAGCTGGCGGCTCACGGCTCGCGTTTCGACGCGGGAGTATCGTCTCCTCGCACGGTGCTCGTGTGGCTGCTCCTCTTCGCGCTCCCGCTCGGAGGGCTCGCGCTCCTGCTCGTCGAGCCAGACCTCGACGTCCACTGGGAGCACCATCCCGCTCACTTCTGGCTCGTCCTCTCGGTCTCGCTCGTGAGCGTCGCCCTCGGAGCGCTCACGAGCGAGGCCGCGTCCCGCCGCTCGGACGCACGGCTCTTCCTCGTCTCGATGGCCTTCCTCTCGAGCGCCGGCTTCCTCGGTCTGCACGCGCTCGCGACGCCAGGCGTCCTTCTGGAGGCGCGGAACGCGGGGTTCGTGATCGCGACCCCCGTGGGGCTCCTGATCGCCGCCGTGTTCGCCGCCTGGTCCTCAATCGACCGTCCAGTCGTGAGCAACGTCCGCCTCTTCCGGTGGGGGCTCGTGTCGATTCTGGCGGCCTGGGCGGCTGTTTCCGTCGCCGAGACCCCGCCGCTCGACCGGCAGCTCACCGAGGACGCCACGGACCGCTGGCTCTTCGGACTCGGAGTCCCGGCCGTCCTCCTCTACGGGATCGCCGCTTGGCGCTACTGGCACCTGTACCGGGACAGGCCGTCCCAGGTGCTCGCCGGCGTCACGGCGGCCTGGATCCTCCTCGGGGAGGCCTCGATCGCGGTGGCCTTCTCCCGCAACTGGCACGCCTCGTGGTGGGAGTGGCACCTCCTGATGGCTGCGGCCTTCGGGATCGTGGCCTTCACGGCACTCCGTGAGCGCCACCGCGGCGAGGTATTCGCGTCGCTGTACCTCGACGAGACGGTCGGCCGGATCGACCGCCGGTACGCGTCCGCCGTCAAGGCTGCTGCCGCTGAAGGGCTGGGCGTGGAGGAGCTCCGCCGCCGGTTCGGCCTCGCAGCCGACGAGGCCTCGGTCGTCGGTCGGGCGGCGGAGGAGGTCCGGGCGGTCGAGATGCGACTCCGGCCCTTCCTCTCACCGCAGCTGGCGGCCCGGCTGCGCGACGAGCCCGAAGTGGCGGCGCTGGGCGGTGAGGAACGCGAGGTGAGCATCCTCTTCGCCGACCTCCAGGGGTTCACGGCGTTCTCGGAGGGCCACTCCCCTGCCGAGGTGCTGGCGATGCTGAACGCATACTGGGCGGAGACCGTGCCCGTCGTCCTGGACGAGCACGGCGGGATGATCGAGCGCTTTGCCGGGGACGCAATCATGGTCGTGTTCAACGCGGCCGCGGACCAGCCGGACCATGCGCTGCGCGCCGCCCGAGCCGGCCTCGGCCTCCAGAAGGCCGCTGGACGGATCCGCCAGAACGGCGACTGGCCGCGCTTCCGGGTGGGGATCAACACCGGCCCCGCGATCGTCGGCAACGTGGGCACCGAGAAGCAGAGGAGCTTCACGGCGATCGGCGACACCACGAACCTCGCGGCCCGTCTACAGACCGCTGCGGAGCCGGGTCAGGTCGTCCTGGGGCAGACAACCTACGAGGCAGTGGCCGAGACCGCGAAGACGAGGCCGATCGGCGAGCTCGACCTGAAAGGAAAGTCGGCGCCGGTGAGCGCGTACGTCTTGACCGGCCTTCGTTAGATTCCCGGGATGCCCAACGTCCAACTCACCTGGCTCGGCCACGGCGCCTTCCGGTTCGACACCCCGGGCGGGAAGCGGGTCTACCTCGATCCATACCTCGACAACCCCAAGTGCCCCGAGGGGGAGAAGGAGCCGGAGCGGATCGACATCCTCGCGCTCACGCACGGGCACAACGATCACATCGGAAGCAGCGTCGACCTGATCAAGCAGTTCAATCCGACTGTTGTCGGGATCGTCGAGCTGCTCGGCTGGCTCGACGGCCAGGGTGCCGAGGTCGGCGAGATTCCGGGGACGAATAAGGGCGGTACACGCATCGTCGACCGCGTCAAGTTCACGATGACCGACGCCAGGCATTCGGCCGGGGGCCCGAACGGCGAGTACCTCGGGGAGCCGGCCGGCTTCGTGGTCGAAGTCGAGAACGGGACGAAGCTCTACTTCGCAGGCGACACAGCAGTTTTCGGCGACATGCAGCTGATCGGGCGGCTCTACGAGCCCGACGTTGCGATCCTGCCGATCGGCGACCACTTCACCATGGGCCCGAAGGAGGCGGCCGCCGCTCTCGAGTTGCTGGGCGTATCGCGTTGCATCCCCTGCCACTACGGCACCTTCCCGCTACTGACCGGCACGCCTGAGGAGCTCGCACAGCTCACGGACGTGGAGCTGCTCGTCATGGAGCCGGGCGAGACCCTCGACGTGTGAGACAGCGCTGGTTCGGGTCGACGGGGCGCCGGGTGCCGCAGATCTCGGTCGAGGGCGAAGTCGATCTCGACGGCGCACTCGTGCTCGATCGGCTCGACGACGAGGCGATCCGGGCGGCGTTCGACGCGGGCCGCCCCGTCGTGATCCGGGCCGACTCGGAAGCAGGCGTGCTCGAAGCCCTTCGCAGGCCCGAGGTCTCGTCGGTGGTCGTCCCGCCCGAGCTCGCCGACCTCGATGTGGTCGGGCTGACCTATGGCTAGAAGGGTCTCGACGTACTCGATCGCCGCCTGCGACCTCGAGGCCGGACGCTGGGGCGTCGCGACGCAATCCAAGTTTCTCGGCGTCGGCTCGGTCGTCCCCTGGGCGGAGCCGCAGGCGGGAGCCGTGGCGACCCAGGCGTACGCGAATCCCCGCTACGGGCCGGACGGGCTCGCGCTTCTCCGGGACGGCGTGTCCGCGGAGGAGGCGGTCGAACGGCTGACCGCGGCCGACGAGGGTCGCGAGCACCGCCAGCTCGGCATCGTGGACGCGAAGGGCGGCAGCGCGACGTTTACCGGCAGCGAGTGCTACGACTGGGCCGGCGGCCGCACCGGGCCTGGCTACGCGGCCCAGGGCAACATCCTCGTCTCCGGCGCGACGGTCGACGCGATCGCCGAGAGCTTCGAATCCACGACCGGGAAGTCGCTCGAAGAGCGCCTCATCGACGCGCTCGACGCCGGGCAGGCCGCGGGCGGGGACAGCCGAGGCCAACAATCGGCAGCCCTCCTCGTCGTTGAGAAGGATGGCGGCTACGCCGGCCTCTCCGACGTCGTCTTCGACCTCCGCGTGGACGACCACGAGCGCCCACTGGAGGAGCTGCGGCGGCTGCACGGGCTCCACGTCGCGCTCTTCGGACAGACGCCGAAAGACGAGTGGCTCCCGGTGGACGACGAGCTTGCGGCCGAGCTGGCCGGGAACCTGGCGCGGCTGGGGTACGCAGGCGAGCTCGCCGATGCGCTCTTCCGCTGGGCAGGCAACGAGAACCTCGAGGAGCGGGTCGACGGCGCCGAGGCGATCGACCCAGTCGTCCTCGAGGAGCTGAGGAAGCGGTCGTGAGCGAGAGATTCCAGGTCACGCATCTCGACGAGCTGCCCCCGCAGCGGGGCGCAGACGAGGCACGCTGGTTCCGTCTTCGTCGCGACCTCGATGTCAGGGCGTTCGGAGTGAACGCCTACGGCGCGGACGCTGGCAAGCGCGTGATCGAGGAGCACGACGAGCTCGGCACCGCGGCCGGCAAGCACGAGGAGCTCTACGTCGTCCTCCGCGGGTCGGCCCGGTTCGAGCTCGACGGCCGCGAACACATGGTCCCGGCGGGAAGCGTCGTCTTCGTCAGCGACAGGAAGGTTCGTCGCGGCGCGATGGCCGAGGAGGACGGCACCATCGTCCTCGTGGCCGGTGGCACGCCGGGCAAGGCATACGAGGTGTCGGCGTGGGAGGCCGCCGGGGACGCCTACCCGCTCTGGGAGGACGGTCGCCACGAGGAGGCGCTGCAGATCCTACGCTCGGTGGCCGAGGAGTATCCGGAAGCCGGAATCGTGCTCTACAACACCGCCTGCCTCGAGGCCCTCCTCGGAGAGCCCGAACCGGCGCTCGAGCATCTGAGGCGATCGATCGAGCTCGAGGAGCGCTTCCGCGAGTTCGCGCGGACCGACGAGGACTTCGAGTCAATGCGCGATCGAGCCGAGTTCCGCGAGCTCGTCGAGGCGGGCGCATGAGCGACGGCTACGAGATCGCGAGCCTCGACGAGATCGAGATCCCCGGACTTGCGAACACGGCGCGGTGGGCGAGCATTCGGCGTCATTTCGGGATCGAGAGCTTCGGCGTCAACGCCTGGTCTGCGGACGCCGGCGGCGACGTCATCGGCGAGCACGACGAGGTCAGCGGGGGCGCGGCCCAGCACGAAGAGCTCTATGTCGTGCTCTCGGGCAAGGCGACGTTCACGGTCGACGGCCAGACGGTCGACGGCCCGGCTGGAACCATCGTCTTCGTCCGCGACCCGACCGTGAAGCGAAAGGCCGTGGCCGCCGAGGCGGGGACGCGCATCCTCGCTGTTGGCGCGAAGCGGGGCGAGGCGTTCGTTCCTTCGACGTGGGAGCGGTCGGCGCCTTCCTTCCCGTTTTTCGCGTCGAAGGAATACGACAAAGCGGTCGAGGTGCTCGCCGCTGCACACGCCGACTATCCAGACGACGCGACCGTCCTGTACAACCTCGCCTGCGCGGAGAGCATGAGCGGCCGCACCGCCGAGGCGCTCGAGCACCTGCGCCGGTCGGCCGCGGGCGGCGAGCGCTTCCGCGAGCTCGCCCGAACCGACACGGACTTCGACCCGATCAGGGACGAGCCCGGCTTCGCCGAGATCGTCGGCTAGTCGCCGCCGCCGCCGCCGGAGCCGGAGCTCCCGCTGCCGGAGCTTCCCGAGCCCGAGCCGCTCGAGTCGTCGTCGCCGCCCCGGCCGCGCCCGCGGCCCCTGCCGCGTCCGTCCCCGTCGTCGTCCGTCGTCGTCGGCGTCGTGGGGGTTCGTGCGGTCGTGGTGCCGGTGGTGCGCGCCCTGGCGGCCCGCCGGCGCCGCCGCTGCGTCGTTTGCGCCGTCGTCTCGGTCGTCGTCGCGGCCGGAGCGAGGTTCTCGCGCGCGTCGAGGCTCGCCACCGGCAGCGCGACCGTGTCGCGGGCGATCACGTGAGCGGCCAACTCGAGCCCCGTCGCGAAGACGAGGCCCAGCAGCGCTACGACAGCGATTCTCATGGAGACCAGGCTAGACGCGGCTGGGTAAAGCCTCGTCCAAGCTCCTGTTCGGGGTTTGCAAAGACGCCGGAGCGGCTGGGAAGCGGACCTCGGCTCGCGCGCCGCTCGACGCCCTGTTGGCGATGCGGGCTCTGCCTCCCCACCGTCGGGCGAGGGTCGCGACGATTGCCAGCCCCAGGCCCGTGCCGGGCGTCCCCTGCCCGCCGCTGCCACGTGCGAACCGCTCGAACACCTGCTCCTCCTCGCCGGGCTTCAGACCCGGCCCTTCGTCCGAGACCGCAACGACGACGTCAGGGGCCTCTCGGCCGCACTCCAGGGTGACCGTCCCACCTTCCGGCGAGTAGACGAGCGCGTTCTCGACCAGGTTGTCGAGGATGATCGCCAGGTCCTCGTCCGAGACGGCGGCGAGACCGGGGTCTCGACAGTCCAGGTCGAGCCGGTGGCCGCCGAGCACCGCCCGTTCGTCCCAGCGTTCTCGCGCCCTTTCCAGCGCCTCGGCCGCGGAGATCGCCTGCCGGGCAGGAGGCCGGTCACCCTCCCGGGCGAGCGTCAAGAGCGCGGTCAGGAGCCGCGCGAGACGCTCGGCCTCGCGCTCGGCGGCGTCGAGCTCTTCCGCGAGGTCCGGTCCGGCCTTCAACGACGCGGCCTCCAGCCGAAGCCGAAGACCGGTGAGAGGCGTGCGCAGCTGGTGCGAGGCGTTCGCCACGAACTCCCGCTGGGCCACGACACCTGTTCCAGCCGCCCGGTCATGTCGTTGAAGGCGTGCGCGACCTCGCGATTCTCGGTCGAGCCCTCGGGTTCCGCGCGGGCGCCGAGGTCCCCGGCCTCCACGCGCCGTGCGGTCGCCGCAAGGCGCTGAAGCGGCCTGGCGAGGGTTCCGGCGAGAAACCAGGCGAACGCGAGCCCCAGCACGAGCGCAATCAATCCGATTCCGATCAGCCCGAGGACGTCGCGGCGCACCCTCCTGTCGATCGCGTCGACGCTCTGCGTGACCCTGACCGCGCCGCCGATGTCGCCGTCGACGACCACGGGAACCGCGGTGAAGAGCAGCGATTCGCCGAGGGTGTCGCTGAAGCGGCGTCCCTGGGCGATACGGCCGTCGAGCGCGGTCGCGATCTCCGGCCGGTCGCGGTAGTTGCCGGTCTGGTCTTCCGAGTCGGCGACGATCCGGCCCTGCCGTTCGACGACCAGCACGCGGCCGCCGGACTCATCCGCTGCGCGATCCGCGATCCTGTTCAGGTCACGAGCGTCGCCGGAGCCCAGCTCCGCGGCCGCGCTCGCCGCCACCAGCTGTGCCTCGGCCGCCGCCTGCGCCTTCACCTCCGCGTCCACACGCCGCGACACATTGAGCACGAGCGGGACCTCCAGCGCGACGATCACGAGGATCAGCACGTAGGCGAAGGCCGCCAGAATACGCGTACGAAGGCTCACAACTCATCGGCGCCGGCGAAGCGGAAGCCGACCCCGCGAACGGTGTGGATGTAGCGCGGGTCGGCGGAGTCGTCGCCCAGCTTCTTCCGGAGGCCGCTCACGTGGACGTCCAGCGTCTTGGTGGATCCGAACCAGTTCGTGTCCCACACCTCGTCGATCAGCCGCTCGCGGGTGACGACCGAGCCCGCGTTTTCCATCAGCAGGCGCAGGAGGTCGAACTCCTTGCGGCTCAGCTCGAGCTCGTCGCCCTGGAAGGTTGTGGATCGCCTATCCCGGTCGAGCCGCACCTCGCCGACCTCGACGGCACCCTCTGGCCGCTCCTCGCCGGCCTCCGCGACCCGCCGGAGGACGGCCCGGACGCGAGCCACGAGCTCCCGCGCGCTGAACGGCTTCACGACGTAGTCGTCGGCTCCGAGCTCCAGGCCGGCCACACGGTCGGCCTCCTCGCCGCGGGCGGTGAGCATGATGATCGGGACCTTCGACGAGCGGCGAAGCTCTCTCGCGACGTCGAACCCGGACCCGTCCGGCAGCATCACGTCGAGGAGCACGAGGTCCGGCCGCGTGTCGGTCGCAGTCGCGAGCGCCGAGGCCGCGGCCCCGGCCACGGACGTCTCGAAGCCCTCGCGCGCGAGGGCCTCCGAGAGCGGCGTGGTGATCGATTCCTCGTCCTCGACGAGGAGGATCCGGCGCTTCCTTCCGATTTGCATCCTCTTTCGTATACCCATCCTCGGCTCCTGACGCGTCGCTGGCGGAGCCCGGTTCGCCCGGGCGGGAGCCGCCGCCGGTCAGGGGCCGAGGACGTGCCGAGGCGGCCCCGGGGAGAGAGCCAAGGGCCGCCTCGACGCCGTGCCGCACTCTCAGCGGGCGATGAAGCTGCCCCGCATTCCTTCCTCTGCGTGGTCGCTGACGCCGCACCAGAACGAGTAGCGGACGCCCTTCTTGAGCCTGGCAGTCAGCGTCGCCGCGCGGCCGGGGATCAAGACGCTGGTCTTCCAGCGCTTCCCGCCGCCGCGGACCCAGAAGTCGTGGGCTTCGTCGCCGCGGTTGCGGACGACGAACTTCACGAGGCCGGCCCTCGGCTTCGTCGCGAGCGAGATCCGTCCGTCGACCTCACTCACCCGGACGGTCTGCGCGGCGCCGGCCCCGATCGTCGGGATTGCGAGCGCCGCGGCCGCACTGCTGCGGCGAACAGGATTCCTACTGTCTTCTTCATCTGGGCGATCTCTTTCGTGTGTCGGTTGGGTGGACTAGTCGTCGTCGGAGCCGTGGCCCGACCCCGAGTTGTCGTCGTCTCCTCCGCGGTCGTCGTCGGGGCCGCGGTTCGAGCCCGAGCGGTCGTCGTCGCCGTGGCGATCTTCGCCCTGCCCCGAGCCGCGGTTCGGGCCCGAGCGGTCGTCGTCGTCACGGTCGTCGGTCGTGGTGCCGCCGGCGCAGCGAGGGTCGTTCGCGTGCTCGGCCTCGTCGCACGGACCGCTGATGTCCTCGCCGGTCGTGGTGCCGACGGTCGGCGTGGTCTGCGTCTCGGCCGTGGTCGTTTCGTTCGTCGTCGTGCCCGTCGTGGTGAAGCCACTGGACGAGTCGTCCGAGATGGCACCACCCGCGAGCGCGCCGCCTGCGGCGAGCAGCACGAAGGCCGCCAGCCCGATGATCAGCTTGTTCATTGCTCCTTTTGGCATGGCCACAGGGTCGCGATCGACCTCCCAAGAGCCGGCCAGGCCCGATCAAGAGGAGCGGAAAGCCTTGGTTAAAGGTTCGTATCGCCGGGGAGTCGGACGCCGCGCGCAATGCGACGCAGCTCCGGGACCGGGTCCGCCTCGGGCCGTGCGACGAGCATGACCGCGCCGTAGCCTTCGCCCGCGAGCGCGTCCACGAGCAGCTGGAGCCCGAGGGCGAGCGCAAACGCCTTGTGCGCCTGATCCCCGCCGAAGGGAACGAGCTGGTCGGGCTCTGCGAGCCCCGCGATCACGTCTCCGTAGGTCACGGCGCCCATCGACACGTCGGCGACGACGGGCTCGCCGTCCGAGCTGGGAATCGCGATCGAGAGCGGATTCGTGCCGGCGAGCGGCGGGCCCCCCGCCGGGTGGCCGAGCCGCGCCGGCGAGGTCGCGGTCAGGGCGGCGACGAGGCCGGCCTCGGCCAGGCGGCGCGTGTAATGGCCGAGCATCCCGGTCGGAAAGCAGTGGGAAGCGACGACGATCCGCGCTCGCTCCGGCGGAGAGGCGATCTGGACGTCGCAGACCGCCGCTAGCGTCAGGTAGCCCACTGCGCCGTTTCCGTCCCACCGCTCGTAGCCCTCGTCCGCGACGAGCCGAGTCGGCTCGGCTTCGGGGTCCACGTCCTGCGTCGCCAGCCACTCGACCCGGGAGAAGCCGTGTCCCCGCTTACCGCGCCGTTCGGCCTCGAGGAAGTGCCCTGCGAGGACCGCCGAGCGACGCTCGTCGAACCCGAGCGCGCCAAGCCGCGGGACGACGTCCTCGGGCTGCACGGTGCTAGCTCGAGGCGCCGACGACGGGGAGCGGCTTCACGATTCCGAGCCCCTCCTCGCGACTCGTGCCGGCGATCGCCTCTGCGAGCCGGAGGATCTCGACAGACGCCTCGGCCTCGGGCTCGGCCCAGACGAGCGGCTCGCCTAGGTCCGCGCTCTCGCGGAGGCGCGGGTCGAGCGGGATCTTCCCCAGCAGCGGCACGTCGAGCTCGGCGGCGAGGGCCTCACCCCCGCCCGAGCCGAAGATCTCCTCGCCGCTCCCGACGAGGGACGACATGTTCTCCACGGCACCGAGGAGGCGCATGTTTGTCGTGCGAGCCATCTGCGCGGCCCGAACAGCTACCTGCTGCGCCGCCGGCTGGGGCGTCGTCACGACGACGACCTCTGCGCGCGGCAGCAGCTGGCCGAGCGAGATCGAGACGTCGCCGGTCCCGGGAGGCATGTCAACGAGCAGCGTGTCGAGCTCGCCCCAGTGGACGTCCGACAGGAACTGCTCGAGCGCCCGGTGCAGCATCGGCCCGCGCCACATCACCGGCTCGTTCTCGTCCAGGAAGAAGCCGATCGACATCAGCTTCAGCTCGTCGCGGACGGGCGGGACAATCATGCGGTCGACCACGACCGGCCGCTGGTGGACGCCCAGCATGTGCGGGATCGAGTGCCCGTAGACATCGGCATCGAGCACGCCGACCTGCTGACCGAGCCGGTCGAACGCCGCAGCGAGGTTCGCCGTGAGCGTCGACTTGCCGACGCCGCCCTTGCCCGAGGCGACGGCGATCACGCGCGTCGAGCGGTCGAGCGAGATGCCCTTCGTGCGCTCG
>Ga0126305_10000264_pt1 | contig 23218 bp, 22 predicted proteins | sample Plot26_FD_92536 | JGI IMG/M metagenome (GOLD analysis project Ga0126305, IMG submission 92536) | Serpentine soil microbial communities from UC McLaughlin Reserve, CA, USA - Plot26 | ecosystem: Environmental > Terrestrial > Soil > Grasslands | place: USA: UC McLaughlin Reserve, Lake County... | reverse complement strand
CGGCCGATCTCCTCGACGCAGCGCTCGACCGCCGAGAGCATCCCCAGCCCCAGCAGGTCGATCTTGAGGAAGCCGGCGTCGGCGCAGGAGTCCTTGTCCCACTGCACCGTCTGCCGCCCCGCCATCGCCGCGGGGACGACCGGGCAGACGTCGATCAACGGCCGGGTCGAGATCACCATCCCGCCCGGGTGCTGGGAGGAGTGGCGCGGCAGCCCCATGATCTCCTCGGCGAGCCCCAGCAGCGTCCGCCAGCGCGGCTCGCGCGCCCGCTCCGGTCCCAGCGCCGCGACCAGGTCGCGCTCGATCTCCCCCGCGTCGCCGTAGAAGTTGGCGGTCTTCGCCACCCGGTCGATCTCGGCGGGCGGCAGGCCCAGCGCCTTGCCGAGGTCGCGGACGGCTCCCTTCGGGCGATAGGTCGGGAAGGCGGCGACGAGGGCGGAGCGGTCACGGCCGTAGCGGTCATGCGCGCGCGGGATCAGGACCTCGCGGATGTCCCGCGGGAAGTCGAGGTCGATGTCCGGCATCGAGGTCGTTTCCTCGTTGAGGAAGCGGCCGGAGAAGAGGTCGGCCTCGACCGGATCGACGTGGGAGAGGCCGGTCAGGTAGCAAACGATCGAGCTGACGCTGGAGCCGCGACCCCGCCCCGGCGGCAGCACCCCGCGGGCCGACTCCGGGCCACGCACCTCGGCGGCGACCTCGCGCGCCAGCTCCAGCAGGTCGCGGTGGAGGAGGAAGAAGCCGGAGAGATCGAGCTTGCGGATCGTCGCCAGCTCCTCCTCCAACCGCCACTGCGCCTCCAGCAGGCGGGCGCTGCCGGCGTAGCGCTCGCCGAGGTGGTGGTTGCAGACGCGGGCGAGCTCGGCGTCGGCGCCCGGGTCCTCGCTGCCGGGGTAGCGGTAGCCGAGCTGCTCGGTGAGGTCGAAGCACAGGCGCTCGGCGAGGCGCTCGGTCTCGGCGACCGCCTCGGGGTATTCGGCGAAGCGGGCGGCCATCGCCGCCGGCGAGGTGAGGGCCGAGGTGGAGTTGCCGCGACGGTAGGGCTCGGACTCCTCCAGCGTCTCGCAGCGGCCGATCGCGACCAGCGCGTCCTGCAGCGGCGCCCGGCGCCGATCGTGGGCGTGGACATTGCCGCTGGCGACACAGGGAACGCCAAGCCGCTCGGCCAGCAGCGCCAGCCAACGGTTGCGGGCGCGGTCGCGGCGCCAGTAAGGCCGCTGCAGCTCGACCCGGAAACGATCGCGGCCGAAGGCGGCAAGGAGGCGCCGTGCAACCTTCTCCCCGCCGGCAGTGTCCCCCCGTTCGAAGGCTCCGGCGAGAGCCCCATCCCGAGCGCAGCCGGAAAGGCAGACGAGTCCCTCCGCATGCTCCTCTACCTGCTCCAACGTGGCCTGGGGTTGAGTCAAGGTCCGCCCCGTGTTGTCCCTGGTATGCGAATGGGCCGCCGTCAGCAGCCGACACAAATTCCGGTATCCGGTCTCGTTCTCGACCAACAGAGTCAAATGAGCGGTCCCTCCCGCCGGTGGCGACGATGGGGGACTCCCGCCGTTTCGGCGGGAGGGCCCTGTCGGAGACAGGACCCGCGGGCCAACCGCCACCGTCAACTCCGCTCCCGTAATAGCCCGGACGCCAAACCCCTTACACGCGTGGGCAAACTCCATCGAGCCCCAGACGCCGTCGTGGTCGGTGAGGGCGAAGGCGGGGTAGCCGTGGGCGGCCGCGGCGGCGGCCAGCTCCATCGGCGTCGAGGCGCCGTCGAGGAAGGAGAAGGCGGAGTGCGCGTGCAGCTCGACGTACACCGTTCCCCTCAGGCCCGCTGCCGGTACCAGCGCTGGGCACGGTCGGTGCGGAAGACGGTGAGGGCGCGGCCGTCGCGCAGCGCCAGCTCGAAGTAGTGGCGGCGCAGCGGCTCCGGCGTCCACCAGCGGTCCTCCACCAGCCACTCCTCGCGGACGGTCTCGACTGTCTTCCCCTCGACCGTTGTCGGCGCACCGCGGGGGTCGGTTCGGACCGCCACCCGCTGGGGGGCGTAGAGACGGCGAAGGCCCGGCATCAGAGCTCGGGGTAGGGGGTCAGCATCGCCCAGCGCTCCGGCACCCGCGAGGCGCTGTCGACGGGGAGGATCTTCAGCAACGCCTCGGCGCCCTGCACCGCCCGCACCTCCCGCACCGCGGCGCCGAGGCGCCGCCGGCGCGGCTCGGCGCCGCCGACCGAGAGCTCGAGCTGGTCGCGGGCGGCTGGCCCGAGGCCGACGGCCCGCAGACGCAGCGCCGTCGCCGGGCCGGGGAGCTCCTCGAGGCGGGGAACGAGGACGTTGCGCAGCACCTTCGGCGAGGCGCTGGGGCGGCCGAGGCCCTGGTCGACGCTCCAGCTGCCGCCGGCGACGAGGCGAGCGCCGAGCCGCAGCCCGAGCAGGGTCCTGCCCATCCGCTGCGGCACCGCCAGCAGGCGGTCGACGAGGAGCTCGAGGGCGCGGTCGAGTTGGCGCCCGGCAATCCCTTCCGGCAGCTCGATCTCCTCGGCGAGCTCCTCGTGGGGAACGCGGGGCCGCAGCGGCTCCTCCTCGCCCCGGCAGAGGCACAGCGCTTCGGCACCGAGCGGCCCGAAGCGGTCGGCGACATGGTCGGCGGAGAGCCGAGCGAACGCGACCAGGCTCTCGATCCCGAGGCAGCGCAGCGCCTCGACTAGCTCCTCGGCTTCGCGCTCAGAGCAGCGCAGCCGCGGCCCCAGCGCCGCTACCGGAACCGGTCGCGGCCAGTCGCCGGCGGCGAGGAAGGCGGCGAAGCGGGTGCGGCCGGCGGCGAGCGCCATGCCCTCGCCGACCGCCTCCCGCGCCGCCGCCAGGACGCCGGCGGAAGAGCCGCCGTAGAGACCGCGAAGACCGTCGAGGGCGAAGAACGCCTCCCCCGGCCGCTCGGACTCGACGGCAGCGCCGAGCGACTCCAGCGCCCGCACCATCTCCTCGCTCAGCTCGGCGGCTTCGACCGGGTCAGGAAGATCGGCGCGCCCGGACCGAAGCCCCCCGGCACGGTCCGGGCGCGGCGGAGTCGCCACTCGTTCATCGATGACGCAGGCGATCTCCATACGAACATATGTTCGTAGCACCGCAATGGTAACTCCATAGAGGCAACTGCAAGTTTCAGAGGATGGCGGAGCTGCTCAGCCGCGCGCGACTTTTGCTGCGGCAGCACTGCCGAGGTAAGGCGTCAAGGTGAACTCGACCAGGTCCGGCAGCAGGGACTCGAGCTCATCTGTGCGGTCGGCGAAGATCCGCCGCGAGATCAGCGAGACCATCCCGCCGACCAACGCCTCCTCCGTCGTCGGCGAAAGGCCGGCGAGGATCTCCTTGGAGCGGCCCTCGCGTCCGGCCTGGAAATACGGAACAAGGCTCTGGATCGCGGAGTCGTAGCGCTCGACCACAACCGGGCCGGCGACCAGCGCCTCGACCATGCTGAGGCGGGCCAGGTGAGGCTCCGCAGTGAGGAACTCCAGCATTGCCGCGATCCCGGCGCGGACCGCCTGCGGCCACTCGTCCTCGTGGTCAAATGCCTCCCCCACCCGCGTGCGCAGTTCCGCCATCACCGTGTCGTAGGCCGCGACGAAGCACTCGTCCTTGCTGCTGAAGTGCTCATAGAAGGTGCGACGGGAGACCGCGGCATGGCGGGTGATGTGGGCGATCGTCGTCCCGGCGTAGCCGCTTTCGGCGACGGCCTCGGCGAGCCCTGCGATCAGGCGCTCGCGCTGGTTATGGGCGACGAACTCCCGGGGCAATCCGTGCCGTCCGGGGGGAAGCCGCGCCAGCTCCGGCGGGTACTCGGGAGACTCGACTGATTGGTTGGATGAATCTCTCACGAGAACCGACGATACCGATCTGGACAGGTTGAACTCCATCTGGCCGACGAGCCAGTTTGTTTATGCAGTTTCACTACCCGGCGGGGGCCGCCCCGACGCCTCCGGCGGCATCCGCGGTTGCAACTTCGCCTGCCGCCTCTGGCCCGAGGTAAGGAGTGAGGGCGAACTCGACCAGCTCTGGCAGCAGCTCCCGGATCGTCTCCGGCCGGGAAATTGTGAGCCGCTGGTAGAGGATCCAGAAGACGCCGCCGATGATTGCTTCCTCCAGGGTCTCGGGAAGATCCGCGCCGTGAGGAGAGACATCCCGTCCAAGTCGGAAGAGAGAGACGAAGGCCTGCTGGGACTCCTCGTAGTACCTGACGGCGGCGGTGCCGGCGGAAAGCGCCTCGACCATGCAGGTGCGCGCAAGCGCCGGCTCCTCAACCACGTAATCGAGAAAGGCGCCCAACCCGGCCCGGATCCGAAAAGGCCAATCGTCGAGCGACCCCGCTGCCGTGACCACCCGCTCCAAAGCCGCTGACATCGCGAACTCCTGGGTTGCGAGGAAGCACTCCTCCTTGCAGCTGAAGTTTTCGTAGAAGGTGTTGCGGGCGATCCCGGCGCGCCGGACGATGTCGGCCACGGTCACCGCCCGGTAGCCCTGCTGAGCCGTCTCCTCCGCGAGCGCGGTGACGATCCGGAGGCGCTGGTGCTGCGCGATGAACTCACGTGGGAGCTGCTGTCGCCCCGGAAGTGGACGCCTTGTTGAGTTTGATCCCACGAACGGAACAGTACCGGAGTCGGATCGTGGGGATGTCCTCGGGCTCGACCGGATACCGTTTAGGTACCAAAAGACAGACAATCTGTTTACCAAACAATCCAAAACCGGACGGGGACTTTGACCGGAAAGCATCAGCGCATCCTTCGCGGGATGCTCGAATCAGTGGGGAAGCAAGGTTACGAGCGAACGACGGTGCAGGACGCAATCGACGCCGCGGGGCTCTACCGCCAAGCCTTCTACGACAGCTTCGATGACAAGGAGGACTGCTACCTGCAGGCGCTGGACGCCGGGTCTGCCTGGGTCGAGCTGGCGATGCGGGAAGCGGCGGCCGGTGCCTCCACCTGGCGGGGCCGACTGCGCGGCGCCTTGGCCGGCCTTCTGGGCTTTCTCGACGAGCAACCCGAGATCGGCCGAGCGCTCCTGGTCGAGGTCCACGCCGCCGGGCCGAGAGCGGTCGAAAAACGAACAGAGGCGATGGAGCGGGCAGTGGAGCTGATCGACCAGGCGCGGGAAGAGAGGGCCGACGTAGCCCCGGCGATCTCGGCGGAGGCGATCGTCGCCGGAATCCTTGCCGTCCTCCATGCCCGCCTCTCCTCTGAGCAGGCTGAGTTCGGGCGCCTCCTCCCGGAGTTGATGTACCTTGCCGTCCTGCCGTACTTCGGGGCCGAGGAGGCGGGGGCCGAGCTGCGGGGCGAGGCCCTTTAGCGGATCAGACTCCCTCCCCGTGCCTGCCTTCGCCGGCAGCGAACCGGGCAGCGCCCCGAGCAGCGACTTCGAGCACCTCGCGACCAAGGCGATGCTCCAGCGCAAGCCCGTCAGCCAAGGGGAGGCCCACACCCTCGATCGCGGCGCGGCGGTCGCTCAGCATCGTCTCCTGGGGAAAGGAGGCGAGGCGCTCGGCCCACTCGAGCGCCCGCTCGAGGTGTCGACCCGGCTCGGCGATCTCGTTGACGAGGCCGATGCGATGGGCCTCGTCGGCGTCGACCGGCCGGCCGCTGAGGATCATCTCCAGGGCGCGGCCGAGGCCGACGACCCGCGGCAGGCGTTGCGTACCGCCATCGATCAGCGGCACCCCCCAGCGGCGCTCGAAGCAGCCGAAGACCGAGGCCGGGGTGGCAATCCGCAGGTCGCACCAGAGCGCGAGCTCGAGCCCGCCCGCCAGGCACCAGCCGTCGACGGCTGCGATCGCCGGCTTCCCCGGCGTCAACCGCGTGAACCCCATCGGGCCGCTTGGGTCCTCGACGTCGAGGTCCATGGCCTTCAGATCGGCGCCAGCACAGAACGCCTCGCCGCCGGCGCCGGCGAGGACGAGGACCCGAGCCGAGTCGTCGGCTTCGAACTCCTCAAGACCTCGCCGCAGCGCGGCGGCCGTTGCCGCGTCGACGGCGTTGCGACGCTGCGGTCGGTCGATCGTCAACACCGCGGCCGCTCCCTCGCGCTCGTAGCGCACCTCGCTCATGCGCCGGATCGTCCCACAGCAATGGTCGGGAGTGGGCCGGGGAAACGCCGGTGAAGCTACCCTCTCGGGGTGCGGATTGACCAAATCATCTCCGAGCGCCGGCCGACCTTCTCGGTCGAGTTCTTCCCGCCGAAGACGGCGGAGGCGACCGAGCAGCTGTATGAGACGGCGCGGGAGCTGCGCAAGCTAGATCTCGACTTTGTCTCCGTCACCTACGGCGCCGGCGGCTCGACCCGCGACGGGACGGTGGAGATCGCCCGGGCGCTGAAGGACGAGATCGGGTTCGAGACGATGGCCCATCTCAGCTGCGTCGGCGAGACGACCGACGGCCTCGCCGCGACCCTCGACCAGATCGAGGCGGCGGGAATCGAGAACGTCTTCGCCCTCCGCGGCGATCCGCCGCGCGGGCAGGAGGACTTCGCCCAGCCCGAAGGGGGCCTCGCCAGCGCCGCCGAGCTGGCGGCGTTCATCTCCGCCGGCTGGAGCTTCGGCATCGGCGGCGCCTGCTTCCCCGAGGTGCACCCGGAGGCGCCCGACCTCGAGACCGACCTCCGCTACCTGAAGACGAAGGTCGACTCGGGCGCCGGCTTCCTGATCACCCAGCTCTTCTTCGACAACCAGGTCTACTTCGATTTCGTCCGCGCCGCCCGGGCGCAGGGGATCGAGGTGCCGATCATCCCCGGCGTCATCCCGGTCGCCACCTTCGCGCAGACGAAGCGGATCTGCGACCTCTGCGACGCGACGATCCCACCCACGCTGGAAGCGGCATTCGAGGCTGCGGGGGGCGACCCGGAGCGAGAGTTCGAGCTGGGGATCGCTTACGCGGCGCAGCAGTGCGCCGAGCTTCTGATCGCGGGAGCTCCGGGAATTCAGTTCTACGCGCTGAACCGGGCGCCGGCGACGCGGGCGGTCCTGGCGGCGCTGAAAGCCTCGCGACCGTGGGAGCGGGTACGGGGTGACGCTGCCGAGATGGAGCGAGCGGATTAATCTATTGCGCTATGGGCAAGGGTGAGCGCGAAAGAGAGCGGCTGCGGGAAGAGCGGATCGCCGCGGAAGAAGGCGAAGGCAAGTCTGGGCGTAACAGGCTGCTGATCGGCTACGCGGTCGTCTCCACCCTCGTCATCGCGATCGCCGTCGTCGTCTTCCTCCTCGTCAGCGGCGGCGATGACAGCAGCAGCGCCGGTGGCGGCAATACCGATGAAGGTGGCGCCCACATCAACCTCGACGAAACGATCGGCAACACCAACGGAGTGGAGCCGGACGAGCGGGCCGGAATCGTCCCGCCGAAGCCGAAGGAGACCGACGTCAAAGTCGCGGCGCAGAAAGCGAATTGCGAACTGCGGCTGAAACTGCCCGACGAGGGGCACAACCACCTTCCGGAGAACGCCGAAGAACCCAACTACAAGACGAGCCCGCCGACCTCCGGTAACCACGTCGAACCGCCCTTCCAGCAGGCCGACGGTGCTTACTCGGAGCCGCCGAAACAGCTCGACGTAGTCCACTCGCTCGAGCACGGGCGGATGGCGATCGAGTACTCGCCGGACCTGTCCGAGCAGGCGCAGCTGGAACTGAAGGGTGTCTACGACACGATGTACGGAGCCTCCATGCTCTTCCCCAACGACGAAATGGTCTACGACGTCGCCGCGGCGACCTGGACCAATCTGATCGCCTGCCGCGAATACAAAGGCGCGGCTACGCTCGACGCGATCCGGGCCTTCGGCAAGGGGACCTGGGGCAAATACGGCGGCGAGCCGGTCTTCGGCTTCAAATTCGACGGCCCGACGCCGGCCGAACCCGACGAAGGCTGAGCTGGCGGCAACCGCCTAGGCGCGGTAGGCGGGGAAGTAGCCGGCGGTGCCGCGACCGCGGCTGAGCTGCTCGTAGGCCGCCGCGTCGCAGATCAGCTCTGAGGTGAGCCAGGTCAGCTCTCGGTTGGCGAACCCGCGCTTGAACTCCTCGAGCGCATCACCCGGGGTAATGCCGCCACCGAGGTTGAGTGGCAGGCCGAGCTCGGCGGCATGCTCGATCAGGCGGGCGACGATGTTCTTCATCGGCGAGTCCCGCAGGTGGGAGTCGGCGCTGCCGCTGAGGTAGTAGTGGAGGTAGCCGTCGCTGACGGTCGCGATCGAGGCGGCGGCGAGGGTGCCGTCGGGGGCGGTCGCGAGGGCTAGCCAGGTCAGGGGGGCCTGGAGGGTCCGGGCGAAGTAGTCGGCGCCGAAGAAGTAGTGCTCGGCGGCGGCGGCGCGGCGCATCGTCTGCTCGTAGACGTCGAGGAAACCCGCCCGCTGCGGGGCGGTGGCGGTGTCGCCTGGGATGAGCTCCAGCTGGTAGCCGGCTTCGAGGTTGCGGCGCACCTGGCGTCGGTCGCTGGGGCGGCTCTTCGGCGGCAGTCCCGGGTCGGCGATCTGGACGACGTTGCGTTCGGTCGGATTGGCGAGGGGGGCGGGGCCGAGCGCGTGGCGGATGAAGACGCTGACGAGCCCGGTGCCGCTCCAGTCGATCGAAGCGGGGTCGACTCGGGGAGTCGAGGGGGTGCCTTCCGGAGCAAGAGGGGGGTGGCTTCGGTAGACGCGCCCTCGACTCCCCACAGCCAGTCCTGGGTATCCGTAGGGAGAGGTAGCGTCGCGCGCGTCGGAGCCGGGAATCTTGCGGACGATCAGGGGGGCGACGAGCTCGCCTTCGGCACCCTCGATCCGCAGGGAGTGGGTGACGCCCTCGGCTTCGAGGAAGGGCCGGGAGCGGAAGAACTGGTCGTCGGCCGCGGCGGCGCCGGCGTCCTCGATCAGCTCGGCTCGGGCGGCGCTCACTTGAGCAGGTCCGCAGCGGCGGCACGGAACTCGTCCGGCAGCACTCCCCAGACCTCGCAGTCGTCGGGGGGCCCGTCCTCGCGAGCGAGGTGCGCGCGCATCGTCCCCTCGTGCTTCCAGCCGAGACCGGCGACCGTCTTCTTCGCCACCTCGTTGCGGGCGGGGATGCGACCGTAGACGCGGTGGGCGCCGTACTCGTCGAACGCTTTGGCGATCGTCAGCGCCTCGGCCCGGCGGCCGACGCCCTTGCCACGAACGTCGTCGCCGATCAGGGCACCGAGCTCCGGTGCGGTCTGGCGGAAGAGGCCGTAGAGGGCGGTGAAGCCGACCGGCTCCTCGTAGCCCTCGACGACGATCGCGAACTTGCGGTCCTCGCCGGAGCTGTCCATCGCCCGCCGCGTCCAGCCTTCGGCTTCTGCGAGCGAGAAGCCTTCCCGCTGCTCCATCAGCGAGGCGATCGCCGCCGGATTGTTGAACCAGCGGTGGACGGCGGGGGCGTCCTTCTCCTCGAACGGGCGCAGGTGGACGGTGGGGCGGTCGGCGCTCATAGGCAAAACCTATCCAGCCTGATTCTGGCGAGCGCCCGCGCAGCGTCCGCGCCGCCAGAATCAGGCTGGAGCTAGGCCTTGGCCGGTGAGGACGAGCCAGACGGACTTGGCGAGAATGCGAGCGTCGAGGGCGGCGCTGCGGTGGTCGACGTACCAGACATCGAGCTCGATCCGCTCCTCCCATGGGATGCCGGCGCGGCCTTGGACCTGGGCCCATCCGGTGATCCCCGGGAGCACGTCGTGGCGGCGTTTCTGGTGCGGGGTGTAGTCGTCGACCTGGGCCTTGATCGTCGGGCGCGGGCCGACGATCGCCATCTCGCCGCGGAGGACGTTGACGAAGTTGGGGATCTCGTCCAGGGAAGTGCGACGGAGTAGGCGTCCTGGGGCGGTCACCCGCGGGTCGTCGCGGTAGACGACCTTGCCGACGCCGACGGGGTCGGAGCCTTCGACCATCGTCCGCAGCTTCCACATCTCGAACTCGTGGCCGCCGCGGCCGACCCGCCGCTGCCGGTAGATCACCGGACCGCGGCTGCTCAACTTGATCGCGATCGCCGCGACCAGGAGGACCGGCGAGAGGATCGCCAGGGCGAGGGCGGCCACAAGAATGTTGAAGGGTCTCGGCATTGCCTTCGTCACCGGGTTCCTTCCGCCTTCTCCCATCGGCCCCCGGCGCCGTGGCGGAGACGATCCCAGAGGCCGGCGGCGATCGAGGTGGTGGTGAGGACGTAGTAGCGGGCGATCCGGAATGGGGCGAGCGGCAGGAAGCGACCGAGGGACGCGGCGGCGAGGAGGGCCAGCTGCAGGGCGAAAGCGAGGACGTAGAACCAGCCGTCGCCGAGGAGGAAGGCGTTGGCGACGAGGGCGACGAGGTGCAGCAGAGGGCTGAGGTAGCGGAGCACGCGGTGGGAGAGGATCTCGAAGGCGAAGAGGGGCGGGTAACCGCGGGGCGAGAGCATCCCCTCGCCGACGACGATGTCCCAGAGGCCGACCATCATCCGGCGTTTGCGGGCGAACTCCCCCTCGACGGTCGGCACCATCTTCTCCTCGGCGCGCGCTGCGGGCGCGTAGAGGGAGCGAAGGCCGCCCTTGGCGAGGGCGAAGGGGAAGCTGAGGTCGTGGCTGCCGGAGGGGGCGAGCGGGACGTAGGCCTCACGTCGCACGGCGTAGATCGCACCGTTGCCGGCGGTGACGCCGGCGAGGGCGGACTCCATCTCTCGCACCGCCATCTCGTAGCGCCAGTAGGCGCCCTCGAGGTTGTTGCCCCCGGGGTCGAGGAAGCGGACCTGGCCGCAGACGTAGCCGACCTTCGGGTCAGCGAAGGGAGCGACCAGCCGGCGCAACGCATCGGGCGCCCAGACGCTGTTGGCATCGGAGAAGGCGAGGATCTGGCCGATCGCCCGCTCGACACCGGCGTTGAGGGCGGCGACCTTGCCGCCCGGCGGCAGCTCGAGGACGAGGTCGGCGCCGGCGGCACGGGCGCGCTCGGCGGTGGCGTCGGCGGAGCCGTCAGAGGCGACGATCACCTGCAGCCGCTCCCGCGGGTAATCGAGCGCGAGCGCGTTAACGACTTTCGCCGCGATCACGTCCTCCTCGTCGTAGGCGGGGACGATCAGCGAGACCGTCGGCGGGGCCCCTGCGTCGTTTCCCGAGTTTTGGTTCCGATGGGAACCACGATTCTGGAAACGACCGAGGCGGGTCAGGAGCCAGAGGACAAGGGGATAGCCGAGGTGGGTGTAGACGAGGGCGCCGGCACTGAGCCAGAAGAGGGTTGCGGCGGCGGTGTTCATGAGCGGGCCTCGATCAGCTCGCGATAGAGGTCGAGATGGAGGCGGGCGGACTCGTCCCAGGAGAAGGGGCCGGCGGCGGCCCGGGTCGCGGCGGCGGCGAGCTCGGCGCGGGCGGACTCGTCTCTGAGCAGCTCGTCGAGACCGGCGGCGAGAGCGTTGACGTCGCCGGGTGGCACCAGACGCGCGGCTCCCGTCTCCGCCACCTCGGGGAAGCCGCCGACGGCGCTGAGGACGAGCGGCTTGCCGAAAGCGAGGCCGGTGTAGAGGACGCCGGAGTGCTCGGCGTCGAGGTAGGGGAGGACGACGAGGTCGGCGCGGCGGAAGATCGCCGGGATCTCGCTCTCATCGACGAAGCGGGTGACAAAGCGGACGCGACCTCCCGCCTCGGCAGCCTGCCGGCGCAGTGGCTCGACGTCCATGCGCGGGTTGCCGACGATCCAGAGCTCGGCTTCGCCAGACCCCTGGCCCACGACGCGATCGTAGGCCTCGATCAGGTTCTCGATCCCCTTGTAGGGACGCAGCAGGCCGAAGCAAAGGATCACCGGCCCCTCCGCTCCCTCCAACTCCGACGGCAGCGGCTTCTCTTCCGGCAACTTCGTCAGGTAGTCGAAGGCGCCGTGGGGGATGACGCGGACCTGGGTCTGGCCGAGCCCGACCTCGTCCCGCAACCGCGCCGCGCTGTGCTCGGAATGGGCGACGACGGCGTCCATCGCGCCGAACGTGCGACGGGCGTTGCGCAGCTGCCGCCGGCTCGGGTGCGGCGACAGGATGTAGTGGGCGGTGAGGATCCGCGGGTGGCGCGGCGGCAGCAGGTGGGCGTCGAGCGATGGGATCGTCAGCCACTGGTAGTGGACGACGTCGGCGTCGAGGGCGCGACGGAGGCGGAGCATGTCCGGGACGTGCTCGACAGCCTTGAAGGGTAGGCGTGCGGGGGCATCGAGCCCGCGAGCGGCCGAGCGGCGGTAAAAGCGCTCGTCGACGCGATAGCCGTCGGGCGCGGGCACCGGCCCGTGGAGGAAACGGCTGGTGAGCAGCTCGACCTCGGCGCCGGCACGCGCGAGCGCCGCCGCGAGGGCGCGGTCGTAGGGCGGCGTGAAGGCGGATGGATCGACGAGCTGGACTCTCATGTCACGTCCCGTGGTGCAGCGCTTTACGGCAGGTGCGTGCAACATGCATGCCTTGCACATTGCACCGGGCAGGCGATTATCGTCATCGCCTTGCCGCCCACGCTTTCCTACTGCGTCGTGAACACGAACGGCCGCGAGTACCTGCTCGCCTGCCTGGCCGCGATCGAGCGCACCCATCCCACCGGGGTCGAGCGCGAGATCCTCGTCCTCGACAATGCCTCCGACGACGGCTCGGCCGAGGCGGTGCGTGCGCTCGGCGGCGAGATCCGGCTGATCGCGCTGGAGCGGCGGACCGGCAAGGCCGAGAACGACTCGACCCTGATGCGCGAAGCGCAGGGGAAGTACTGCCTGCTGCTGACCGAGGACTCGGAGATACGGCCGGGCGCGGCGGTGGCGCTGATCGCGGCTCTCGACGCTGACCCGAAGGCAGCCGCGGCGACCGCGCAGTTGCTCGACTCAGTCGGTAACCCCGTCCCCTCCGCCTGGCGCTTCCCCGGCGTCGGCACGGCGGCGATCGGCGCCCTCTTCCTCCACCGCCGCTTCACGGTGCAGAGTGTGGGCTCCGAGACCCGGCGGGTGGACTGGGCGCAGTCGAGCGCGCTGATGGTCCGCCGCGAGGCCGCCGCCGCGGTCGGCTACATGGACCCGGCCTTCTTCGTCTACTACGACGAGTGCGACTTCGCCAAGCGCCTAGCCGAGGCCGGCTGGCACTCCCTTTCCGTCCCGGCCGCGCAGGCGGTCCACCACGACCAGCTCTCGACCGACCTCGCCAAGGGCCTGCCCCGAATCGTCGAATTCCACCGCAACCGCGACCTCTACATGCGCAAGCACCACGGGACGCTCGCAGCGATGGCGGTCCGCCTCCTCACCGCCTGGACCTACACCCTCCGCGCGGTGGCCGCGACCGTCCTCCCCAGCCGCTCGCCACGGATCATGTGGGCTCACGCCCGCCAGGCGCTCCTCCCCAACTACGGCGAGTCTCTGAGGGACCGACCGAGTTCCGTGGTTCCTTAGTCCGGATATACACGACTAAGGAACCACGAAACTAAGAACGTAGGTCCTCGTCCATCCGCTCCACCTCGTAGGTCTCGGGGATGCGGCCGTCGACAGCGGCCGGCTGGGCGCGCAGCGCCGCGAAGCTCGCCATCACCTCGCGTGGGTGGCGCAACCGCTCGAGCCACTGGCGCTCTTCGTCGCTGAAGAAGCCGCTGAGCCAGAGGACCAATGGGTAGGCGGAGAAGAGGGCCGCGCGGAGGAGGAGGCCGAGCGCTCCCTCGGTCGGCACCAGCAGCTCGGCGATTCCGACCAGTGCGGCCACCGTCAGCGTCACCCGCAGCAGCCGGCCCCACTCGTAGGGGACCGGGAAGAGGCGCTGGGTGAAGACGTACATCAAGCCGAGTACGACCATGTAGGAGGCAACTAGAGCGAGGCCGGCGCCGACGATTCCCAGCGAAGGCACCAGCACCAGGTTGAGGGCGACGTTGACGACGAGAGCGCCGATCGCCGCCGGCAGGTTGAACTCGGTGCGGCCGGTGCGGCCGAGGATGACGACAAGGACGAGGTAGAGCGCGTAGAGGGTGACCGCGGTGGAGACGAGGCCGATCGCTTCCCAGGAGTCGAAGAACTTCGGCGCCGCCAGGGCACGGACGATCCAGCGCGAGAACAGCCACATCCCGGTGACGACGAAGGCGCAAGCGGCGACGAAGAGGGTGACGACGGTTGCGTAGAGGCGCCGGGCCTCCTCGTCGTCGCGGATCGAGTAGGCGAGGGGTGGCCAGGCAAGCTGGAAGCCGCGGACGAGGACGTTGACCGCCTGCGCGAACTTGACGGCAAGCGAGTAGAGGCCCGCCTCGGCGGCGCCGACCGACCGGAGGACGATCAGGCGGTCGACGAAGTTGAGCGCGTAGAGGGAGACCTCGGCCGGCATCGTCGGCAGCCCGAAGCGGAAGAGGCGGCGCAGCAGCGCCGGGTCGACCCGCAGCGAGAGGTGGCGCCACTGCAGGGCGATCAGGGCAAGGACGAAGGCGGCGCCGGTCGCGTAGCTGCCGAGCAGGAGGCCGCGCGCGCCTTCGTCGAGACCGACGACGAGGACGACCGTGAGCGCGATCGCGGCGACGACGTTGAGGATCGTCGTCAGGAAGAAGGCGCGGGCCCGCTCTTCGAGTCGGAACAGGGTCAGCATGAACTCCCACATCGTCAGCACCCAGAGGCCGCCGATCGCGATCCGCATCAGCCCGGGCGCCGATTCGTCGAGCAGCAGCTCGGAGAGGGGGCCGGCGAACGGGAGAGCGAGCAACGCACCGAGCGTCGAGAGCCAGAAGAGGCCGGCGAAGGTGCCGGCGACGACCCGGCCCGGGTCCTCGTCCTCCTGGTAGTAGAAGCGCAGGATCGCCTCGATCAGCCCGAGGCGAACGACGATGCTGGCGAAGACGACCGCGGCGAAGAGGACCTCGGCGACGCCGTAGTCGGCCAGCGTCAGGTGGCGCGTGTAGAGCGGCAGCAGCGCGACCGCGATGACCTTGCTGAGGATGCTCGCCGCCGTGTAGGCGGCACCGGTCGTCGCCAGTCGGCGCAGGTATCCCGACATGCGCTGACCCTACGTGGGGCGGCGGATTACGGGGTCATCGCCCACGGCCGCGTGCGCCAAGGACGCACCAACGGCCAACAACACCCAGGTGATCGGATCCTCGAAAAATCCGGCGTAGGCCAACGTATGCACAAGTAGCGCCACAAACGCCGCAAGGACCGCGGCTCTCGCGGCCAACGCGGTGGATGGCGACGATGCGGGACCCCCGCCTTTTTGCGGGGGGGCCGCATCGGAGACAGGACCCGCCGCTCGAGCGGTTCGAGCCCAGAGCCCTTTCCCCAGCGTTCCGAGCGCCACCACAAGAAGAGTGACGTAAGTGGCTAAGCCGACCAGCCCCTGCTCCGCAGCCACAGTGACCGGCTCGGTGTGGGAGACGGTGACCGGGGCGTCCTCGTTCTCGCGGTGGTCCTTGTAGGCGGCCTGGAAGGAGCCCGATCCATACCCCTGGATCGGCTTTTCGGCGAAGAGGTCGAGGCCTCCGGAGACGAGGCTGCCGCGGCCGCTGAGGTCGACGTTGAGGCGGTCGCTGGTGACCTTGCCGGAGCCGCCGACGAGGAGGACGACGAGAATCGCTCCGACGAGCCCGGCGACGACGGCCGCGAGCGTCCACTTCGGGCTCCAGCGGATCGCCGCCAGAACTGCCAGCCCGGCCAGGAGGGCAAGGAAGCTCGACTGCGAGAAGGTCGGGACGAGGCCGATCCAGAGGACGGCGATCAGGCCGGTGAGGAGCCAGAAGGTCTCGCGGGTCCGTGCCCAGAGCATCGCCGCGGTGGCGATCGTCGTCACCAGGGCCAGGTAGCGCCCGTAGACGTTCGGGTCCCAGAAGACCGAGTTGACGCGGAAGTAGGTGTGGAATTCGTTCGACCTGATGATCTGGTCGTTCCAGAAGAGGCTCTGCGTCAGGTACTCGACGCTGCCGACCAGGACGAAGGCGCTCGCCTCGACCCCGATCGCGATCAGCGCCCACTTCAGCAGCCGCCGGTCCCAGACGACCTCGCGCAGGAGCCGGTAGGCGACGGTGAACGGGACGAAGAAGAAGCAGACGTTCTGCAGCCCCTTCGAGAAGTCCTCCGAGTAGAGAGCCTGCAGGGCGTAGAGGACGACGACCGCCGCCAGCAGCCAGGCCAGGGGTCGCGGGGCGTGGCCGGGAGGCGGCTCGGACCAATCGCGCAGCAGCGTCGCCACAACCGCCGCCGCGATCACCAGGTAGAGAGGGACGAGCAGGTTGGCGGTGTCCCCCCCGGCCTCCAGCGGCACCCGGAACGGGATCGCGAAGATGATCGCCAGCGGCATCAGGATCGGCCGGCGGCGGAAGGCGTAGGCGAGCGCGGCAATCGCGGCGGCGGCAAGCGCCAGCAGAGCGACGATCCGCCCCTCGTCGTGGCGGAGGTCGACGATCTGCGCGGTGTGCCACTGGTCGCCGAGGATGAGGACCGGGAAGAGCGCCATCGCCGCCACCATCAGCAGCGCCCGCGGCCGGCCCGGCGGCAGCAGGATCGCGGCGGCGCTCGCGCCGGCGGCGAGGACGAGCCCGGCGCCGGCGAGGACGTCGCTCAGCACCGGTTCTTCGCCTTCTTCGACGACCGGTGGAGCTTGATCGACCCCGGCGTCACCAGCGTCCTCTCGCTGCCGAGCTTGACCCGCAGCTTGTAACGGCCCTGGCGGGCAGTGCCGCCGCCGCGCCGGCGCCCGTCCCAGTAATAGGTGTGGAACGAGTAGCGCTTGAGGAAGGTGTCGCGATCGAGGGTGACGACGACCCTGCCGCCGGGCTTGATCACCTGCACCGTGCCGTCATCGCTGATCGTCGTCCGGAAGCGGATCCGCACCCGGTCATAGACGCAGTCGCCGTTCGGCGTGAAGGGGTGGACGGGGTCTTCGGGTTCGAGGACCGGCGCCCCGACGAAGCTGACTTTGTCGAGGACGAGCGGGTCGCGCTTGACCCGCTGCGAGTAGGCGAAGGCGGCGAGGGTGGCTAGGACGAGGAGGGCGAAGACGACCGCGGCCGGGGAGAAACGCTCCCGCAGGTCATTCGGCCGCTTCGGCATTGTCCTCGCCGACGATCAGTGCGACGTCGGCTCCGGCCGAGGCGGATTCGATTTCCCCGTTCATCAGCTGCAGCTTCGCGATGCCCACCTGCTTCGCCACCTTGTTGGCTTCGGGCTTGTGGCCGCGCTTGAACATGACGACGCTGTCTTCGAAGCTGGCGCTGCTGTTGGTGATGGCGCCGAGCTCGAAGCCCTTTGCCTCGACTTTGTCGCCGTAGATCGCGGCCAGACCATCAGTCGAGGTGCCGTTCAGCACCGTCACTTCGATTTCTCCGGGCTTCATCTTCGCCGCAGCCTGCTTGGAGTCAGCGCCGCTGCTGCCTTCGTCCTCGCCGCTCAGCAGCAGGTAGGCGGCCCCGCCGGCGATCGCGAGGATGACGACGAAGAGCGCGACCAGGGAGCTTGGGCGCGAGGCGGTCTCGCCGATGCCGGAGAAGCGGCCGCGCAGGCGTTCGCCGCGGCTCTGTTCGGGCAGCCCCTCCTCGCGGCGGCGGCGGCGCTCCTCGCGGCTGGAGACGGTCTCGTGCTCGGCCGTCCGCGCCTCCTCCAGCGCCCGCAGCTCCTCGGCCCGCTGCGCGGCGATCGTCGAGGTCTGCTCCTTGCGCTCGGCATCGCGCTCGGGCGCCGAGCCTGCCCACTCGCGCAGGCGGCGGATGTCGCGCCCGTGGGTGAACGAGAGGAGCGCAAGGACGGCGAGCCCGAGGAACGCGGCCAGCCCGGCGAAGGCGCCGATTTGTTCGATCGCGTGGACCAAGGTGGCTGCGGGAGGCTATTCGTTGGGGACGACCGTCGCAGCGTCGCCGCCCGGTGAGGCGATCATCTCGACCACCCGCTCGGCCAGATTGGCCTCGTCGCCGGCCATCACCAGGTGTTCGAGCGAGTTCAGCGTCGCCTCCACCCACTCCTGGTCGATCGCCTTCTTGCGCACTGCCCGGTTGATCCGCCGCGCCGCCGTCGGCTGCACGTCCTCGCCTTCGGAGAAGAGCGTCTCGTGCAGCTTCTCCCCCGGGCGCGGCTTCGTGAACTCGACCGCGATGTCCGTCTCGGGCTCGTAGCCGGCGAGCCTGATCATGTTGTGGGCGAGGTCGACGATCTTCACCGGCTCACCCATGTCGAGGACGAAGACCTCGCCCTTGCCGGCGCCGATGTCGCCGGTGCGGATCACCAGCTGCACCGCCTCGGGGATCGTCATGAAGTACCGCGTCATCTCCGGGTGGGTGACGGTCACCGGCCCGCCGCGCTCGATCTGGCTGCGGAAGATCGGGACGACGCTGCCCGAGGATGCGAGGACGTTGCCGAAGCGGACCGAGGCGAAGCGGGTCTCCGGGTACTTCTCCCCCGCGGCCTGGACGATCCACTCGGCCATCGCCTTCGAGGCCCCCATCACCGTCTGCGGGTTGACCGCCTTGTCGGTGGAGATGAGGACGAAGCGCTCGACTTTGGAAGCAGCTGCGGTCTCGGCGGTGACCCGGGTTGCGATCGCGTTGTTGCGGACCGCCTCCAGCGGGTTCGCCTCCATCAGCGGCACGTGCTTGTAGGCAGCGGCGTGGAAGACGATGTCGGGCTTGAAGCGCTGCATCACCTCGAGCATCCGGTGCGGCTCCTTGCAGTCGGCGAGGACCGACTCGCAGCTGGCGAAGTGGCGCTCCTCGACCATCTCCCGGTCGATCTCGAAGAGGTTGTCCTCGGCGTGGTCGAGCATCACCAGCAGGCGCGGTTTCACCTGCGCGATCTGGCGGCAGAGCTCGGAGCCGATCGAGCCGCCGGCGCCGGTGACGAGGACGATGCGGTCTCGCAGGTAGGCGCCGACCCGGTCGAGCTCGCGGACGATCGGCTCGCGGCCGAGCACGTCCTCGACCCGGACCTCGCGCAGCTGTTTGTTGAGCTGGACGCCGCCGCGCAGGAGCTCGAAGACGGTCGGCAGGGTGCGGACGGCGATCTCGCGATCGCGGCAGGCGGCGACGATGCGGCCGCGCAGGTTCCCAGGCGCCGAGGGGATCGCGATCACGACCTCGTCGGGTTTGGTCTCGTCGAGGATCCTGTCCATCTGCTTGGTCGAGCCCAGCACCTTCAGGCCCAGCATCCGCATCCCCCGCTTGCGCGGGTCGTCGTCGACGAACCCGATCGCGGTCGCGCCGAGGTTGGGATTGAGCTGCAGCTCCCGCACCACCATCTGGCCGCCGGAGCCGGCGCCGACGACGAGGACCTCGTGCTTGGGCAGGCGGGCGCCGCGGCTTGGCCGTTCCACGATCAACCGCACCGCGAGGCGGGCGCCGGCGATCAGGATCAGGGTGAGGATGAAGTCGATCACCTCGACCGAGCGCGGCAGCGTGTGCTCGAACGGCTTGGCGACAGCGAAAACGACGACGAGGAGCGCGCTGGCGACGGCGACGGCGCGGAAGATCAACATGAAGTCACGACCGCTGACGTAGCGCCACCACTTCTGGTAGAGCCCGAAGGCGGCGAAGACGACGAGCTTGCCGGCGACGACGAAGCCGACCGACTGCGCGAACAGCACCTCGTAGCGGTGCGGCCAGCCGTGCGGCTGGTCGAGGAAGCGGAGCTGGAAAGCGAGGAAATAGGCCAGCGCGACGAGCACGGCGTCGGCCGCTACCTGTAGAACCCGGTTGCGATAGACGGGGTGGTTCAACCGGCGCATGAACGCCTCAGTTTAGTTGCTGCTCCGCGCTCTCCCTAGAATCACGCCCTCACGAATGCCGCCCCTCTTCCTCGCCAGCGTCACTGACTTCTTCCTCGACCCGATCGTCAACTGGGGAACCGACTTCATCAGCAGCACCGGCCTACCTGCCGTGTTCTTCCTGATGACGCTCGAGTCCGCCTGCCTGCCGGTCCCCAGCGAGGCGATCATGCTCTTCGCCGGCTCCAGCGTCGCCGCCGGCGACCTGACCCTGTTCGGGGTTGTCGCCGCGGGCGTTCTCGGCAACCTCGTCGGCTCCTGGATCGCCTACGCCGTCGGCTACTACGGCCGGATCGACCTGCTGGAAAAGAACAAGCTGATCCACATCAGCCCCAAGCACCTGAAATGGGCCGATGACTGGTTCGCCCGGCACGGCGACGCGACCGTCTTCTTCTCGCGGATGCTGCCGATCGTCCGCACCTTCATCTCGCTGCCTGCGGGAGTGGCGAAAATGCCGTTCTGGCGCTTCACCGCCTACACCCTGGCCGGCTGCATCCCCTGGGTGCTGATGCTGGCGCTGATCGGCAAGAGCGTCGGCGAGAACTGGGAAGAGTGGCGCGACCACCTCCACTATCTGGACTACCTGGTCGTGATTGCCGTCGTCGTCGGCATCGCCTACTTCCTGATCAAGCGCCGCCGGCGTCCCCCCGCTGAAGCGTCGAGCGCCACCGAGGCTTGAGCGGCCTTCCGGCTCGGCGCGCCGTCGCGCTCGGCTTCGTCCAGGGCCCGGCAGAGCTGATGCCGGTCTCGAGCTCCGCCCACATCGTCCTCGTCCCCTGGCTCGCGGGTTGGGACTGGGAGGCGATCGACCCGGAGCTGCGCAAGAGCTTCGAGGTCGCCCTCCACACCGGCGCCGCCGCGGCGCTCCTGATCGGCCAGCGACGGCTGATCGCCGAGGAGCTGCGCCAGTTCGACGGCCGGCGCGCGCTACTGCTGGGCCTCTCCTTCCTGCCGGCGGCGTTCGTCGGCTACACGCTCGAGCGCCCGATCGAGCGCCACCTGGGCGGGCCGCGGGCGACCGCCTACGGTCTGATCGCGGGAGCGGCCGCGATGCTGGTCGCCGACACACGGCCGCAACGCCGAGGCCGCGGCGAGGCGACCCCGCTCGACGGGCTGGCACTTGGAATCGCCCAGGCCGCGGCCCTCGCTCCCGGGGTCTCCCGCAACGGAGTCACTCTGGCGGCGGCCCGCTGGCGCCACTTCTCCCGCGACCAGGCGAACCTGCTCTCGCGGACGATTGCGCTCCCGATCATCGTCGGCGCGACGGCCCTGAAGGGCACCCGCCTCGCCCGCCGCGGCACCACGCCGGAGCTGCGCCGTGGCCTCGCCCTCGGCATCGCCGCCTCCTTCGCCTCCACCCTCGCCTCCCAGCGCCTGATCGAGCTGGTCGAGCGCGACCGGGCGCTCTGGCCGTACGCGGCCTACCGGATCGGATTGGCGGCCGTGGTGCTTAACCGCCTGTCCAAATAAGGCCGCCTTGGGCCGATCCAGCGCATCCGATTTTCGCCCCACCTGGGTGGGTCAAATCTCGGCTGCGGAAATTCTGCCTCTTGAATCTCTTCCATTTGCAGGCATTTCCAAAATTTGGAGAAACTTGGAGTTAATTTGGAATTGGGCCTGCCGGAGCGGCTGAGAGAATCAGGCGAGTGAGCGCAAGCGACGCCTACGCGAAGGCCGGAGTCGACCAGGGGGCGGCGGATTCGGCCGTGGCCGGGTTGGTGCGGGCGCTGGGGGCGATCGACCTCGGGCGGCCCTCTGCGCAGGTGCCGCTGCCGGGGCACTACGCGAGCGTGATCAAAATAGGCGAGGAGCTGGGGATCGCGCTCTCGACCGACGGCGTCGGGACCAAGCTCGTCCTCGCCGAGCAGCTCGGCCGCTTCGACACGATCGGGATCGACTGCGTGGCGATGAACGTCAACGACGTGATCTGCGTCGGCGCGGAGCCGCTGGCGATGCTTGATTACATCGCGATCGAGAAGGCCGACCCGGAGGTCTGCGAGGAAATCGGCGTCGGCCTCGCCGCCGGCGCGGAGAAGGCCGGGATCGAGATCCCCGGCGGCGAGCTCGCCCAGCTGGGGCAGCTGGTCCGCGGCGTCGACGTCTCCGGTGCCTGCTTCGGGACCGTCGCCCTCAACGCGATCCTCGACGGCTCCGCGGTCAAGCCCGGCGACGTCGTCATCGGTCTCCCCTCGACCGGCCTGCACTCCAACGGCTACACGCTCGCCCGCTCGGCCTTGGCCGAGATCCCACTCGACGACGACCGCCTCGGCCGACCGCTCGGCGACGTCCTGCTCGAGCCGACCGAGATCTACGTCAAGCCGATCGTCGAGCTGCTCCGCTCCGAGGTCGACGTCCGCGGCCTCGCCCACATCACCTCCGGCGGCACCAAGAACCTGCTCCGCCTCGCCGCCGAGGTCGGCTACGAGATCGACGACCCGCTGCCCGTGCCGCCGGTCTTTGACCTGATCCAGGAGCAGGGCGGCGTCTCCGCGGAGGAGATGAGCGAGGTCTTCAACATGGGTTGCGGCTTCTGCGTCGTCGTCTCCGCGGGTGACGAAGGCGCCTCGCTGGAGCTACTCCGACCGCATTACCCGGACGCAAAGCGGGTCGGGCACGCAACCGATGGACCACGCAGGATCCTCTAAGCCGCCTGACAGGGCGCGGCGTCGTAACGTTGGCGGCGTAAGTGCCCAACCGCCCCTCCACTAGCTCCCAGATGATCGGGACCGTGCTTTCCAGCCGTTACAAGCTGGAGGCGAAGCTTGGCAGCGGCGGGATGTCGACCGTGTACCTGGCGCGGGACACGACCCTCGACCGCCAGGTCGCGGTCAAGGTGATGCACCGGGAGATGTCCGAGCAGGCCGACCAGCTCGAGCGCTTCCGGCAGGAGGCGCGGGCGGTGGCAAAGCTCTCCCACCCCAACGTCGTCGCCGTGATCGACGCCGGCGAGGACGGCGGTCATCCCTACATCGTCTTCGAGTACGTCGAAGGGGAGACGCTGAAGCAGCGGATCAACCGGGTCGGCGCGCTCGATCCGCAGGAGGCACTCGCCTACGCGATCGAGATCGCCCGCGGCCTGACCGTCGCCCACGCCCGCAACATGGTCCACCGCGACATCAAGCCGCAGAACGTCCTCATCGACGCCGAGGGGCGGGCGAAGCTGACCGACTTCGGGATCTCCCGCCAGCTCGAGCAGGACGGGATGACGGCGACCGGCCGCGTCCTCGGCACCACCGACTACGTCGCCCCCGAGCAGGCGATGGGCCATCCGGTCGACCAACGCTCCGACATCTACTCACTCGGCGTCGTCCTCTACGAGATGCTGGTCGGGCAGGTCCCCTTCCAGGCCGACAGCCAGGTCGGGGTGGCGATGAAACACGTCAACGAAGAGCTACCCGACGTCCAGCAGCGGCGGCCGGAGCTCTCCGCTGCGGCGGCGATGGTGGTGGAGCGGGCGACGGCCAAGGACCCCGACCGGCGCTATCAGCGGGTCGGGGAGCTGATCGACGACCTCTCCACCGCCCTCGAGGTCGAGGCCGCCCGCGCCGGCG
>Ga0126305_10000262_pt1 | contig 23338 bp, 19 predicted proteins | sample Plot26_FD_92536 | JGI IMG/M metagenome (GOLD analysis project Ga0126305, IMG submission 92536) | Serpentine soil microbial communities from UC McLaughlin Reserve, CA, USA - Plot26 | ecosystem: Environmental > Terrestrial > Soil > Grasslands | place: USA: UC McLaughlin Reserve, Lake County... | reverse complement strand
TGGCCGACGGTCGCTTGAGTGGCGTCAGACTCGATCTCCGCTCCCGCGTCCTGCTTGCTGACGGACTTGTCCACGCCGCGCCCTCCCGCCACCGATAACAACCGGACAGTGTTCAACGTCCAGGCGGGCGGGACCGGTTCAACCGGTAACGGGATCGCCTCAGGGAGAGACGGGCCAACAATGTCGAAGTCCGTGCAGACGTCGAGCACGATCTGGCTCGAAACCGGTCGCTGGCCCATGGCGAAGCCGGTGAGGAGCGCGTTGTCAGCGATCACGCTGATGATCCGCGGTATTCCCCCGGAACGTTCGTGGATCAACATGACGGCTTCTCGCGTGAACACCTGGCGCCCGACTCCGCCGGCCGCCTGGATGCGTCCGGCGAGATACGCCACCGTTTCGCTGAGCGTCAGAGCGCGCAACTCGCAGCGAAGAGCAACGCGCTGCTTCAGTTGCCGGAGATCCGGATTGCTCATGCGTCCGCCCAGTTCGGGCTGGCCCGCGATGATCACCGACAGCAGCTTCCGTTCGTCCGTTTCTATATTGGCCAGCAACCGTACTTCCTCGAGGAGCTCGTTGGACAGGCTCTGCGCCTCGTCGACAATGAGTACACTCGTCTCCCCTGCGTCGTCGCGGACGCGCAGCATCTCTTCCATCTCCAGCAGCATCGCCGTCTTCGACGTCCGTGCCTCTGTGCTCAAGCCGAATTTGTGGGCGAGCATCTCCACGAACTCCGGTCTCGTGAGAGCCGGATTGTGGATATGCACGCAATAGACGCTGCTGCCCTGCTGTTCGATCGCGGTCCGGATCAAGGTGGTTTTCCCTGAACCAGCCTCACCGAGCAACAGCGTGATCCCCTTGCGGCTGGCAATCGCGTACTTCAGATTGCTCAGCGCTTCCCGATGACCGTCGGTCAGTACGAGCAGCCGCGGGTTTGGCGTGAGATCGAACGGGCGCTCGCGAAATCCAAAAAAACTCTCGTACATGGCGCTACCGGAGAAAGGCGTAGGCGACCAGGGCCAGACAGCCGAATACGGTGCTGCCGAAGGCGAGGTTGGCGACGAGACGGCGCCGGAAGCTGCGCCGCTTTTCGGCGTCGGACTGCATCGCCGGGACCACCGCAAGTACAGGAAGCTGGAGCAGCCGGCTGATGTCCTGGTCGGAGCGGAAACTCCTGTCGCGATATTCGAGCAGGCCGATCAGCGCGACGCCAATGCCGAGCCCGACCGCGATGCCCGCCAGATAGAAAATCTGCCGGTTTGGTTTGAAGGGTCTCTCCGGAATCCGGGCCGGATCGAGCACCTGGAATTGCTGCCCGATCTGACGTCGCTCCAGGTTCGCCGCCAGTTTGGAGTCTTCCTTTTTCTGCAACAGGCTCGAGTACATGCCCTGCAGGACGGTGTAATCACGGGTGAGCTCCACCAGTTCGGTCTCGCGCGTCGGTGCCGCGTCGACACGCGTCTGATAGCCGGCCGAAATCGCTCGCAGTCGCTTCTCTTCCGCGGTTTTCTGAGCAACCGATCGATCGATGTTTTCGATTTCCTGCTGCAGGCTGTCGATCCGCTGCTGGCGGGCTACTTCGGCGCGCGATGGTCCTTCGCTGATCGGTGCCGCGAGCGCGACTACTTCAGCAGCCTGCTCCAGGTCACGCACCCGCCGTTTCATGATGCCGATGTCCGGATGTTCAGGTTTAAGGCGCTGCTCGAGCGCACGCAACTGTGCCCGCGCCAGCTCCAATTGCTGGGCAGGGGTACCCGAGCCCGGGACGTCAGCGTCTGCTCGTGGGTTGACGGTTGCCACGGCGACCAGATCGGGAACTTCGGCGAGCTGCCGCTCCAGCACCAGCCGTCGGTCGCGATCGCGATTCAAAGACTCAACCAGTGACTGGACCTGCATCTGTGTGTTCTGAATCGCCTGAAGGTTGGAATCGAGCTGAGAGGGCAGCTCGCCGGAGTGCCGCCGGCGGTACCCTTCAAGCTTCTTCTCCTGCTCGATCAGCCGTCGCCGTGCCTCCTCGAGTTGGGTTTCGATGAAGTCACTGGTGCCGTCGGCCTGAAGCTCACGTTCCTTCAGGTTCTGTTCGACGAAAAGCAATCCAAGCCGCTCCGCCACCTTCATGGTGGTCCGCGGGTCCTGACCGACGTAACTCACCCGGAAGGCCTCGCCTTGGAAGGGACGGGTCTCGATGTCACGACGCATCCGTTCAATGACGTCGTCCATGATGCCAGTCCGCCGCTCCTCCTTGTACAAGTCGAAGTCCTGAACGATTTTCTCGAGACGTGTTCGGCTCAGGATCTGTTCCTTTATCGAATTCAGCCGCTCTTCGATGCGAGTGGTGACCGTAGACTTCACGTAATTCTCGGGAACTCTCTGGGGCACGACCATGATGAGGGTCTCGGAGCGGTACCAGTCCGGCAGCGTCCGAGCCCACAGGACCGTTCCCGCCGCCACCATCGCAAACGGCACCAGCAGCACCCAATAGCGGCGCCGCAATATCAACAGAATGTCCTCGGGCGTGTACTTCTTACCGGGAAGCATCGGGTCTCCTGGATTGATGAAATCTGATCGGCTGTAGTAACGGCGTCACGGGACGATCACCGTGTCGTTCGGTTTCAGCAGGATGTTCTGCTGGAGGTTCTTGCCCTGTAAGACTTCCTTGTAATTGAACTTGTAGCTGACCGTCTTGCCGTCCTGCGTCCGCATGATGCGAATGTCCTTGGACTTGGCATACTCGAGCAGTCCGCCCGAGATAGCCAACAGCTGAAGGACGGTAGTGGGTGCCGACAGCCCATACGCTCCGGGCTTGCCGACGTTTCCGGTGACGAAGACCCTGCGGCTCTTGATGTCTCTGACCACGATCGTGATCGTTGGCTGCTCTACGAACTTCGCCGCCGTTTCTGTCAAGCGGACGCGCAGCTGATCGGGCGTCAGCCCGGCTGCCTGGACGTCATTCAACAACGGCAACGAAATCTTTCCGTCCGGTCTCACCGTCACATCGCTGGACAGGTCCTTATCCCGCCAGAACACAACGGTCAGGACATCATCGGGACCGATGACGTAATCCGGCGGCGGTTCCACACCTGCTGGAATCGTGACACCGGCGGGAGGCTTCGGCGAACCATTCGGCGGCAGCTGTGGTTGCTGCGCGTAGGTACTCGCCAGGGTAGCGACGGTGACGACGAGCGCACTTACTGCGATCTTCATTATCGATATTCCTTGAAGGGCACCTGGCAGTCATGCTTCCGCAGGAAATTGAGAAACCGCTTATAGTCGCGCTGCTCCATGTTGAACATACGCGCCACGATTTTGTAGTTGCCGCGCGCCTCTTCGAGCCCCTTTCGGACGACGTCGCGGACGTTGCCTCGCGTGATCTCGCGCTCCATGTAGAGCGGATACACCGCCGCCCAGAACGACTCGCGCTCCTCGATCAGGCGCTTGTAGAGATCGTCAGCCACGGTGCGGCGCCGCTCGCGCTTCGGACGCAAGCTCACATTGCTGTGCATCCGCACTTCCATCGGCAGTTCTTCGGGGAGAATCGCTTCGCTGCGGCCGGTGACGACCAGCCGCTCGATCACGTTCTCGAGCTCGCGGACGTTGCCGGGCCACGAGTACTCGCACAGCAGCCGCATGGTGTCGGGAGCGAGCGCCTTGGCGACGTGCCCGTTCCCTTTCGTGAACTGCGCGAGGAAGTGCTCGATCAGCAGCGGAATGTCTTCACGCCGCTCGCGCAGCGCAGGCACGCTGAGATTGATGACGTTCAACCGATAGAAGAGATCCTCGCGGAACGTTCCCGCCGTGATCATGTCGCGCAGGGTGCGGTTGGTGGCGGCAATCACCCGGACGTTGACCCGGGTCGTGATCCGGTCGGTGCCGACCTTCTGCAGTTCGCCCGTTTCCATGAAACGCAGCAGCAGACCCTGCATCCGCAGCGTCATCTCGCCGATTTCATCGAGGAAGATGGTGCCGCCATCGGCAAGCTCCAGCTTGCCGATCTTGTCGCGATAGGCGCCAGTGAACGATCCCTTGACGTGACCGAACAGCTCAGACTCGAGCAGCGTCTCCGGCAAGCCGGCACAGTTCACGGTCACGAGCGGACGTGACGCGCGCGCGCTGCGCTTGTGAATCGCGGTGGCGACAAGCTCCTTGCCGGCACCGCTTTCACCGGTTACCAGGACCTTCGCATCTGATCTCGCGATCCGGCCGATCTCCTGAACCAGCTCCGCGATCGCGGCGCTGGTGCCGATCAGTTCTGCGTTACCGTGCGCTCTCATTCGTACGTCTCCACGTGACCCATATGCCGCCGCCTAATCCTTCGCCCGCTGGAGAAACAGCTCGAGCTGCCGTTTGCTCCGGTCGTCCATCGAACCGAACATCGTGCCCAGCGCGACCTGCCCCGGCCGCGCCGCCTTCGTGTGATGGCGCTTCACCGCCACTTCCGCCGTGAACGGGCTCGTGCCGAGACCGATCCGGACCTGGCCGCGCGTTCCAACCGGAAGCCGTGTCTCGCAGGCGACCAACGCGCCGGTCTGGCTGATATCCAGGAGCTGCACGCGGTGCCGCAACTCGAGACGAACATCCTCTTCGTGCTGCAGTTCCACTCGCGGGGTTCGCCGCCGTTCGTTCGTCTGGTCCATCAGCTCACACCCCTTCTGCGACGTGCTGGCCGTTACCGTTCATCCAGGCGTGGATCTGGGTGACAAGTGCCGCAGGCATGGTGAGGAACTCGAGACCGATCAGGTAGAAGTCCCTGCCGTCGGTTCCCGTGACAGGCCGCACGTGGCGGACCTGCACACTGGTGGGTGTCTGCTGCCCGTCGCAACTGAGCGCGACGTGATGCACCGATTGCGGCGTCAGCGGCACCGGGGATTGCACCAGTGCGCCCCCAACTCCGACGTTCAACAACGGCATCCCGACGACGGTGTCGAGCGTGCCCCACAGGTCCCCAACAATCTCGAACCTGGGTCGTGCCCTGCGGTCACCGAGACGACGCTTCATCCGATCCTTACCCCAGTCAATCGCCACGACGCGACTACATTGGCGGCGAACCGCTTGCGGCCTATCAAAGACGCAGACCACGGCCCGTCGACCGCTCCGTCGTCATTTGAGATTGTTGAACGCCGCCACAGGTGCAAGGAAGTCGCCACGCGCGCGCAGACATTTTTCAGCCCGAACAGGCTGAATTTCAGCGATAAGCCCGAGTTTTGGCGGCTATGGCGCCGACACAAACCGGAAACGGCACCAGAGAATATCCTGGATCTGCGGATTTTTGTCGTCCGTGAGGCAGACTTTGTTCCGCGAATGACGCGTCGAAAAGTGTAAGCGGAGCGGTCAGCGAGGCAGCAGCTTGACCTGGATGTCTTTCTGGGAGGCAATCGGCTCGCCGCCGCGCGTTGCAGGCTGGTAGATCCAGGACTTCGCGGCGCGAAGCGCGGCGACGTCATAGTTCGGATGCGTTCGCTTGACCATCGTCACTGACACAACCCGCCCATCCGCTCCGATCTGCACCCGAAGCAGCCCCTCGTACTCGGTGCGCCGCGCAGCAATGTCAGGGGGATTCCAGCTTGGCAGTTCTTCGCGAATGGCCACCGGACCGACATAAGCTCCCGCAGGTGCCGCGGGAGTCGCAGGGTTCGGGCTTGCGCTTTCGGTCGCTGCGGGCGCAGCTGGACGAACAGGGATTGCGGACAGGTCGAGAAAGCCGGACGCCAGGAGCCGCAGATCCGACAGCGCCGCCTTCTCACTCTCGGGAAGGCTGTCGATCAGGGCCAGCGTCTGTTTGAATCCGTTGTTCGCCTCCCCCTTGTCCCCCTTGTCGTAGGCAGCCTTCGCATCGACATACGCGCTCTTGGCGATGTCGGGCACCGTCTTCGAGCGCGCCGTGGCGAAAATCGAGAGCATGCGCGGCGTCGTCTCGGACGCGGGAGGGAGGAACGTCGGGTGGTCGCGGACGAGCCGCTCGACCGCGCTGACCGCTTCGGCTTCCCGCCCGAGTGCGAGAAGACACAACGCACGATACTGCTCGAGATCGGTTCTGGCCGGCTCCCCGTCCGGCGGAGGTATGGCCGCGAGCGCCTCGGCGTACGCCGCCGCAACATACAGCGTGCGGACCCGTTCAATGTCGGAAACCGGCGGAATCTGCTGCGCTATCGCCGGCACGCTGAAAGCCGCGACCACGATCAAACCGAAGGCAACGCCCCTCATGATTACTGCTTCCTCATATCAACCGACACCCGGGCCGGGCTCGTCAGCGTCACTGTCACACTCTGCCGCCGCTCGCCCAGGTCGGGGTGACGCAGGATGATCTCATGCGACCCGATCCGGACGCGGTGATTCCCGATCGGAGTTTCCCCGACACGGTTTCCATCCACCCACACCTCAGCCCACGGCTGGGCGTTGATGCTGAGAGGTGCGTTCGGCAGGTCCACCCGGATTGCGGCCGTGGCACCAGGCCGCACGTCAACAACTTTGCGATCGGCAAAGCCGAGCGCGCTATTCGCGAACCTGAGCTCGTGGCGGCCGACCGGCATCATGATCTTCGCGGCCTGGCTGGTGCCGACCATGCTGGCGCCTTCGAGAATGTCGAGCGGAACCGACGAATTCACAGAGATCCACCCGGCGGTTGGACCCGCTGGCGCCGGTGGCTTCGCCGCTGGTTTTTCCGGCGCCGGCGTTCGCGTCGTTCCCGTCGTCGCCGTGTTCGCCGGCGGAGTGCTCGCGTCGAAGTGGACGTAGTGAACCGCGGAGCCGCCCGCCGTAACAGTGACGTTCAGTGGCCGACTGCGCCCGGCGTGGACCACGTCGAACACGTAATCTCCTGGCGCCACCGCAATAGTGAGTGGCGTCTTTCCTTTGACCCCGGACCAGACCACGTCGGCACCAGGGGGATCGGACTCGATCGTGACCGAACCAGAGACGGCCTGGACTTTCGTCGCGGGCCAGCTCTGAAGCAGGTACCCGGTCAGACCGCCCGCAAGAATGATGGCGATCGTCGCCAGGATAGTCACGCGGGTTCGGGCCTCGCCGAATTCCGACAGGAATCCGGCGGCACGCGGGGAATGATCGGAGACGACCGTCTCTTCCTGCTCCGACCCGAACGTGTCGAGTGAGTCAATAGCGCGGGACGCGGACCTGGCGCCACCGCGCGACCACCGCTTGATGTCATCCATTACGTTGGCGTAGGAAAAATTCAGCATTACGAATGAACGCAACCAGCAGGCAGCCGCGTCCGGAGCAAACTTCAGGGAGCTGGGCGAAGAATCGCCATCAACGCGTAGGCCAGCTTTGTACCACAGATCTGTAATCCCGGAGGATCACCTGTCAGGAGAATTTGCAGTCGAGCTGCAAATTTTTTCTGCCATCGAAAAGATTTTTCTCTACTGCTTGGGGGCATAAGTCAGCTCGAGCGGCGACTGGAGTGTCTTGGTATCGGTCCATGGGGCCGGCGTTCCATGAGCGAACTCACCAAGGATCAGCACCGGGGTTCCGGCCACCTCAACGCTGCGTTTATCAGCGGAAAGCACCCACTGGTCTCCCCACTCGTACAGCCATTGCGCATCGCGCTGAAGCATCCGCGCACACGCGTGACTTGCAGCATAGCCCGGCAGTTCGAATTGATGGAACGACACGCCGCGCGAGTTGACGAAGTTGAAGTACCACTCGAGCACCCAGGCCTCGTTGTCCGTGCTGGTCCGCTTGCGCGAGCGCCACGTGAGGTTGAACAATCCCGACGGAGTCGGCGTTTCCCTGCGGCCAGTACTGACCGGTCCCCATCTCACAAGCTTCCCCGATTCGTACGCGCCAAACGCCTGCATCGGCTGATGGACGACGATGAACTTGGGATGCCCGGCCACGGCCGGCCACTCCTGCGGGAACAGACTGTAGGCGAGTTCTTCCTCCCACGTGGTTGGGACGACCATGCCGGGAACGGGTGGATCCGCGCGCACCAGGTGTTCGCGGTCGCGCCGATTGAGCTTCTCGAGGATATCGATCTGCGGTTGCGTGAACCGCGCCTTCAACTCCGCCTGGGTCTTGGCGATCGGCTCGAGTACGAATCGGTCCTGCGATGGTCCGGCGAGCACGACAGCGCACGCGGCAGCCACCGCGGCGACAGCCGGAGGAGAGATCAGCAAATGTACCCTGTAGCGCGGCGCGCAGACGGCAATGCGGATTGATAGTAATGCGAACGTGGCGTACTAGCCGCGTCGAACTTCGGTGAGCAGTGGTAGACAACCACGTGGTGAGGCCATATTGTGAGACACCCGGGGCGCCCTGCATGCCCTGAAGAGCAGCAGCGGTTCTGATGAGTACGACAATGGGACGAGAAAATTCATGCTGACTGATACCTCCGTCAATTCCGGTGGAAGATATCCCCGCAATGGGCACGGCGGCAATTCCAGGCTGGTCGGATTCGCGTTTCTTCTCCTGTTCTTCGTAAGCGGCTTCGCGGCCCTTCTGTATCAAATCATCTGGCAGCGATTGCTTACCTTGTTTGGCGGAGCCGACGTTTACTCGGTCACCATCATCGTCTCTGCCTTCATGGGCGGCTTGGGATTCGGCAGCCTCGCAGGCGGGCATTTAGCGGATCGACTCAGCGCACGCGCTCGGCTGATCGCCTTCGCCGCATGCGAGCTTGCCGTCGCGATATTTGCATTTTTCAGTACGAGTATCTATTACGACCTTCTCTATCTGCGTCTGGGCGCGTTGGCTGTTCCGCGAGCAGCGTTGGCCGGGCTCATATTCATCGTCACCCTATGGCCCACCTTCTTCATGGGTATGTCACTGCCGCTGGTCGCGGCCGGGCTGACGCATGACAGACGCGAGCCAGGCCGATGGGTACGCCTGCTCTACGGGTGGAACACATTGGGGGCGGCGTGCGGCTCGCTCGTCGCCCCTCTCGTCCTGTTCGGCATGTTTGACTTCTCCATGGCGGTCAGGCTGGGCGCGATTCTGAGCTTCGGTTGCGCCCTGGGCGCTGTGATCGCCTCGATCTACGTGCCCCCCGGAGCCGTCGATTCGACAAAGAGTTTCAGGCCTGCCAAAAGAGGCGACCGGGAGAGCCGTGTCACCGCAGCGCCGATGCATTTCAGCCTGGCCGCCTGGATTGCGATCTACGCCTTATCGGGCTTCGTAGCGCTATCTCTCGAGATTCTTTGGTTCAGGATTCTCGGCGTCGTCATGAAGTCCAACAGCTTCACTTTCGGGCACCTGCTCGGCGTCTATCTCGCCGGACTGGGACTGGGCGCCCTCCTTGCCAGCGCCCTGGAGAAGCGCGCCAGGAAACCCTGGGTAGCGTTCCTCTTGCTTCAAGCCGCTATTCCCGCCGTCGCGGCAATCACGGTAGTGCTGTTGATGCAGGCTGTCGATCGCCTCGACTGGGCGGCACCGCTTTGGGAGTATTTGGGTGAGTACGAGCCGTTGGCGGGCAATCTCCTTCGCGCCCGGCCGCGCATGTTCTTCGTCTTGTATGTTGCACTGCCAATCTGGCTGATCGGCATTCCATCGATGATGATGGGGCTGAGCTTCGCGTATTTGCAGCTTGCAGTGCAGACTGATCTCAGCGCGCTCGGACGCCGCGTCGGCTGGCTGCAGACCGCCAACATCGCCGGCGGCATGGCCGGTGCGATATTGACCGGGCTCGTGCTGCTCGACTGGCTCGGATCGAGCGGCACATTGCGCTTTCTGGTCGGCTGCGGCGCGTTGTTCCTGCTGGTTTACTGCTGGATTGCCACCACCCGGGTCGAACGCTGGCGGGGAAGCGTGGCGCTTCTCTTTGTCCTCGCGCTCGCTTTCACGATTCCTTCCGCATCCACTTTCTGGTCACGGCTCCACAGATCGCTGCCGTCGGAGATCGTGCAGGCCGAAGATGGCTCAGGGCTCTCAGTTCTGAAGACAGACCCGGCAGCCGTTGAGACGATGGTGTTTGCCAATGGCTTAGGGCAGAGCCAGCTGCCTTACGGAGGTATCCACACTGCCCTCGGCGCCTGCCCTGCGATGATTCATCCTAAACCACTGTCAATCGCCGTGATCGGTCTTGGCTCCGGGGACACCGTTTTCGCTGTTGGCGGGCGCCAGGAGACCCAATGGATCGACAGCATCGAAATCATCCGGCCGGAACTCGATACTCTGAGACTGCTGGACCAGCAACGCGAATACCCGGGCCTGCGTTCCTTGCTCAACGACCCCCGCGTGCATCATCGGTTCACCGACGGTCGCGCGATGCTCCGAAGAGGTGGGCGACGCTATGACATCATCGAAGCAGACGCCCTGAGGCCGACGAGCGCGTACGCGGGCAATCTCTACTCGGTAGAGTATTTCGAGTTACTCCGCGCTCACCTCAACCCGGGTGGCATCGCCGTCACATGGGCGCCCACCCCACGCGTCGTCGACAGCTTCGTCAAGGCGTTCGCCCACGTATTGGTCTTGCCGCCATTGGCGTTTGGCAGCGATTCTCCGATCGAATTCGACCCGCGCGTCATCCGTGCCCGCAGCCAGCATCCATTCTCGCGAGATTACTATCGAAGGGCTCACCTCGTGATCGATGAAGTATTGAACCAGTGCCTCGAGCAGGATCCTCAAGTCTACGGCCCTGACTTCGACAGAACGCAACTTGTCGACGTGAACCGGGACCTGCATCCCAAAGACGAATTCGCAGCTCCCTATACGGGACGGCAGTCGGCAAACTAGCGGCGTTCCGTCGGGGAAGACTCGACAATCTTCATCGATCGCTTCTTCTACTTCTACTTCGTCGCCGACGTGGACGGCTTCGAGCCGTCCATATATGGACGCAGGTGCCAGTCGAAGAATGTCCACACGCGATTCCATGAATCGCGCTGCTCGGGTGAATCGTCGCGCTCGAGCGTTTCGCGGTTCACGCGGCGGCTGAACGTGTGGCCGCCACCGGCCGCTCCTGGAGGTGGGTCGACATAGATCTTTGTCTCGGCGAGATCCGCCTTGCGCGAGCGGAGCGCGTCGACGATTTGCTGGTCCTCGACGAAGTTCACGTCCGTGTCATTGGTGGCGACATGCACGAGCAGCGGCGTCTTCAGCTTGTCGACGTGATAGAGCGGCGAGCGTTCGATGTAGAGATCTCGCTTCTCGAACGGCAGCCCCTGCACCCGCTTCTGCGTCGAGAAATCAGACTGGTAACTCGGCCCCTTGTACGAGAGGCGGAACACCAAATTGGTCACCGGCACGATCGCGGATGCGGCTTTGAACGGCGTCTTGTCGCGGAAGACCGAGAACAGGGTGATATAACCGCCGTGGCTCCAGCCCATGATCCCGAGCCGCTCCTGGTCGACGTGCGGCAGCGTCTTCAAATAGTCGACCGCGCTCATCACATCGTCGATCTCGTAGCCTCCGTAGTCGATCTCCTTGTAGTGCTTGTCGCCGTAGCCGGTGCTGCCGCGATACTCGGGGCAGATCACGACATAACCACGCTCGACCGCCTCGCGCACGAACGGCCACATCGTCACGTCCCAGCTCCCATGGACGCCGCCGTGAACCCACACGAGCGCCGCGTGTCCTTTGGCGCCACGCTTGTTGAGCGGCTGGAACAAGTACGCGGGGATATCCAGATCCCCCACACTGCTGCGATATGAAATCTTCCTGAAGTCGGCGACGCCCGTCGTCACTTCCGCGTAACGCCTGTCGATCTCGCCCTTCTGCTGGATCTGCCGCTGAAAGTCCGTTCCTGGAGAATGATCGTCGGGATCGTTGCTGACGTAGAGGAGCCGGGCACGATCCTCTTTCATCGGCACCTGCGGACGCTGGCCGCGTCCGCCTTGTGCCGGCGCCTGTGTCTGCGGCGCCTGCGTAGCCGGACGAGCTGGTGTCGCCTGCTCGGCCCCCATCGCGGAGAACGATGCCATCAGCGCGGCTGCGCACCACGCGCATTTGCGATTCATGATGAGAGCTCCTTCAACTTTCGGCAGCCCTGAAGGGTTGCACTACAAATCACCGGAGTGGCAGCAGCCCTGAAGGGCTGCAGGACGACTCATTCGGAAGACGAACTCATTCGGACTGGATCGCGTTGTATTCGTGAATCTCGGGCCCGTGCGTGGGCAGATTCATGAGGATACGCGCGCAGGTGTTCCAACGCAGAAGCGCCTCGTCGGTGCCGGCAGGATGAATCGCCTCGGCACGCTCGTAACAGGACATCGCGTCACGGATCCACTGCTGGGCAGAAGCGCCCGTTCCGGGGCGGTCGTCGCGCAGCTCCGCTTTCCCGCGCCGTTCCCGGACAATGCCGGTGAGGTAGAGGCGCTTGTATTCGTCTTTGACCGATCGCAACGCACGCTCCGCCTGCGACATCGCGCGAACGATGTAGCCGTCGCCGAACTGGTCCGTGCACGCGAGGATGAGCGTGCTGAGGGCGTCCTGCTGGTCCGGTTCGATCTTCAGGATGTCAAGGCAGATGCTCTCGGCTTCAGCCGGCTCGTTGAGGAGCCGGTAGCGCTCAGCCTGCGCGAGCGCGGCCGGGATGGCGTCTTTCGAGAGAGTTTTCAGTTCGAACATGATTGCCTCTCTGTGATTACCTCATCGTCGGGGTCTTCAGGGTCAGACCGGGGTCAGACCACTAGGGCCGGCCCAGGTGGTCTGACCCCGGTCTGACCCCCTTTACGAGAATACGCGCAGAAGCTTGCGGATCGGATCGTAGAACTGGTCCACAACCCGCTCCTTGAGCGGGATTATTGCGTTATCCGTGATCTTGATCTCTTCAGGGCATACCGTCGTGCAGCACTTGGTGATGTTGCAGTAACCGATCCCGTGCTGGTTTTTGAGGTCGCCCAGCCGGTCCTCTGAGTCGAGCGGATTCATTTCGAGTGCCGCAGTGTAGACGAGAAACCTCGGTCCGATGAACTCTGGGTGCAGCGCATGCTCGCGCAGGACGTGACATACGTCCTGGCACAGGAAGCACTCGATGCACTTGCGGAACTCCTGGACCCGATCCACGTCCGCCTGCGCCATTCTCCACGTGCCGTCAGCGGCATCCGGCTTGCGCGGCTTGAACGGCTTGATCTTCTTCTTGACCTCGAAATTCCACGATACATCTGTGACCAGGTCGCGGATCGGGGGGAACGCCTTCATCGGCTGAATCGTCACCGGCTCCTCGAGCGGCAAGTCGTTCAGCCGGGTCATGCACATCAGGCGTGGCTTACCGTTGATTTCGGCTGAGCACGATCCGCATTTACCGGCCTTGCAGTTCCAGCGGCACGCCAGGTCGTTTGCCTGCGTCGCCTGGATCTGATGAACGGCATCGAGCACCACCATTCCGGGAACGACACTGGCCGTGTAGTCCTGGTATTGTCCGCCGTTCGCATCGCCTCTCCAGACGCGGAACGTCGCGTGAGTTGCACGTTGTGTATTGGCTTTTGGGAGTTGGGAGTTGGAAGTTTGCAGTTCCTTGCTCACTTGTTCTCCTCGATAACCTGTTTCAGCTCCGGCGGCATCTCGGGCAACGGAATCCGTCGCAAGTGCATGGCGCCATCCGCTCCCTGCTGGACCGTCATGTTCACCTTGGCGAACTCGGCCGCCTTCTCAGGATAGTCCTCGCGGAAGTGCCCGCCGCGGCTTTCCTTCCGCTCGATCGCACTGAGCGCGATCGCCTCCGAGACCGTGAGGAGATGTCCGAGATCGAGTGCGGTGTGCCACCCGGGGTTGTACTCGCGGTGTCCGTGAACAGCGACCCCACGCGCACGCGCTTTCAACGAGTCGATCACGCCAAGCGCGTTCCGCATCTCCGCCTCTTCGCGGACGATACCAACCAGCCGCTGCATGGCCTCCTGCAGATCGTGCTGGATGGTGTAAGGGTTTTCCGTCCTCGTCGCTTCGAATGGGGCGAGTGCATCCCGTGCGGCAAGATCGACCTGGGTGCGATCGATCGCCGGCTGACGGTTCTCACGGGCGAACCGGGCGGCGTATTCGCCGGCGCGTTTGCCGAAGACGAGCAGGTCGGATAACGAATTGCCTCCGAGACGATTCGCGCCATTGATTCCCGCAGCGCACTCGCCGGCGGCGAAGAGCCCGGGCACGGTCGACATCTGCGTATCCGCATCTACCCGCACGCCCCCCATCACATAGTGCGTCGTCGGACCGACCTCCATTGGCTCTTTGGTAATGTCGATGTCAGCCAGCTGTTTGAACTGGTGGTACATGCTCGGCAGCTTGCGGCGGATGTGCTCCTCGGCGTTCTGAATCCGTTTATGGATCCACGAAATGTCCAGAAAGACACCACCGTGAGGGCTGCCGCGTCCGTCGCGCACTTCACGATTGATGCAGCGGGCGACGTGATCGCGAGTGAGAAGTTCCGGCGGACGGCGTGCCGATTTGTCCCCCTGCGTGTATTGCCAGCCCTCTTCTTCATTGTCGGCAGTCTGATTGCGGTAGGGCTCGGGAATGTCGTCGAACATGAAACGGCGTCCCTGGTTGTTGACGAGGATGCCGCCTTCGCCGCGCACGCCTTCAGTGACCAGAATGCCCTGCACGCTTGGCGGCCAGATCATCCCGGTGGGATGGAACTGGATGAACTCCATGTCGAGGAGTTCCGCGCCTGCGCGATAGGCGAGCGAATGACCGTCGCCGGTTCCTTCCCAGCTGTTGCTGGTGACGCGATAAGCACGGCCGAGCCCGCCGGTCGCGAGGATCACCGCACTCGCGCGGAACACCTTGAATCGTCCGCGCTCGCGTTCGTAGCCGAAGATGCCGGCGATGCGCTCGCCGTCCTTCAGCAGCGCGACGACGGTGAATTCCATGTGGACGTCGATGCCGCGATGGATCCCGTGGTCCTGCAGCGTGCGGATCATCTCGAGGCCGGTTCGGTCACCAACGTGGGCGAGACGTGGATAACGGTGGCCGCCGAAGTTGCGCTGAAGGATCCGCCCGTCGGACGTGCGATCGAAGACCGCACCCCAGGCTTCCAGCTCGCGCACGCGGTCCGGCGCTTCCTTCGCGTGGAGTTCCGCCATGCGCCAGTTGTTCACATACTGGCCGCCGCGCATCGTGTCGGAAAAGTGGACCTGCCAGCTGTCACGGTCGTCGACATTCGCGAGGGCCGCGGCGATACCTCCCTCAGCCATGACGGTGTGCGCCTTGCCGAGGAGTGACTTGCACAGAAGACCGACGCGCACGCCCCCGGCTGATGCCTCGATCGCCGCCCGCAGGCCCGCGCCGCCGGCGCCCACCACCAGGACGTCATACTCGTGTGTCTCGTAGTCCATGCAGCTCGTTATCTACCGCAGCCCCTTTCGGGCTGCTAGAAAATCCGCAAGTCGCTGATCACGCCCATCGAACACAGGCGGACGTAGAGGTCTGAGAGACCGACTGAGAAAAGGCTGCACCAGGCAAACAGCATGTGCCGCTTGTTGAGCGCGCTGGTGCACGCGTAGCTCGCTGAGCACACTGATGATTTCGAGATCTCATCGCGTCGTCCGCCGGCCAGGTGCCTCAACGAGTGACAGCCGAATGTGTAGCTGCCAAGCAGGACGGTGTTGGTTGCGAGCACCAGCGTCCCCACACCGAGACCGAAGTGCTTGGCACCGTCAGGGCCGGTGAACCAGAGCGCCTTCCAGACGTCGTACGCGAGGATGCAGATGAAGATCAGCGCGAGATAAAGAAAGTAGCGATGGATGTTCTGGATGATCAGCGGGAACGAGCCCTCGCCGAGATACTTCTTGCGCGGTTCGCCGACTGCGCACGACGGGGGATCCGCCCAGAAGGCTTTGTAGTAGGCGCCGCGATAGTAGTAGCAGGTGAACCGGAAACCGCCTGGAGCCCACAGGATCAGCAGCGCTGCTGAGAAGGGTAACGCTCCAGGCCACCACAGTGGCTTCGGACCGAACCAGGCGTGCGGCCCGTCGCCGAAGAGGAGGGGGGAGTAGAAGGGCGAGAGATACGGTCCGAACTCGTAATGCTCACCCTGGAACGCGGCCCAGGTCGAATAGACGACGAAGGCTGAGAGGCCGAGGAATGTGAGGACGGGTTGGACCCACCATGTGTCGCGACGAGAAGTCTGACCGAACTTGCGTTCTACCAGGGGCCACGCGGCCTGCGCCATCGAGTCTCTCCGAATCTAGTGAGTTGCGGAGACGATATCACTGAAACTTTCAGCCTGTCCCGTACGCGGAGACGGCCTCAACTGAATGCGGAAGTGAGCGTTCCGACGATGGTGGATGCCGCGGCCGCATCGTGCACGATTGGACGACTGAGCCTCCCCCGGGAAAGCTGGACTCTGATTGCCGCCTCCATGAGGTTCGGATCCGCTGGGCTGAGCATGTTGCGCCCCTCGGCCAGCGTCTCGAGCCATTCAGTCTGGTCCCTGACGGTGACGCAAGGCACTCCCAGCCAGAACGCTTCCTTCTGGACGCCTCCGGAATCGGTGACTACTACCGCCGCCGCCGATTGAGCGCCCAGCATGTCTCGATAGCCAAACGGTTCGACGATACGCACCTGTTCCGGAATGGTGACGCACAATTCCCTCAACAGTCTGCGCGTACGTGGATGTAACGGCACGGCAACGACGTGATCCCCTGCAATCGCCCCGAACGCTGCGAAGATCGCCGTCAGCCGCGAAGGATCGTCGGTATTCTCCGCCCTATGGATGGTCCCAAGCACATAGGAACCCGGTTCGAGCCCGCCGAGTGCCGCGGGCACTTGCGCCTCCAGGCCGAACCGCACCACCAACTCGTACATCACATCGCCGACCACCAACACTCCCTTACGGACCCCTTCTTCTCGAAGGTTGGCTGCGGCCGTCTCTGTGGGACAGAACAGCCACTCGGAAAGGTGATCGGTGACGATGCGATTCAACTCCTCGGGCATTCGCCGATTGAAGCTGCGGAGCCCGGCTTCCACGTGTGCCACAGGAATATGGAGCTTTGCGGCCGCCAGCGCACCCGCCATGGTCGAATTCGTGTCACCGTAGACGAGTACCGCGTCGAACTGGCCTGATTCGATGATCTGCTCGATTCCCTCCAGCATCCGCCCCGTCTGGGCACCGTGGGACATCGATCCGACCGCCAGGTTGTAGTCGGGCGGCTGCAAGCCGAGCTCTTCGAAGAACACCTGCGACATCCTGGCGTCGTAGTGCTGCCCGGTGTGCAACAGGATGGATTGGATCTCCGCTCCCTGCTGTCGCGCCGCCTCCATTGCGTAACCAACCGCCGCTGCCTTGATGAACTGGGGCCGTGCCCCGATGACCGTCAGCACCCTCATAGCGCCGACACCCTCACCTCGATCCCTCCTCATGTCCAAGGGCAGCTGCGGCGCGGACCTGTGACGACTGCGCAGCGGGCTTGACGTCCACCTGGCGAATCTGTCTCGCGAGCTCAATTGACGCTCTGGCGTCGGCGATCCCGAATCCCCTGCCGGCAAGCACCTCTTCGTACGATCGCGTGTGCAGATCGGTGAACCCTTCCGAAAACTCGACCTCCTGACCATCGACCGTGATGGTTCGAAAGGTCGTCTTGTTCGCCGCGGCTGTCTGCGGGGGAAGGTCCTTGGAGCTCGCCGAAAGAAACCATTCGACATCGGCGCGCGCCAGTTCGAGAGTTCCTCCTGCGCGCCACTCGTCTCGCACATGCACTTCGGTCCTGCGCACAGGCCCGAACAACCACAGGAGCATGTCAAAGAAGTGAATACCGATATTGGTAGCCAGGCCGCCGGATCGTTCGGTCACACCCTTCCAGGAGACCTGATACCAACTGCCCCTGGACGTGATGTATACGAGCTTCACCCGGAATCGATGATCCGGTGCACTCTGCTGAATCTGATTGCGGAGGGCAAGGAGCGCTGGGTGGAGGCGAAGCTGCAGGATGGTGTACACGCGGCGCCCTGTCTCCCTCTCCAGTTCCTCTAGTGAATCAAGGTTCCAGGGATTGATGACAACCGGTTTTTCGCAGATCGTATCGGCGTCGACCCTGAGGGCCATCCGTATATGCGCGTCGTGAAGATAGTTGGGGGAGCAGACACTCAGGTAGTGAACCCGATGTTCCGCCGGCCCACGTCGCAGTTTTTCGAGGTGACGGTCGAAGCGTTCAATCTCTGTAAAAAAGCGCACGTCGAATCCGTAACGATCAAGGATCCCGACGGCATCGTGCGGATCAGCGGCGGCGACCAACCGATTGCCAGTCGCCCGAATCGCCTCGAGATGCCTCGGCGCGACGAAACCGGCTACACCGGTGATTGCGAAGTTCTTCATCTGTTTCCCCAATAGGTGGGCCCGTCGATCGGGCTGTGTTCGGCAACTTCGGCGCGTTCGGGCACGCCGGGCGCCACGTACGATAGCACTTCGACGCACCCTGAGGGGCTTCGCCGGGCGTGCGGTAATCTGGGGCATGGCTCGAACGTTTCACGCCTTCAATCCGACCACCGGTCAGACGCTTCCGGGTGAGTACCACGATGCATCACAGGATGAGATAAACGCAACGATGAGCGGGGCGGCCGCCGCAGCTGCTCCATACAGGGCGAAGACGACCGAGCAGGTTGCAAATTTCCTCGAGCGGATCGCGGTGGAGATCGAATCGCTCGGCGACAGCCTCGTCCAGACCGCACACCAAGAAAGCGGATTGCCGCTCTCGAGGCTCCAGAACGAGCGCGAGCGGACGATCAACGGCGTTCGCATCTTCGCCGAGCTTGCGCGGGACGGATCGTGGGTATCCGCACGCATCGACATCGGGGATCCGTCACGCAAACCTGCCCCGAAACCTGATTTGCGGACGATGCTGATTCCGATCGGGCCGGTGGTGGTGTTCGGCGCGAGCAACTTTCCGCTGGCGATTTCGGTGGCGGGCAACGACACCGTTGGCGCGCTCGCGGCGGGTTGTCCGGTAGTCATCAAGGCGCATCCGGCCCATCCGGGCACCAGCGATCTCGTGGCCGGGGCAATCGGGCGCGCGGTAATCGCCTGCGGAATGCCCGACAGTGTCTTCTCCATGGTTCATGGCGCCGGTTATGAGGTGGGGCTCGCACTTGTCCGGCATCCAGACACAAAGGCAGTCGCATTTACCGGATCGCTCGCCGGAGGACGGGCGCTCTTCGATGCCGCGGCCGCGCGGCCGGAACCGATCCCCGTGTACGCGGAGATGGGCAGCATCAACCCGGTGATCCTGTTGCCCGGAGCGCTTGCGGCGGGCGCGGAACAGATCGGCGCCGCGTACATCAGGTCCGTGACCATGGGCGTCGGCCAGTTCTGCACCAATCCAGGACTTGTACTCGGCGTCGCGAGCCAACCACTCGAGCGATTCGTCGCCGCCGCAGCGCGTGCTGCCGAGAACGCCGCGCCGGCAACGATGCTGCACCGTCGAATCCGGGATGCGTTCATGAAGGGCGTGACCAGGAACGAAGCTACGCCCGGAGTGAAGATCGAGGCCCGGTCGCGCGTCGACGCACAGTCGGCGCGGACTGAAGCGCCGGTAGTGATCTTCTCGACTACGGCGAGTGTTCTAGAGGCAGAGGCCCACCTCAGCGAAGAGGTATTCGGGCCGACGTCGGCGATCGTGAAGTGCCGCGATCGCGCCGAGCTGGAGCACGCGATCGGTCAACTTACCGGACATCTCACCGCGAGCGTTCACGGAACGCCACAGGACCTCGAGGAATACAGCGACCTGATCGCGATGCTCGAAAACAAAGTAGGGCGGATGATCTTCAATGGCTTCGGCACTGGACTCGAAGTCTGTTCCGCGCTGCATCATGGCGGGCCGTATCCCGCAACGACCGATTCGCACTTCACGTCGATCGGCCAGGGCGGGATCTTCCGATTCGCGCGTCCACTGTGTTACCAGAACTTCCCGCAGGAGGCGCTGCCCGAAGCACTGCGGGACCGCAACACGAAAAACATCTGGCGACTGGTGGACGGGCGGATGACACAAGAGCACATCGGCAGCTGACGCTCACTCCGATGTAAAGTGGCCCTCTGGAATCTGCGACCCAGGAGGACCCATGAAACGATCGAGTGCTGTGAGCTCTGCATTACTTGCGACCGTTCTCGCCGCCCATCTGGCGGCAATCACATATGGATTTCCCGACGGCAACCGTCATCCAAACGTCGGCGCGCTGGTCGGCACCTACTCAGGCGGGCTGTACCCATACTGTTCCGGCACGCTGATCTCGCCGACGGTGTTTCTGACCGCGGCGCATTGCAATATCGGATCGAGCCGCGTCTCAGTGACGTTCACGAGCACATTCTCCGGCACCGTGAAACAGCTTTCCGGCACCTTCCACGCCAATCCTCTCTATACGTGGAAGCAGAATGATCCTCACGACATCGCCGTCGTGATCCTCGACAAACCGGTGACCGGCATCACTCCGGCGGGGTTGCCCACGGCCGGCCAGCTGGAGTCTTCAGACCAGTCGAGTGAATTCACCGCGGTTGGATACGGCGGCGACGAAGTGATCAACCAGCCTGGAGGGCCGGTGATCCCGTATTACGACGAGCGCCAATATGCGACCTCGTTCTTCAATTCGCTCAACCAGGGTTACTTGCGGTTGTCGCAGAACCCGGCAAACGGCGCCGGCGGCACCTGCTACGGAGATTCAGGAGGACCGAACTTCATTGGTGCGGGTGCCAGTGAGACGAGTGTCGTCGGTGCGACGACGATTACCGGCGACGCGCTGTGCAAGGCAACCAACGTCACCTACAGATTGGATACCGCAGCCGCGCGATCGTTCCTGGGAGCGTTCGTGGCGCTACCGTAGGAGGTAGGGGGTCAGACGGGGGTCAGACCCCCGTCTGACCCCCGTCTGACCCCGTCTAACCCCCTACTGGCGCTGCGGACGCTTCGCCAGCAAGGCCTCCATTTCGTCCATCACCCGATTCATCTTCTTCATCGTCAACTCGAGCGGCTCCTGCGTCGTCATGTCGACGCCGGCGTCCTTGAGCAGATCGATCGGGTACCGGGAGCTGCCGGAACTGAGAAATGTCAGGTAACGCTTCGTAGAGGCCGGATCTCCCGCCATCACCTTCTCCGCAAGCGCGGATGATGCCGTGAAAGACGTCGCGTACTGGAAGACGTAAAAATTGCGATAGAAGTGCGGGATGAAGGTCCACTCGTGAGCGACGTAGTCATCAACCACGCAGATGCCCTTGTCGTGGCCGTAGTACTTCTTCGTGATCTCCGCGTAGAGCTTTGACAGCGCGTCGCCGGTGAGCGGCTCACCCTTTTCCGCCATCTCGTGAACGCGCAGCTCGAACTCGGCGAACTGCGTTTGACGGAAGACTGTGCCCTTGATCCCCTCGAGATAGTTCCCGAGCAGCGCGAGCTTTACCTCGTCATCCTTGATCTGCTTGAGCATGTGATCGATCAAAAGCGCCTCGTTGAAGGTGGACGCGACTTCGGCGACAAACGTCGCGTAGCTGGCCGTGGGAAAAGGCTGCGTTTTGTTGGAGAGATAGCTGTGCATCGTGTGCCCGAGCTCGTGGGCGACGGTGCTGACATCGGTGTACTTGCCGTTGTAGTTGAGCAGCATGTACGGATGTACGTCGTAGGCGCCGCCGTTCGAGTAGGCGCCGGACGCCTTGCCCGGCGTGGGGTACATATCGATCCACCGCTCGGAAAATGCGCGTTTTGCTGCTGCCGCATACTCCGGCCCGAGCGGCGCGAGCGCCGCCAGTGTGTGCTGCTCCGCCTCCTCGGGCGTGTAGTTGGTGTCGACGGCGCCGACGAGCGGCGCGTAGAGATCGTAGTAGTGGAGATCGGGCAAACCCATCATTCTCTTCCGAAGAGTCAGATACCGATGGAAGGTGGGAAGGTTGCGGTTCACGCCCTCGACAAGACTGGTGTAAACGGTCGTGGGTATGTTGGGGCCGTCCAGCGACGCGGTCAGCGCATTCGGATACTTGCGCGCCTTCGAAGTGAAGACGTCACCCTGCACCTGCCCATTGAGCGTCGAACCGAACGTGCCGCGGAAGCTTCCGAGCGCATTGAAGAACGCCGACATCACCTTCTCGCGGTCCTGGCGGTTCGGCACTCCGCGATAGAGGCTGAAACTGGCGCTATCGAGCTTCACCGATTTGCCGTCCGCCAGGGTGACGGTCGGATAGGGAAAGTCCGCGTTCGAAAGAATGTTGTAAACGTCGGAGGGCGCCGCCTGCAGGAGCGATGTCTGGGCGAGCAGCCGCTCTTCCGCTTCGCTCAGGGTGTGGTCACGGCGGCGAAGGGTATCGCGCAGCGATTGCGCATAAATCGCCAGCTTTGGTTCGGAGGCGACAAACCTGTTGATCGTCTCCGGCCCTGCCTTCAGAATCTCAGGTTCGATGAATGCCGCCTGCGCTCCGATTGCGGCGCCGAGCTGCTGCATCTCCTGCACCATCCCCTGGTAGGTCGCGACCCGGATGTCTTCATCGGCTTTCATGCTCGCGTAGACGTAAGCTCGCGCGAACTCCTTCGAGATGGTGTTGGTGACCTCGAGTGCCTCGGCGAGTTTCGCCGCGGAGGAGGCCAGTGTGCCCTTGAAGGCGGTGATCTTCGGGATATCGGCGGCCACCTTGTCTTTCGCGGCCCGCCAGGCGGCGTCGGTCGGGTAGATCTGCGCCAGGTCCCATTTGTATTTGTCCGGAACGGACCCGCGGTCCTTCTGTTGCTGGGCGCCGGCGGCGACGGTCAACGTGAGAGTGAGCGTCAGTGCAAGCGAAGCAGTCGTCATCGAATCTCCTGGCGGATTGGACGGATTCAGCGGAGGAAAAGGTGGAGGCGTACGTAGAAAAGCCGGTCGGCCCTGATTGGGCGACCGGCTTTGTGCATGAAAATAATCCCGGCAGTGACCTACTCTCCCACGCGGTTACCCACGCAGTACCATCGGCGGTAGAGGGCTTAACTTCCGTGTTCGGAATGGGAACGGGTGTGACCCCTCTCCTATGGCCACCGGGAAACTGACTGCCTGGGGTCTCACCGTCGCGTGCTTGCGCACGCTATGGCGAGTCGTCCCAGACTATGTTGTTAAAGAGCCTGGCTCTTTAGCAGCTGAGTATCCTGCAAACGGTAGTTTCTTCTTTCCACTTCACGCAGCTTGTCCGCCGAGGCTCGCGTTAGCGAGCGAAGGCGGATGCGTAAAAGAATTATGGTCAAGCCTCACGGCTGATTAGTATCGGTTAGCTCCATGCATCGCTGCACTTCCACACCCGACCTATATGCCTGGTAATCTTCCAGGAGCCTTTAGAGGCCTTGCGGCCTGGGAAATCTCATCTCGTGGAGGGTTTCACGCTTAGATGCGTTCAGCGTTTCTCCCGTCCGCACGTAGCTACCGAGCGCTGCCGTTGGCACGACAACTCGTACACTAGAGGTGCGTCCATCCCGGTCCTCTCGTACTAAGGACAGCCCCACTCAAATTTCCTCCGCCCATGACAGATAGA
>Ga0126305_10000261_pt1 | contig 23351 bp, 18 predicted proteins | sample Plot26_FD_92536 | JGI IMG/M metagenome (GOLD analysis project Ga0126305, IMG submission 92536) | Serpentine soil microbial communities from UC McLaughlin Reserve, CA, USA - Plot26 | ecosystem: Environmental > Terrestrial > Soil > Grasslands | place: USA: UC McLaughlin Reserve, Lake County... | reverse complement strand
CGCCTGCTCGACGAGGTGCAGCGGCGGGAGCTCGATCCCCTGACGGCGGTCCGGGAAATAATGGTGCGGGTGTTCAAGGTTGAAGCTGACGGAAATAGCCCCGACCGCAGCTGACATCCGCGACGCGCGCGAGCGGATCGCCGGCGTCGCCCGCGAGACGCCGGTGTACAGCTCCGAGACGTTGTCGCGCATCGCTGGCCGGGAGGTCTGGCTCAAAGCCGAGAACCTCCAGCGCACCGGCGCATTCAAGGTGCGCGGAGCCGTGAACCGGCTCTCCCTCCTCTCCGAGGCGGAGCGCGAGGCCGGCGTGGTCGCCGCGAGCGCCGGCAACCACGGCCAGGCGGTCGCGTGGGCGGCCCGCCAGGCCGGCGTCCAGGCACGGATCTTCGTCCCGCAGGACGCGCCGATGGCGAAGGTCGAGGCCTGCCGCACGTACGGGTCGGAGCTGATCCTCGAGGGAGAGCGGTTCGAAGACGCGATGGCGGCCGCCATGGCCGACGTGGAGGAGCGCGGCGCGACGTTCATCCACCCGTTCGAGGACCCGCAGGTCATCGCCGGCCAGGGGACGATCGGGCTCGAGCTCGCGGAGCAGGTGGCGCATGCCGAGACGGTCGTCATCCCGGTCGGCGGCGGAGGGCTGGCGTCGGGGATCGGGATCGCCCTCCGCGACCTCAGGCCCGACCTCCGCATCGTGGGTGTCCAGGCCGGCCTCTCTGGCTTCACGATCGCCGACGGGGTCTTCGTGAAGAAGCCGGGCGACCTGACGATGTCGATCCTCGACGACGTCCTCGACGACATGGTGGACATCGACGACGAGGCGATCAGCGAGGCGATCGTCCTCCTGCTCGAGCGCGCGAAGCTCGTGGTCGAGGGCGCGGGCGCCGTCGGCGTCGCCGCCCTGCTCGCCGGCAAGGTCGGCGGCTCCTCCGGCCCGGTTGCGATCGTCCTCTCGGGCGGGAACATCGACCCGTCGCTGCTGATCTCGGTCATGCGCCACGGTCTGACGGTCAGCGGCCGCTACCTCGTAGTCCGCACCCGTGTGCCGGACCGACCGGGCGAGCTGGTGCGGCTTCTGACCCTGATCGCTGAGGAGCGAGTGAACGTCGTGTCGGTCGAGCACCACCGCGAGGGGATGGACGTGCCGGTCGCCCAGACCGAGATCGAGTTGACGCTGTTGACGCGCGACCAGGAGCACGTCGCCGTCCTGCTGGACGCGATGGCCTCGTGGGGCTACGAGGTCGAGCGCATCAAGTAGAGAAAGGAAGATTCGCGGCTCCGCGGCCGTCTAGTGCCTGAGGCCGGCGGACGGTTTGCGGCACCGAACGCCGGCCGGTTCTATCCCCGGTTCTAGACTCGACGCATGAGCCGGTCGCGCAGGGAGCGGAAGGTCGTGAGCGTCTTGTTCGCCGACCTTGTCGGCTTCACGGCGCGATCGGACTCGCTCGACCCCGAGGACGTCGAGGCGATTCTGCGTCCGTTCTACGACCACCTCCGGACCGAGTTGGAGGTCCGCGGCGGCACCGTCGAGAAGTTCATCGGCGACGCCGTGATGGCGGTCTTCGGCGCCCCGATCGCGCACGAGGACGATCCCGAGCGCGCGGTGCGGGCGGCCCTCGCCATTCGCGACTGGGTGCGCGAGGAGGAGCTCGAAGTTCGGATAGCCGTCAATACGGGCGAGGTCCTCGTCGCGCTCGAGCCGAGCCCGGGCGCCGAGCGCGGGCTGGTCGCGGGAGACGTGGTCAACACCGCCTCGCGGCTGCAGAACGCCGCGCCGGTCAATGGGATCCTCGTCGAGGAGACGACCTACAACGCGACCTCGCGTGTGATCGAGTACCGCGAGGCGCCGCCGGTCGATGCAAAGGGCAAGACGGAGCCCGTGCGGGTCTGGGAAGCGGTTCAGGCCCGCTCCCGGTTCGGAACCGACATCACCCGGCGCCCGAGCACGCCACTCGTCGGGCGGGAGCGCGAGCTCTCACTCTTGGTCTCGACTCTGGCTCGGGTGGAGCACGAGAGATCGCCCCAGCTGATCACCCTCGTGGGTGTGCCGGGCATCGGCAAGAGCCGGCTCGTCCACGAGCTCTTCGTCGCGGTCGACGAACGGCCGGAGCTCATCTTCTGGCGGCAAGGGCGCTGCCTCCCGTACGGCGACGGCGTCGCGTTCTGGGCGCTCGGCGAGATCCTGAAGTCGCACGCCGGCATCCTCGAAGGAGAGCCCGGAGAGCGGGCCGAGGCCAAGCTGCGCTCTGCCGTCGACGATGTGGTCCCGGAAGCCGCCGAGGCGGCATGGGTCACCCGCGAGCTCCAGCCGCTGCTCGGACTCTCCGACGGCGCCGAACCGGGAGCGGCCGGAGATCGGCGCATCGAGAGCTTCGCGGCGTGGCGGCGGTTCTTCGAGGGTCTCGCGGAGCAGAGCCCGCTCGTCATCGTCCTCGAGGACCTCCACTGGGCGGACGAAGGCCTGCTCGACTTCGTCGACCACCTCGTCGACTGGGCGACCGGGATCCCGATCCTCGTCGTTGCCACTGCACGGCCCGAGCTCCTGACCAGGCGGCCTGGCTGGAGCGGCGGCAAGCCGAACGCGACGACAATCTCGCTATCGCCGCTGAGCGGTCGGGAGACGGCGACGCTGCTCCACGGCCTGCTCGAGCAGACCGTCTTGCCCGCGGACGTCCAGTCACTGCTCCTCGACCGGGCAGGCGGAAACCCGCTCTACGCCGAGGAGTTCGCCAGGATCGCGCTCGAACGGGACGCGCTCGGCGGCGGCGAGCTTCCGCTGCCGGAGTCCATCCAGGGGCTGATTTCCGCCCGTCTCGACACGCTCAGCGACGACGAGAAGGCACTCGTTCAGGACGCATCCGTCGTCGGCAAGGTTTTCTGGCTCGGAGCGCTTGCTCAGCTTGGCGGGAACGTCGAACCGTCGAGCGTCGAAGGGCTCCTCCAGGGCCTCCAGCGCAAGCAGTTCGTGCAGCGGGAACGCAGGTCCTCGATGGAGGGAGACGCCCAGTACTCGTTTGCCCACACGCTTGTCCGCGACGTCGCCTACAGCCAGATCCCGCGGGCGGAGCGGGCGGAAAAGCATCGCCGCGCCGCCGCGTGGATCGAGTCGCTGGGTCGGCCAGACGATCTCGCCGAGTTGCGCGCGCATCACTACGTGAGCGCTCTGGAGGCGCTGCCGTCGGCAGCCGAGGACGCGGACCTGCGACGGTCGGCCAGCCTCGCCCTGAGAGACGCCGGCGATCGCGCCACCTCTCTGAACGCCTTCCGTGCCGCCGTGCACGAATACGATCGCGCGCTAGAGCTCTGGCCGGAGGACGATCCGGAGCGGCCCAGGTTGCTCCTCGCGGCGGCGGTGGCGCGGTACGAGACCGACGCATGGAACGAAGCTGAGCTTGCCGCCGCGCGAGACGCTCTGCTTGCGGCGGGCGATCTCGCCGGCGCTGGCGAAGCGGAGTTCCGGCGGGCGGAGACGTTCTGGAACCTCGGACGCGGCGACGACGTGGTCCACAGCCTCGAGCGAGCCGTGGAGCTGGCAGAGGGCCTGCCGCTCTCGGCCGCCAAGGCGAACGCGTACGCGGGCATCTTCAGGCTGCACTGGCTCGCGAATCGCGAGGAGCTCGCCTCGAGGTATGGCAACGAGGCGATGGGAATGGTCGAGGAGCTCGGCCTCGACGACGTGCGCGCACAGCTCCTGAACACCTTCGGCAGCTGGCGGACGATGCAGGGCGACAAGCGGGGTCTGGACGAGATCGCCGAGAGCATCACGATCTTCGAACGGCTGAACTCGGCTGCAGCTCAGCGCTCGTACAACAACCTCGCCGACGGCTACTACAACCTCGGCGAGCTTCGGCGGTCGGCCGAAGTGACCAGGCGGATGAAGGAGGCGTGGAAGCGCTTCTCGCACCTCGACTGGCTCCGCTGGGGCGACAGCCAGGAGATCAGGCTCCACTACATGGCCGGTCGCTGGGACGATGCGACTGCGATCGCCGACCGCTGGATCGCCGACGCCGAGGCCCGGCAGGGCAACTACCTCGAGCCTCTCTGGAGGTGGCTGCGCGGGAGGATCGTGCTGGCACGCGGCGACACGGCCCTTGCGCTCGCCGAGAGCGCGGCTGCGCTGGAACTCGCCCGTGCCGCGCGCGACTCACAGCTCCTGACTCCGACTCTCGCCTTCCGCTGCCGGGTGCTCTGGGAGGCGGACAAAGAGGGTGCCGAGGAAGCCGCGGTCGAGCTCGCCGAGCTGGGCCGCCGAGCACCGCTCCACGTTGCCCACGACTGGTTCCCGGAGGTTGCGGTGGCGCTCGCCGGCCTCGGCCTGGCCGAGGAGCTCGAGGTGATTGCCGAGAGCGTCCCGACAGCCACGCCGTGGCGCGACAGCGGGCTCGCTCTCGGCCGTGGAGATGCGCCGGCGGCGGCGGCGATCTTCGCTCAGATGGGCGCCAGGCCCCTCGAGGCCGAAGCTCAGTTGCTCGCCGCGAAGGACGGGCTCTCTGCCGATCTGCCAGCCGCGATCGACTTCTTCCGTGAGGTCGGAGCGGTCCGCTGGCTCCGCGAGGCCGAGCCGCTGCTCGCTAGGACCCGCAGCGCCTGAAGCTGACCGTGTCGCCGCCCCGCTCGGCCCAGTCCTCGACACCGGCGCCGAGCACCGGCCGCGCCTCGATCCCGGATGTGGTCAGCACGCTTGCGGCGACAACCGCGCGCGAGCCGCTCGAGCAGATCGTGACCACCGGCTTGCCGCCCTGGAGGTCGTCCGCCCACTCACGCACGAGCCGGTACGGGATGTTGCGGCTGCCGGGGATGTAGCCCTCGTCCCGCTCGTGCGGCTCGCGGACGTCCAGCACCTCGACTTCGTCGGCCTCCATCAGGCGGTCGAGCTCGTCCAGGTCGACGGCCGACATCTTCTCTTCCGACGGTGGGCCTACGAGATAGCCCGCCAGGTCGAAGATGCCGACGGAGCGGAGACCGCGTGCCGCCTGCTGCGCCTGGTCGTCCGATCCGGCGTGGATGACCACCCGCTCGCCGGCAGGAAGGGCAAACGCAGCCTTCGTCGCGAAACCCCCACCGTCGACGGGGACGCCGATCGCGCCGCGCGCGTGTCCAGCTGCGAACTGGCGCGCCGGCCGCACGTCGAGGACGGCCCCCGCGCCGCCGCCGTTCAGCGGCCGGATCGGCTCCGGTGCGCCGACGAACGGCCCGCGGTTCAGCTCGATGATCCGCTCCATGTTCGCCGGCCTGACTCCTGCGCGGATTGACTCCGCCACGAACTCGTCTTCGTCCTGGTGGGCGAACGCCCGGTTGAAACGCCGCTCGAATCCGATCGTCGTCGACCGCTTCGGGTCCATCCCCGCGCCGCACAGCGAGCCCGAGACGTGGCCGGGGTGCACCTCGACGCCGTCCGGCAGCTCGAGCAGTCGCTGGAGGCTGTGGTACAGCTCGCGCGCGCCCTCGGCCGCCTCGACGGCGAGGTCCGGGCGGGCAGCCTCGCCGACGAAGAGCGAGTCGCCCGTGAGCGTCAGCCACGGCTCGTCGCTCCGCCCTCGGTCGCTGACCGTGAACGCGCAGTGCTCGGGCCTGTGGCCGGGCGTGTGCACGACGCGGATCGAGACCGAGCCCACCGCGACCTCGGCGCCGTCCTCCAGCGGATCGAAGTCGTACTCGGGCTCCGCGGCCGGGTGGATCGCCACCGTGATGCCGTGCTCGAGCGCGAGTCGCCCGTGGCCGGACACGTGGTCCGCGTGCGTGTGCGTCTCGAGCACACGCTGGAGCTGCACCCCTTCCCGCTTGGCCGATTCGAGATACTGCTCGATCGCGAAGGCAGGGTCGACCACGACTGCCTCGCCGCAGGACTCGTCGCCGATCAGGTAGGAGGCACAGCCGAGATCGTCGTCGACGAACTGGCGAAAAAGCACGAAACGGAGCCTAACAAGCGGTCCTCACGGACCTTACGGACTCCTGTCCGCCGCAACCCCTCTTTCTAAGCCACACCAGCGCGTTTCAGGGCTCGAGTTGGCACGTAGCTGGCACGCTCTCGTCAGAACGGGGGTCTAGTGAACCGCAAGGGGTTGGCGGCTAGTGGTTCCGCGTCTGCCCCGCAACGTGAAGATCGGCCAGGTGCGGCGTACGGTCGAAATCGTCTCGTCGGCGGACTGGAACAAGCTCTCTAAAGACGAGCGGGCGGCAGCGGACGCACTAGCCCTACACGTCTGGTGGCGGTGCCGGCAGTCCGAGCATCCGGCATTCGAGGGAACCGATTGCGTCTTTCTCACCGACCGCTACGTGCAACGGCTGTTGCGGGCGGTCGGGGCGTCGAAAACGGGTGAGAAAGCCGCCGCCGCCGCGATCAAGATCATGCAGGCGCACGGCTGGATGGTGGACACCGGCGGACGAAGAAGCCGCGCCGATCGCAGGAAAGCGTCGACCGGGCCGAGCGGTTCCAGGGAGGAGGCCCGGTTCAGTCTCGAGGGAGGGAAAGACGCACAACCGACGTTCCGCTCGTTTTGGTGGCGGATCTTCCGAGTCCCGCACTCACCGAAGTTGTCTCTGCTCTCACCCCTGCCGGGGCGTACGCGCAGACTCATGACGTTCCGCAACGCCGAACGCACGGCCGAGCAGCTGTCTGGCGAGACCGTCGATGCTACGGCTGGTGAGGCGGATGTCGGTCTCGCCATTCGCGACGCTCTTGCGACGTTTCCGGCGGACGAAATCGTCGTTGCGGTTCGTCCGCACGAACAAGAAGGGCTCGTCGAGTCGCACGCGACGGAGACCGCACCGCAACACCGCATCGAGGGAGTGCCGGTGCGCTACGTCGTCATCGGCGACTAGCCACAAACGCCCCTCGCCATTTTTGCGCGGCGCGGTTCGGGCGGGGTCAGCGAGCCGGAAGAAAGAAATGGCTACGGGTTACAGCTCGTTTGGTCGCGAACCAGACGGGAACAATCTCTTTTGGCAATACAAACGGAAGGAGGCGCCGTGGCAGATCGAGTTGAGGGCGTCGCCGAGACGCTCGCCGTGCACGACGAGACGAAGTGGGCGCCGCTCACGACCGAGTTCGCGGCCATGGTGGTGCTTATCGTCGCGATCCTCATCGCGGCTGCGATCTCTGACTCCCTGAACGACATTAGGGCGTGGACACTTGTGACAGTCATTGGTGCTGCGTACATCGTGAGCCGCGGCATTGCGAAGGCTGGCACTGGTCACTCCGTCAGCCGGAGACGCGGCGGAAGCCGGACGTAACGCCGTACCTAGACCACCGCGTCGCTGTGGCGTTTCCTTAGCGGAATGCTGCTGCGCCGCGGTAGCTGTTGCTACCTGCGGCAGAGCACGCGAAGCGGGCCGAGCGGATCGCCGCCGTGGGGGAGCGCTGGTCGCTCCGGGTTCGCCGACCTCGGGCGAGGTTGCCGCCTATTGCCCGGAGTGCGACGAGCGGGAGTTCGGCGAGACAGACGAAAGGACGTGAACCTCTGCGCAGCGCTCTGGCGTCCTGCCGTCCTAGCTGCCGTACCGGCCGCCAGGCGGCGGCCCTTCGCGAAGGGTCTGCAGGACTTCGCTTCGGAGGCGCTCGAACCGCGGTGACTCCTCTGGCTCCCGTGCTTCGGCGAGCACGGCCTCCACCTCCTCGAGCTCCTCCCTGTCGAGTTCAATGTCCTCGCTCGCCTCCCCCGAGCGGGGGTCACGACTCGCCTGGAAGCGAATCTTCCGGGACGCCGATTGAGCAGCAAACCGGCGCCTACTTGCGAGCAGTTCGGCGAGCTCAAGCGCCTCGTCTTGCGAGAGGCGGGGGCGGACACCCAGCGCGAAGACCACATGCGCCATTCAGCACGAGGCTAACAAGCGTCGAACCGCCTGGTTGTAACGCCCCGGGTGAAGTCGAAAGAGGGGCCCCAATAGGATTCACCCGTGGCAACGCCGTAATCCGAGACGCTCGCTGAGGAGTTGAGCTGCACCGAGTGCAGCTCACGGCCGGAACCAGGTGAGCGCTGGTCTCTCGGTTCGCTGGCCTCGCCGAGGTGGCGGTCTACTGCCCGGAGTGCGACCCGCCGACCATGCGAAGCGGCCCCGGGGGTGTCGTGGGAGCCGGGCGACGCGATCCCGCTCGGCCGCGACCGAACGCTCCGCGTCGTTGACACGCGGCTCGATGAGGGCACGGACGGTGACCCCTTGTCGGTGCTCGTGGTCGAACCTGCCTAGGAGGGAACCGCACGGCGTCCCGAGTGTGAGCGGATCCCTGTCTGGGGCAGGTGGAATGCATACTCGGGCCTCGTTACTCGCCTCCCCGCCTGGGCATACAGACAGGACACGACAGAAGAGGGAGTTGCAAATGGCAACACGCGACATCACGACGAACGAGCGCCGTTTCGAGAAGTCCCAGCCGACGGTGGCACGACGCGAGGAGACAAAGGCCTCGTTTCTGACGACCGAGTTCTGGGCGATGGTCGGAGTGATTGCTGCTGTGCTCGTGGCCGCACAGCAGGCGGACAACTTCGACGCGCCTCGTGCGTGGACGCTGGTGGCGGCGGTAGCGATCGGCTACATGGTCAGCCGCGGCCTTGCCAAGAGCGGTAGCGACCATCGCGACAGAGACGGCGACCAGTCGTAGCAATGGTTCGGCGGGGGTCCGAGCAGGACCCCCCCTTGCGCCTTCCGAGGCTCCGGCGCCGGAAGGAGTCGATATCGCTCCTGACGGCAGACTCGTGACGGCACTGATCTTTCTCCTCGCGGTCTGCGAGCAGGCAGCCCACGAACTGGAGCGAGCCGACGTAGCAGTCGATTGCCTCGCGGGGGAACTCGAGGCGCTTAGCGCTCGATTGCGCGACTCGCTGAGGAAGATCGCTTGAAGTCGGTTCCTACCTGATCTGCCACGGCCGACCCATCCGCTCGGCGGCGATCGAACGTCGCGAACCCAGAACGCGACAGGCGAGCGCGCCAACCGCCGGTTCGCGCGCAGCGCCGATCGACGCCTCGGCGTAGGATCGTGCCATGGATGAGCGACAGACTCGCGTAGGCCAAAACGAGGCGACGTTTCGAGAGATCAACGAGCGGATTGAGGCCCTCAACGAGGCGTTCGCAGTTGTCACCGAAACATTTGACGTTGTCTGCGAGTGCGCGGATTCAGGATGCATAAAAGCAAATTTCCGTTTCGATAGACCCTTACGAGCGCGTCCTAGACACCGAGTTTGTCGCTGATCTGGAGCGAATCACCGAACGCACGCGGCAAGAGCTTGCTGCTTTCGCCGGAGCCTCGAAGCGTCCGAGCTAGTCAGCAGACCGGTTCGGTCGCCGCGGGTCCGTTTCCTCGGCGATTCGCCTGCGTCAAGCCGGGGTGCTTACGCACGACGAAGTAGTCATCGTGCTTCTCGGTGATGTCTTCGAAGCGACGCGGCTCTCTTCATAGTCGCGCCGGGACACGAAGCACCTAACTTTCGTTGCCCGCGAGCTGGGATGCGCGGGCCGGGGTGTTGACTGGCCCGGGTGCGCGTAGCAGACTGTCGCCGACGACAACCAGTGACGACACCGGGGGGAGAAAGGGGCATCAATGCCTCGGAAGTCACAGCTCGCTGCGGTGGTTGCCGTACTCTGCAGCTCGTTGGCGCTAGCACCGTCTGCGACAGCAGACAAGCCGATCATCGAGCCGGCACCGTTCGGGGAGTTCACCGGCCAGTACTGCGAGGACTTTCTCGTGCGGGTTGGCGAAACGACGAACCGCGGCACGGCCAAGATCTTCTCCGATGGATCGGTGATCATCACCGGAACGCTCAAGGTCGATGTCACGAACCTCGAGACGGGGAAGACGATCTCGCTCAACATCTCCGGCCCGGCGATGTTCAGCTCGGACGGGGCGACGCTCGTCGGTGTGGGCAAGTGGCTCTTTTTCGGTGAGGCCGGATTCCTCGGCCGGCCCGGTCCCACGCTGGAGACATTCGACGGCAGGTTCACGCTCGATCTCGCCGACGGCACGTTCGTGAGACGCACGGGGACCGTCCGCGAGCTCTGCGCGGAACTGGCGTAGAGGTCCTGCGAGGAGGGCGGAGGCGCCCAGGCCCGCCCTCCTCACGACTTCTGCCGGGGGCCGCCGGTGCTCGGTGGCCCCGCAAGCTCGCGCTCACCTCGCGCTCCGACGCGCTGGCCGGGACACCTCGATTGCGGGGACCGCGGTTGGTACCGCGCGAGTTCAGACATGCCTAGCGGTTCGCATAGTGAGTACGCGGCGCGTCTTGCTTTCCGTGGCAAGAGCGGCAAAAGCGTGGAGTAATCGGCGGGGTTAACGTGGCTGCGCCCGATCATCGTCACTGCGCTGGCGCAGGCGCTACGGATCAGCGAAGCGGCCGGGCTGCAAGGCGCTGACGCCGACTTCGCCCGGAACAAGCTGCGCGTCCACCAGCAGCTCACCCGCGAAGGGGAGCTGGCACCGACGAAAGGCGCGACCCGGAACCGGCCGACAGGCGCGACACGCACCCGATCGACCTGATGCCGGCTGCCCGTCCGGCGCTGTTGGAGCTGTTCACCGACGACCTTGCCGACAGCGGGTTTGCGTTCCGCAACGGCCGGGGCGGGCCGCGTCTCGCCCGCGACATCGCCCGAGCGTTCCAGACCGTCGTCGACAAGGCCGGGCTTCCCGAAACGGAGTACGGCCGGGTGACGTTCCACAGCCTGCGCCGTACCGCCCTGGCGAGGCTGGCGAATCACCCGAGCATCCCGTTGGTCTACGTCCGTGATTTCGCAGGTCACGTGAGTCTGGCGACGTTCACAAGCTGGAGTCGGCGGAGACGACGGCCGCCGCCGTGCTGGCGATGGCCGGCAAGTCTGGCACGTTCCCGGCACGTACAGCCGGGAACGGGGAGGACTGACCGGAATGGCCGCGAACCCGTTCCCGCCCAACAGAGCCGTTCCCAGTCCGAGCGGGTCCGCAAGGCGACCGTTGCTGCTAACGGAGCTTAAACAACCGTTAATCGCTGAAATCCGTCCGAATGGGTAAAGGGTCGGGTATTAACTCGCCCGGAAGAGCCAGGTAAGGAGGAATTGCACATGCTGAGTCGGAACCGCTGGTTGTCGGCGCTCCTGCTCTCGTTCGTTGCCGTCCTGCTGGTCGTCGGCTGTGGAGGCGGCGACGACGAAGGTGAGGACGGTGGCGGAGGAGAAGCGGCTGCCGACCAGACCCTGAAGTGGGGGCTCGGAGCCGAGTACGTCCTCGATCCCGGCCTCGCGACGGACACGACGTCCGCGAAGCTCGTCCTGAACATCTTCGATCCGCTCGTCAAGCTGGACGACGAGCTGAACGCCGTGCCGTCGATGGCCGACAGCTGGGACGTCAACGGCAAGAAGGTCGTCTACCACCTGAAGACGGGCGCCAAGTGGTCGAACGGCGACCCGGTGACGGCGAAGGACTACGAGTACGCGTGGAAGCGCGCGCTCTCGCCCGAGCTGGCGAGCGACTACTCGTACCAGCTGTACGGGATCCAGGGCGGCGTCGAGTACAACGAATGCGAAAAGAACTGCGCCGCGCTCCGAGACAAGGTCGCGGTCAAGGCGACAGACGACAAGACGCTCGAGGTGACGCTCACCTCGACGCAGCCTTGGTTCATCCAGCAGTCGGCCCACTCGGTGTTCCTGCCGGTGCCCCAGAAGGCCGTCGAGCAGTTCGGCGAGCGGTGGACGCGGCCCGAGAACATCGTCACGAACGGGCCGTTCAAGGTCGAGGCCGCCCAGCCGAGCGCGTCGATCACGCTCGTGAAGGACGCGAACTGGCGTGATGCGGCGAACGTGAAGCTCGAGCGGGTGGAGGGCCGAATCATCGTCGACGGCACCACCGCCGTGCAGTCGTTCGAGGCAGGCGAGGTCGACGTGCTCGACGAGCAGCTGCCGGCGGCAGAGACGCCGCGGCTGAAGGAGACCCCGGAGTACGAGCTCTACCCAGGTCTCGGAACGACCTACTACGGCTTCAACGTCAAGGAGAACATCACCGACGTGAATCAGCGGCGTGCGATGTCGCTCGCCGTCGACCGCCAGTCGATCATCGACAACATCACGCAGGCCAACGAGAAGCCGGCGGACGCCTTCACGCCGGACGGAATGCCGGGCCGCGAGGACGTCGTCGCCGAGAGCTCGCCGTGGACGCCTGCCGCTGGCGACGTCGAACAGGCCAAGGAGTACATGGCCAAGGCCAAGAACGCGAAAAAGAAGATCACGATCTACACCAACGAGGGCGCGCCCAACAAGGAAGTCGCAGAGGCGCTCCAGAGCATGTGGAAGCAGATCGGGATCGACTCGTCGATCAAGATCCTCGAGTGGCAGCAGTTCCTGGAGTTCCTCGGACCGCCGCCGCCCAAGGCCGTCGACATCTACCGGCTGGGTTGGGTCGGCGACTTTGTCGACGACATCAACTTCCTCGAGCTGTGGACGTGCGACTCGGGCAACAACAACACGGGCTACTGCGACAAGGAGTACGACGCCCTGGTAGCCAAGGCGAAGCAGACGCCTGACAACGCCGAGCGGTACTCGATCTACAAGGAGCTCGAGGAGAAGCTGACGGGCCAGGAAGGCGCGCTGCCGTTCATCCCGCTCTGGTACATCACGTACCCGAACCTCGAGCGGGAGTCGGTCAAGGACACCTTCAAGATCAACCTGCTCGACCAGGTCGATCTCACCCAGGTCGAGATCAAGGGGTAAGCACGCGGAGTATCAACAGCACGAGGGGCGGGGCGCGAAAGCGCCCCGCCTGCTTTTATCGGAGAGTATCCGTGGGTAAGGCGAACTCGTGACCGCATTCATCATCCGCCGCCTGCTCTGGACGATCCCGGTCCTCCTGCTGGTGATCCTCCTGACGTTCGTCCTCATGCGGCAGATCGAGGGCAACCCGTTCCGCCGCACGAGCAGGGCAGTCTCGCCGGCGGTGCAGCAGAACCTCGAGCGCAAGTTCAACCTCGACGAGCCCTGGTACGTCCAGTACGCCCTCTACGTGAAGGGCGTTTTCACGTTCGACCTCGGGCCTTCGCTCGTGACGCGCGACCGGACCGTGAACGACATCATCAAGGAGCACTTCCCGAAGTCCCTCGAGCTGGGGCTGCTGGCCTTCGTCTGGGCGATCGCGCTCGGGATCCCCATGGGGGTGGTCGCGGCATTACGCCAGAACACCGCCTACGACTACACCCTGATGTTCATCTCGAACGTCGGCTATGCGGTGCCGAGCTTCCTGGTCGCGACGCTGCTCATCTACTACGTCTCCCTCAAGGCCGGTCTCTTGCCGACGAACGGCTGGGAGGGCTGGAAGTACAAGATCCTGCCGTCCTTCGCTCTCGGGCTCCTTCCGATGGCGTACTTCGCCAGGCTCGTGCGCGGATCGATGCTGGAGACGCTCCAGCAGGACTACGTGCGCACCGCCAAGGCGAAGGGACTGCGGCGCCGTCGGATCGTGATGGTGCACGTGCTCAGGAACTCGCTGATCCCGGCAGTCACCGCGATGGCGCCGCTGCTCGGCTTTATCATCACCGGCACCTTCGTGATCGAGATCATCTTCTCGATCCCGGGCATCGGCCGGTACTTCGTCACGGCGATCTCGTCGCGCGACTACTCGGTGGTGATGGGCATCACTGTCCTCACGTCCGTCATCATCATCCTCGCCAACCTCGTCGTGGACATCCTCTACGGGATCCTCGACCCGCGAACAAGGGACGCGCGAACGTGAGCGCCGATCCCCGCGAGGCCTACGCCTCCGGCACCGCCCTCCCGGACGTCGTTACGGGCGCGGCCGCTCCCGGCGCCGGTGCACCGCTTCAGCAGGCCAACCTCTGGCGAGACGCTTGGCGCCGCTACCTCCAGAACAAGGGAGCGGTCATCGCCGGCGGGATCTTCGTGGCGTTCGTCCTCTTTTGCGTGATCTGGCCGATCGTGAGCCCGTACGACATCACGAACGATCCGCTCAACTTCTCGGAGGCGTACGAGACCCCGTCGCTCCAGCATCCGCTCGGCACCGACAAGCTTGGCAAGGACATGCTGACGAAGCTTGCGCTCGGCGGGCGCATCTCGATCGCGATCGGCGTGGGCGCGACGCTGATGATTCTCCTGATCGGCGTGGTCTATGGCTCGATCGCCGGCTTCGCAGGCGGAGTCCTCGACAACATCCAGATGCGGTTACTCGATGCGCTGTACGGGCTGCCGTACCTCCCGTTCGCGATCATCGTCCTCGCGATCATCGGCGAGAACAACATCTGGACGATGGTGATCGCGCTGTCGATCGCGAGCTGGTTCACGGCGGCGAGGATCGTCCGGGGGCAGATCATCACGCTGAAAGAGAACGACTACATCCGCGCTGCGAAGGCGGTCGGTGCGCGCTGGTACCGAATCCTGACCCGCCACCTGCTCCCGAACACGCTCGGCGTGCTGATCATCGCGATCTTCCTCGAGCTGCCCGGAGTGATCCTGGGCGAGGCCTTCCTCTCCTTCATCGGCCTCGGAATCAGCCCGCCGGACGCCTCGCTCGGCTCGATGGCGCAGGAGGGCCGGGAGGTCTACCGCGTGCACCCGTACGTCATTGCGATCCCAAGCATCGCCATCGCGATGCTCGTCCTTTGCGCGAACTTCATTGCGGACGGCATGCGAGACGCTCTCGACCCGCGTACGCGCGAGACGAAGGAACACTGATGGCCCTGCTCGAGGTCGACAACCTCCACACGCAGTTCTTCACGCGCCAAGGCGTGGTGAAGGCGGTGGACGGGATCAGCTTCACGGTCGAAGCCGGGAAGACCCTCGGGATCGTCGGCGAATCCGGGTGCGGGAAGTCGGTGACCGCGCTGTCGCTGATGGGCTTGATCCCGAAGCCGCCCGCGCGGATCGTCGAGGGCTCCGTGATGTTCCAGGGCCGCGACTTGACGAAGCTCTCGGAGCGGGAGCTCGAGGACGTGCGCGGCAAGGAGATGGCGATGATCTTCCAGGATCCGATGACGTCGCTGAACCCGACGCTAAGGATCAAGACGCAGATCACGGAGGTGCTCGACCGCCACTACGGCTACTCGAAGGACGAGGCCGTAAAGAAGGCGATCGAGTTGCTCGAGGAGGTGCAGATCCCGAGGGCGGCGGAGCGGCTCAACGACTACCCGCACCGCTTCTCCGGCGGGATGCGTCAGCGCGTGATGATTGCGATCGCGCTCGCCTGCAACCCGAAGCTCCTGCTCGCCGACGAGCCGACGACCGCGCTCGACGTGACTGTCCAGGCAGAGATCCTCGACCTCCTCGAGGAGCTCCGGCGCGAGCACGACATGGGGATGATCATGATCACTCACGACATGGGCGTCATCGCCGAGACCGCAGATGAGGTCGCCGTCATGTACGCAGGCCAGTTCGTGGAGCAGACGGAGACCCAGGAGCTCTTCGACCACCCCGAGCATCCGTACACCGAGGCGCTGCTGGAAGCGCTGCCCCAGCTCGAGGGCGAGGGCATCCGGCACGGACGGCTGCGGTCGATCGCCGGACGGCCGCCGGATCTCATCTTGCCGCCGCCGGGTTGTCGATTCGCGCCGCGATGTCCGCATGCGAGCCTCGGAGACGGCTGTGCCGAACAGCTTCCGGACTTGAAGCCGATTCGCCAGGGTCACCTCGTGCGCTCCCGGCATCCGGCGAGCCAGCGTGAGGCGGCGGTGACGGCGTGAGCACGAACGAGGCCTTGCTTCAGGTCCGGGACCTGCGGAAGGAGTTCCCGGTCAAGTCTGGCTTCGTGATCGAACGGGTGACGCATTCCGTCAAAGCCGTCGACGGCGTCAGCTTCGAGATCGCCGAAGGAAGAACGCTGGGACTCGTCGGCGAGTCGGGGTCGGGCAAGTCGACGACGGGCTACTGCATCCTCCAGCTGATCAAGCCGACGGCTGGGTCGATCCGTTTCCAGGGCAAGGAGCTGACGGAGCTCGGTCGCGAGCAGATGCGGAAGATGCGCCGTGAGCTGCAGATCGTTTTCCAGGATCCGTACTCGTCGCTCGATCCTCGGATGACGGTCGGCGACATCGTCGCGGAGCCGCTCGAGGTGCACGGTGTCGGGGGGAGGAGAGACCGTCGGGCTCGGGTGCGCGAGCTCCTGGACGTCGTCGGCTTCAATCCCGACTACTCGAACCGCTACCCCCACGAGTTCTCGGGCGGCCAACGCCAGCGCGTCGGCGTGGCTCGGGCGCTCGCCCTCAACCCGTCCCTGATCGTCTGCGACGAACCCGTCTCGGCCCTCGACGTTTCGATCCAGGCGCAGATTCTCAACCTCCTGAAGGACCTCCAGCGGGATTTCGGCCTCACCTATCTCTTCATCTCCCACGACCTCGCCGTCGTCCGCTCGATGAGCGACGACATCGCAGTGATGAAGGATGGAAAGCTCGTCGAGACCGGGACTGCCGACGAGGTCTACGAACACCCCAAGCACGAGTACACGCGCACGCTCCTCACCGCGGTGCCGGTGCCCGATCCGAAGCGGATGCAGGAGCGGCGCGTCGAACGGCGCAAGCTCAAGCACGTCCTTGCCGAGACGTAGCTGCGCGCTCGTACTCGTCCTCCTCGCAGGATGCGGTGGAGGTGGCGACGACGAGCGGCAGGCAGCGTGGGAGCTCGCGCCGTCGATGGCGAACCGTCGCAGCTACGTAGCTGCGGGGGAGATCGCAGGGCGAATCTACGTCGCCGGCGGGATGGTCGGAAACACCGGCCGGCGGCTGGACGTCGTCCAGGTCTTCGACCCGCAGCGCCAGGCGTGGACGACCTTGCCACGGCTACCCGAGCGGGTACGTGCGGCGGCTGGCGCGGCGCGCGGCGGGAAGTTCCTCGTTCTCGGCGGAACGACGCCCGAAGGGGGCGGGCGCCAGGTGTTCGAGTACGACGTCGCGGCGAGACGTTGGGGTCAGGGCCCGCGGCTTCCCCGCGTTCTCTACAACCACTCGGCGGTAACGCTGGACGGGCGTGTGTACGTGCTCGGTGGGTACGACACCGAGGGCGAGGAGCTGCGTTCCGTCTACGTGCTCGAGCGTGGGCGCTGGCGGCGATCGACCGAGGTCCCACGTCCCGTCCACGCGTTCGGCGCCGTGGTATTCCGGAACGAGATCTGGGTGATCGGCGGCCGGCGGGGCGCGGAGCAGCTCGAAGAGGTCTGGATCTTCAACCCGCGTACGGGTCGCTGGCGCGCAGGCCCGACGCTGCCGAAGCCGATGGAGCTACTCGGTGCGACGGTCGTCGGGGACGAGATTCACGCCGTCTGGGAGCACACGTACCAGATCTACGACGCCTCAACCGGCCGTTGGCGGGACGGTCCGCCGCCGATCGAGCCCCGCCACGCGCTCTCGCTGTTCGAGGTCGACGGGTCGCTCTACGCAGTCGGCGGCTGTACACCGAGGCTCAGAGACACGGCGGTCGTCGAGCGCCGCGTCGTGTCCTGAACGGACACGACGAGTGTCTGGCACTCGCCCTGTCCCTAGAAGCCGAGGTGCTTGGCGATGACCATCCGCTGCACCTCGTTCGTGCCCTCGCCGATTTCGAGGATCTTCTGGTCACGGTAGAGGCGCGAGATCGCGTACTCGTCCATGAAGCCGTAGCCGCCGTGGATCTGGAGCGCCGCGTTCGCCGCACGGTGTGACAGCTCGCCCGTGTAGAGCTTCGCCATCGCCGCCTCTCGCCCGAACGGACGGTTCTGATCCTTGAGCCATGCGGCCTTGTAGACCATGTTCCGTCCGGCCTCGATCTCGGTGGCCATGTCCGCGAGCTGGAACTGGATCGCCTGGAAAGACGCGATCGGCTTCCCGAACTGCTTGCGTTCCCGCGCGTACTCGGACGCCAGGTCGTAGGCGCCCTGCGCCAGCCCGAGGCCCATCGCCGCCACCGAGATCCGCCCACCGTCGAGAATCTCGAGGAACTGCTGAAACCCCTTGCCGGGCGGCCCGAGGAGATTACCCTCCGGAACGCGGACGTCGCGGAACGACAGCTCACGCGTATCGGACGCCCGCCAGCCGAGCTTCTGCATCGGCGGCGCGATCTCGTACCCGTCCGTCCCGTTGGGGACGACGATGTTCGAGATCTCGTCCTCGCCGGTGACCGCCGTGATCGTCACGCACGCCGTGATGTCGGTCCCGGCATTCGTGATGAACATCTTCGAGCCGTTGACGACCCACTCGCCGTCCTCGAGCTCTGCCCGGGTGCGAGAGGCGCCGGCATCGGACCCGGCCTCGGGCTCGGTCAGCCCAAACGCCGCGAGCTTCTCGCCAGACGCCAGCTCGGGAACCCATTCGCGCTTCTGCTCGTCGCTCCCGAACAGGTAGATCGGCAGCGTCCCGAGCGAGTGGTGTGCGGCCATCGTGATCGCGACGGACGAGTCCACGCGGGTCAGCTCCTCGACCGCGATCGCGTAGGAGACCGTGTCCGTGCCGGCGCCGCCGTACTCCTCCGGAATGGTCATGCCCATTAGCCCGAGCTCGGCCATCTCCTTCACGAGCTCGTAGGGAAACCGGTGCTCCCGGTCGAGCGCCTCGGCGACCGGCCCGACCCGCTCGACGGCGAAGTCGCGCACGGTTCGCCGGAGCAGCTCGTGCTCGTCGGTGAGGTCGAGGTTCACGGGAGGGAGCGTGCCAGTTCGGCGATCAGCCGCACGCCGTACCCAGTGCCGCCGACGACGTGGAGGTAGTCCGGCCGCGCCCAGCGCAGATACGCCGGCCCGGCCATGTCGACGTGGGCCCACGGGCCCTCGCCGGCGAACCTCTCGAGGAAGCCCGCGGCGTACGCGGGGATGGCCTGGCCGCGCACCGACGAGTTCTTCAGGTCCGCGAAGGCCGACTCGGTGTACCGGTGGAACCGGCGGTGGATCGGAAGCCCCCAGGCGAGGTCGCCGCTGCGATTGCCGGCGTCGACGACCCGGTCGCGCCACTCGTCGTCGTTGCCGAACACGCCGGCGTAGAGGTCGCCGAGAGCCTTCTCCATCGCTCCGGTCAGCGTCGCGAAGTCGACGAGGTGAGTGGCCCCCTGCTGGCGCGCGTACCAGAGGACGTCGGCGAGGACGAGTCGCCCTTCCGCGTCCGTGTTGACGATCTCGATCGTCGTGCCGTTCATCGCCCGCACGATGTCCCCCGGCCGGTACGCGCCCCCGCCGACCATGTTCTCGGTTGCGCCGACCACGCCGATCGCGCGAACCGGCAGTCCGAGCTCCGCGACCGCGCCCAGTCCGGCCAGGACCGCTGCGCCTCCGGACATGTCGCCCTTCATGTCCTCCATGTACAGCGCCGGCTTGATCGAGATGCCGCCCGTATCGAAGGTGACGGCCTTGCCGACCAGCCCCAGCGTGGCGTCGCCGTCCGCGTCGGGCGGGTCGTGACGGAGGACGATCGTGCGCGGCTCCTGCGCACTTCCCTGCGAGACGGCGAGGAACGAGCCCATGCCCAGCTCGGTCATACGCTCACGCCCGAACGACTGGGCCTGCAGCCGGCCGTTGGACTCCGCGGCGATCCGATCCGCGTGCTCGGCGAGTCCCGCCGGGGTCAGATCGTTGGGCGGTTCGTTCGCGAGATCGCGCGCTCGGTTTGCCCAGCGCGCGACGACGACGGCCCGCTCGGCTTCCGCCTGAACCGCATCGTCTCCGCCGACGAAGACAAGTTTGTGCACCCCGTCCTTCCGCCCATCGGTCTTTCGAAGCCCCGGGTCGTACCCGCCCAGGATCAGCCCGTCGACGACCGCGCGAGCCTGCTCCGTCGCCGCGAGGGGTAGAGAGTCGTCGAGGATCCAGGCGACCGCTCCGCCAATCGGCTCCACCAACCCGGCGATCCCACCGGCGGCGGTCCGAACGGCGTCGGCGTCGATCTCCGCGCCGAGCCCACCGACGGCGACACGCTGCGCGCCGGACTCAGCGGGCAGGTGGAGGAGCACTGCATTGCCCGCGGTGGCCTCGAAGCCGTCGTCGTCGAGGAGCGACCGGACGTGCCTTCCGAGATCTCCGGGAGGCGCCGTTTCGTCGCGAACTGCGAGCGCAAAAACCTGGGCCTCGACGGCAAGGGAGTCGGGGCCCGATACCGAAACCTCCATGGGACGGGCGATGCTAACTCAGCAACACCTTCGAAAACTCTTTCCTTCGCTTAACGGATTCCTGAATTCCGCCGATGACACTGTGGACATGAGCACGTCACTGCGGCCCACTGCTCCCCTGCGCGCCGGCTCGGAGCCCACCGTCGAGGACCTGATCAGCCGGATCGGCGATCTCGTTCTCCTGCGCCAGTCGCTGCGCGCGATGCACTCGGATCACCTGAGCCTCGAGCAGAACCGCTGCGAGCTCGTCGCCGCCCACTGGGACCTCTCCCGCGCGCTGATCGCGCGCCACTGTCCGCGCAGGGCGGACGCCGAAGCCGCCGCGGCCTAGGCCGAACGCAGGCGCCCGCGACCCGCTCGGTCGGCGAGCCACTGTGTAAGTTGCTCAGCGGGCACCGGCCGGCTCAGGAAGTACCCCTGCGCGACGTTGCAGCCGAGCTGGGCGAGCCGGCTCCATGCCTGCGGAGACTCGACGCCCTCGGCAACGACGCGCAGGCCGAGGTTCCGTCCAAGGTCGATGGTCGAGCGAACGATCACTTCGTCGTTCTCGCTCTCGTCGATCCCGAGGATGAACGACTTGTCGATCTTCAGCTCGTCGACCGGAAGCCGCTTGAGGTACGCGAGCGACGAGTAGCCCGTGCCGAAGTCGTCAATCGAGAGGCGAACGCCCATCTCGTCGAGCCGCGAGAGGATCTGCATCGCCCGCACGGGGTCGGCGAGGATGGTGCTCTCGGTGATCTCGAGCTCGAGCAGACCGGCCGGGACCTCCCAGCGAGCCAGGAGCTCGGCGACGGCTTCCGGTAGGTGGAGGTCGAGCAGGTTGCGCGTGGAGAGGTTCACGGCGACACAGAGCTCGAGGCCCTGAAGCAACCAGGTGCGGCACTGGCGGAGCGCCTCGTCGAGGACGAACATCGTCAGCGGCCCGATCACGCCGGTCTTCTGCGCCGCCGGGATGAACTCGTCGGGCGGGATCATCCCGCGCTCGGGGTGGCGCCAGCGGACGAGCGCCTCGACGCCCAGGATCGCGCCCGTGCGGAGGTCGGCCTTCGGCTGGTAGTGCAGCAGGAGCTCTCCGCGGTCGATCGCGCGCCGCAATCCGGTGAGGAGCGTCAGGCGGTCCGGGCTGTAGTCGTCCCGCTCGCGGCTGTAGACCTCACAGCCGGCCGGGTGCTGCTTGGCCACGTACATCGCGACATCGGCGCGCTGCAGGAGGCTCTGGACGTCGCCGCCGTGGTCGGGGTAGAGCGCGATGCCGATGCTCGCCTCCATCTGGAGCGCGAGGCCGTGGATCGTGAACGCCTCTTCCAGCGTGGTGCGGAGCTTCCGGGCGACGGCCACCGCGGCCTCTGCGTCGACCACCTTCGGGAGGAGGACGCCGAACTCGTCCCCGCCGAGGCGCGCGACAGTGTCGCTCTCGCGGACCCTCTGCGAGAGCCGGACGCCCACCTGTTTCAGCAGCTCGTCGCCGCTCGCATGGCCGAGCGTGTCGTTGACCTCCTTGAAGTGGTCGAGGTCCATGATCATCACGGCCGCGGGAACGTGGTCGCGGCGCGCCGAGGCAAGCGCGTGACGGACGCGGTCGTGGAAGAGCGTCCGGTTGGGGAGGTCCGTGAGCGAGTCGTGGAGGGCCTGGTGCTCGTTGACCTCCGCTTGGTGCTGAAGCGCTTTCGAGGCACGGGCGACGATCCGGAACAGGACGCCGTAGAGCACGGCGAGCCCGACGAGGATCAGGAGCGAGTAGCTCTTCGTCCGGTCTCGGACGCCGGCCTCGATCCGCGAGTAGGCGACCGAGATCTCGACAGCTCCCGCCGGCCGCCGGAGCGACTCCAGCCAAAGAGGAACATAGACGGCCAGATTGCTGCCGGAGCGGTGGGCGAGGACCCGGCCGCTCAGCGCGAGGCTGACGTCGTTCGACAGCGGCACCCGGCGGTCGATCTCGCTCCGCCTTGGTGAGTAGACGACCTTCAGCGAGCGATTCCAGATCGTGATTCCCTGGACGTGCTCCCGATTCTCAGGCCGGTTGAGCGTCTCGTCGAGCGCCAGGATCTCGGACTGCGTGAGGCCGTAGCGCAGGTCGTGCTCGGAGATGAAGCGCTCGACCTCGGAGCGCGAGATCGAGAGCGCATGCCTCGTCGCGTCAGCGATCGCACGCTCCGAGACCCGGCTCGAGAGGTAGTGCTGGAGGACCAGCCCGAGCAGCAGGATCGGGATCAGATTGACGAGCGCGAACTTCCAGAGCAGGCTGATGCGAGCCAGCCTGCTGAACAACTCCATCGCGATTGGCCTCCTCAGCTCTTCCGCAGGTCGTCCTCTCGGCTCACTGAAGCGTTGGACCGACGCACAGGCGTCCCCCTTTCGAGGGATGGCTAGCCTGCGGGGGTGCGGCGCGAGGTGGACAGAAAGGCGATCGCGGCCCTCTCCGCCGGGCACCTCGCGACCGACTTCGCGAACGGCGTCTTGCCGGCGCTCCTCCCGTTTCTCGTCTCGCGCTTCGATCTGAGCTACCTTCAGGCTGGCGGCCTGGTCTTCGCCTCGGCCGCCGCGTCCTCGCTCGTGCAGCCGATTTTCGGCCACTGGTCCGACCGGCGCGGCGCCGTTTGGCTGCTGCCCACGGGCGTCCTTCTGGCCGGGTCGGGCATGGCGCTCGCCGCGGTCTCCGGGTCCTACTCGGTGTGCGTCCTGTTCGTCGTCGTCTCCGGGCTCGGGACGGCGGCGTATCACCCCGAGGGAACCAAGTTTGCGTCGTACGTAAGCGGCCACCGCAAGGCGAGCGGCATGTCGCTCTTCTCGATCGGCGGGAACCTCGGTGTCGCGCTCGGTGCCGTCTCGGCCGCGCCGGTGATGCTCCTCCTCGGACGCTGGGGCGGCCTCCTGCTGGCGCTGCCCTCCGTCGTTGTCGCGGTCTTGCTGCTGCGCTCGCTGCGCTACCTCCAGAGTTTCGCGCCGGAGCGGCGAACCGGGCAGATGCGTGTCGGCGAGGACCGCCTCGGAGCGTTCGCGCTCCTCCTCGGCGTCGTCACCGCTCGGACCGTCGGCTGGTTCGGGCTGCTTACGTTCGTACCTCTCTGGGCAGTGGAGCTCGGACGCTCGGAGAGCTACGGCAGCAACCTGCTCGCGCTGATGCTCTTCGCAGGCGGCGCGGGGACGCTGGCCGTAGGACCACTCGCCGATCGCATCGGGCGACGGCCGGTGCTGCTGGCCAGCGTCGTCAGCGTCCCGCCGCTCACACTCGTGTACGTCGCCCTCGGCGGGACCGTCGGCGTGGTGGCGCTGGCGCTCGTGGGCGTGTGCGTCGTCGGCACGTTCGGTCTGATCCAGGTGATGACGCAGGAGTACAT